>Ga0080013_1001496_pt1 | contig 30715 bp, 36 predicted proteins | sample ETNvirenome_6_85_FD_69236 | JGI IMG/M metagenome (GOLD analysis project Ga0080013, IMG submission 69236) | Marine viral communities from the Pacific Ocean - ETNP_6_85 (SPADES assembly) (version 2) | ecosystem: Environmental > Aquatic > Marine > Oceanic | place: Pacific Ocean | collected 2013-06-19 | reverse complement strand
CAGTAATTCCTTGAGAACCAGTTAGTCCTTGAACACCAGTTAGTCCTTGAACTCCAGTTAGTCCTTGAACTCCAGTTGTCCCTGTTAGACCTGCAATACCAGTAATTCCTTGAGAACCAGTTAGTCCTTGAACACCAGTTAGTCCTTGAACTCCAGTTAGTCCTTGAACTCCAGTTGTCCCTGTTAGACCTGCAATACCAGTAATTCCTTGAGAACCAGTTATTCCCCTTTCTCCAGTTATTCCCTTTTCTCCAGTTAATCCCTTCTCACCAGTAATTCCTTGAGTTCCAGTAGTTCCTGTTAGACCCGCAATACCAGTAATTCCTTGAGAACCAGTTATTCCCCTTTCTCCAGTTATTCCCTTTTCTCCAGTTAATCCCTTCTCACCAGTAATTCCTTGAGTTCCAGTAGTTCCTGTCAGTCCTGATATACCTGTCAATCCTTGAACTCCAGTTAGTCCTTGAACTCCAGTAATTCCTTGAACTCCAGTAATTCCTTGAACTCCAGTTATTCCTTGAGAACCTGTTATTCCAGTTAGTCCTTGAATTCCAGTTAGTCCTTGAACACCAGTTAGTCCTTGAACTCCAGTTAGTCCTTGAACACCAGTTAGTCCTTGAACTCCAGTTGTCCCTGTTAGACCTGCAATACCAGTAATTCCTTGAGAGCCAGTTAGTCCTTGAATTCCAGTAATCCCTTGCGCTCCTGTCGGACCTTGCGCTCCTGTCGGACCTTGCTCTCCTGTCGGACCTTGCGCTCCTGTCGGACCTTGCGCTCCTGTCGGACCTTGCTCTCCTGTCGGACCTTGCTCTCCTGTCGGACCTTGCGCTCCAGTAGCACCTCCACTTCCAGTAGCATTCCATTGAATAGATACAGGAGTCGAGGTATTATCAGTTATTATTTGCATTCCAGTTCCTGCAATAAACTCAATATTCTGTGCGCCTGAAGGTGTTAGAGTAGTTTCTCCATCCACTAATATACTATACCAATGACTTCCAATACTTACAGTTACTTCATTAGCGGCAGTAGGGGCTATATCTAATCCAGTTGTATCATCAAATTTTAAAGTTGTAATTCCTGAATATGGTCCCGTATTCCCTGAAACATCTGAAACAGTTAAAAATGCAGGTCCAGTTGCACCCGCAGGTCCCGTTGCCCCAGTTGCTCCACCACCTCCCCCAGTTGATAATTCAACTATACCATTTCCCAATGCGGTGAGTGTTCCATTTGTCACTATAACCTCAGAAACTCCGTGTGCATCAGGATTACCATCATCCTCACGCATTCGCACTCCATCCTGCCCTGATTGAGAGCCAGTGAATTTTCGGGACATATACTCAAAACTATCAGGGTTTTGCTATTTAAAGTTTTATTTAACTTTCTAGTTGTTGATATGATACATCAGTATATCCTGCAAACTGCTCACTCCATCCATTGAAACAAACTTCTATATCTCCAGCATTAATTGTTGCACCACTTTTATTAATCATACGAAACACTATTTGCTCAGTAACTGTTAGTGGTTGGGAGAAATGCCATTGTGAATCAAGAGGGGTAACTGCCGACCATTGAAAGTTATCCCATTCCATAAATAATGAACCATCCACGAAAATCTGATAAACTATTGGATTTGTGGAATTAGGATTAGTAATACCGGGACTCCAATTTACTGCTCCTGTTAATGTGCTATGTCCGAAACTAGAAATCTTATAAATTTCACCCGGAGAGCCTTGTCTTACAGTTCCTCCAATTCCTGATTGAGTATTACCTGCTTGTGGGAATCTCGGATTTCCTGAAGTGCTATCAGAACCAGTTGGGGAATTCTCAGTAATATATGCAGGGCTTGGTGAAGGCCCTCCATAGCCAGTAATTGCGGCGGGACCGGGTTGCTGACTTCCGGTTCCAAAAAGATTTAAAACCAAAACATCTAAATAATCATCATCATCCACATTAGTTCCCCCACTTGCAGTATCAAAATTATAGGATATTCGAGAAATAACATTCGCTGAATCCCCCTTCGGCGATAAGTGCCAAGGATAGCGAGATAGGTCAAGAGGCCTTGCGAAATCAAGACTCTCAACCGCAGGTCTAACTTCCTTTTCATAAATATGTGGGTCTATCCCCCTCCTTACTGGAGTGGTGGCTCGATGAGTCGGCGTATCATAAGAAGCAGGAGGTAGGGGCGTAGCATCAACACTTTTATCAATAACACTCATCCCTGTCTGTAAAGACTTCTTTCGATAGGGTCTTTTCAAATTCCTTCTCTTTTCATCGAATGAGGACATAATTTTAAATTAGTGTTTTACTACTTAAACATTACTCTTATCCGAAATATTCAGTAAGATACATCTCACCATTCAAAGTAACCGATACATTGTAAATCGCCGCAGGGTTAGTATTACCAATCCATTCAATAACAATTTGTAATGGTTGTCTATGCAAAATAAGGACTGGTGCGCTGAAAGTTATAGTATTTTCCCTACTATTCAAAAGACTATCCATTCTAAATGACTTAGAAGGAACTGCATTTGGCCCTGCTAATAAACTAACTTGAAAATTATTAGTTACATCATTTGTAACTACTTCAGTTCCATCTGCCGCAGTTACCTTTACAGATACTGAATATATTCTGAGTTCTTCATTATGTGCTTGATTTGTCAATACTTGTTGAGTTACTGATGTTCCAGTAGTAGCGGTTGTAAGGAATTGAAACCTTTCGGTGTAAATTTCAGGTTGAGGGTTCTGATTAACCATTAGTAATTCCTCCCGTAATTTGGTTGTCCATTATTGTGTGGATATTCAGTTTGTAGGGCTAACTCGGCATGAAGGCTGACTACAACTGTATTAATATCTGCCATATTGTTAGCATTAACCCACTCAACCTCAATAGATATGGGTTGTTGAAAGAGAACTAATATAGGAGTAGCAAAAGTAAATGTTCTATCACCCATTACAGAAATTAGCCCTGCATCGAAAGACTTAAATGGAACATAACTTTGCCCTATCTGAATTCTGATTTCAAAATCACGATATATATCTCCCGCATTACCCCCATCACTATCTAAAATCTCAACCGAAAGCCCATATATTCTAACCTCTTCAGTATTTGCTTGATTAGTATATACTGTATTAGTTACAGTAGTTCCTTGAGTAGTAGGGTTGGTAAAATTGTGCCTTGTAGTGTAAATTTCGGGTTGTGGATTCTGATTTGCCATATTATCACCTAAACTTTAATTACTCCTGTTTCACCTATTAATTGTATTCTCACATTAGTATTTGCTCCAGCAGTAGCATCTCTAGCAGTAATCCTAACTTGTAGGGGTTGCTTAAACTTAATAATTACTGGAACGGTAAATGAACACATTTTTTCATCACTTTGGGTGACTGATGCTATACTAAATGGATTTGAGGGAACGGAATTGGCCCCAGCAATTACTTCCATATCAAAATCATATACATCGGTTTGCCCCCCTGCATCTGTAACAGATTGTGCCGTAAATCCATATATTCTAACCTCTTCATTCTGCCCTTGTAGGGTATAAATAGTATTTGTAATAGATGTCCCTACCGCACTTGCCGCCCCAAATGTAAATTCCGAATCGAATACTTCAGGTTGAGGGTCTTGATTTACCATATCTTTTGATTTACACACGACTACTTAAATCTTTCTCGTCAAGCAAATAATTCATCTTCGTTTTCATATTCTATCTCCACCCTTTCACTCGTGTTTATGGTGGTATTCTTATCCTCTTTGAATATTTCTAAATAACCTTCTATAAATTCATATAAATTTACACCTAATGAATCTATCTCTTTCTTAAGTGAAATTCCCTTATTATCAGCATTATTATTTATTGCAATCTTTAATTGAGAGAATAGAAATAATGATTGATAAAAGTCGGCATCGAAGGCAGATTTATACATTTCCCTAATATTATCAGCAGAATTTTGGGCTTGAATAGCAAGTAAAACTGCTCCTAAATTAGTAGCAACGATAAAGGTCAAAGCATTCCAAATCAACCACTCGCTCGGTGAAATCATAAGCCCTATGGCTTGAACAGTAAGGGCAATTATAAATATCACAAGGGCTATGTGCTTCGCCGTTACAAAATTATTGCTTTTGGAAACAAATTCATCCCAATAATTAAAATCATATTTATCAAGCGGTTTTGCTGACGACAATGCAACGCCTCCCCATTATATCTATATTATCGAATTTATCATAACCATAATCTCTAAGATGTTCAATTACTTTCCCCTTCCATTTTCTTTGAGGGTCTATAATAAATACATCATCCCTAAAAATTCCTTGATTGGATAGTAATAGAAAATCTTCATAAATATAAACAGTTAGTTGTTGCTCCTGATATTCTTTTTTCTCCATACCATCTAGCATTTTATTCATCTCATCTTCCAACTCTTTCTTTTTGTTAAAGAATTCTCCTCCGAAGGATTCTATTATTTCCTCTTCTAATCCTAATCCGGAATTATACCTATCTTGAAGAACTTGCCATTCTCTATCAATAAGTCTATCCCATTGTTTAGTATCATTATAATACTCATATCCTAATGAATTAATACGACTAAGGAGGTAAGATTGCTTTTTAGCCAACATGAGTGCTTGCCAATCAGAAATTTTAACCCAATTCTTCTCACGCTCAACCCAATCATCTATATCCTCATCATTATCTATTATCTGATTATCTTCGGAAGACATATGAATCAATTATATTTTTACCTATTTAAATGTTGTTAAAGATAAACTCATTATTATCACCATAAACATAATACAAAAAGTCTTCAATCGCCTGTAACTTACCTTGATAACGCATAATTTGGAGGCTCATTGTTTTATTCACAAATCCGCGTTCAACCTCTTGTTGAATAGCAAACATACTCATCATTATTTGATTTTTCAAACCATTATCTGCGCTGAGAGTAAAGGCAACCTCATCTAAACTCCTTCCTTTATTCTTGAGGTCATTTACTAACTCATCTAACATAGATTGATAGCCATTATTCTCCGCTAGCATAAAATTCTTTAGCGATACACCATACTCATCTTGCTGATTAATATCCACACCCCTTTCACGAATGAAATGTAGGGAGTAATCGTAATCATATTCTTCTAATTTTATGAGGTATTCTAAGAAGTCGATTAGGTATTCACGGTTAGACCAATCCATGAGGGTCGAGAATAGAATTCCTGCCTCGTATTTAGTCATGACTCTTGCATCTGCCTTGTCGAAGTATTGTTGTAGTTGTTCGACCTTTTGGTTTTGGGAAAGATATTCCCTCACATAAGCACTAAATTTCTGTGCTTCTATCTCATTTGTGAAATTGAACTTGAAAAGAAGTGAATCAGCAGTAATAGTCGCATCATCGTATTCCACCCCTACTAAATCCATCTCCCTCAATATCAGAATCTTCAATCTGATAATGTGTATTGGGTCTAAGTTGAAACTACCATCATCCTTCTTCTTATATAGGGGATTCTCCTTCGTATAATACTTGAACTTAAATCCTAAGACGACAGAATGAGTGAAAACATCATCATCAGCCTCGAAGGATTCTTCTTCACCTTCTTCGTAGTATTCAAGACAATAATTACACCAATCGTAATCACCTACATCTTGTTCCAAACAGTCATAACATCTTGGATGTTCTGAATCCGTAGGAATCTTATTCACCATATGAGGCGTGACACCATCTTCGTCATCACACACTATTTCTGTGCATTTAGGATTAGTCATTCCTCTTCATCTCCTCTAAATCCATTGGGGCAGAAGTCGGGATGGTTCTCGTAAAGCCAAAACTCCACCTCTTCCATGACCGCCTCCTTCGTTGGAAACTCTAAGCCCTTCTTAGTATTGTTTATAGCCGACTTTGGAGGCCTAAATTTCTTACTCACTTACATCACCGTTCTTTACTTCCTCATGAAGAGATAAAGCCAAAACCAAGAAAGGCACGGTCATAAGAACATAATCGGTGTTTTTAAATGCATTTTTAGGCCATCCGTGCTGCTTATGTGTCTTAATTATATTGCTCATAGCCGCCGCAAGGAAAGCGGCTGAACCTACACTTGTTACCAATAAATTTCTCCAAGCCTTACGATTCGTCTTTTCAGCCTCAGTAGGTTCTTTCTTTTCGGAATCAGCCATATGTATAGATTAGATTTCGACTACTTAAAGATTATTTAGTTTGAGGAATCTGAAAATAATGGATGAATTGGAAAAATACATGAATCTAAAGATACAGGTTTGACTATTTATACTTTTCCATCTCGTTTTCCGCACCCATTAATTTCTTATCAGGTAAGTAGTATATTTTTAAAGGTTTCTTCATATTTTGTTTTGGGGCATCCTCGCACCTTCTTAGAGTGGATTTCACTTCCCCGGCTCGCTCCATCCTCCTCATCCTTCCTCGCATGGCCGATGGACTAACTCCAAATTTATGAGCCATTCCCTTTGAACTATATCTATAAGGAGCATTATACTTTCTAATAGACCGATGGCTTTCTTCCAAATACTTCAATATATATTTATCATCAGGCAAACGATTATAGGGGTTCGACTCATCTTCAGCGAAGTATTTAGGGTCGAGATTCTTGATGTAATCTTGCATCGACTCATCACCTATATAGTGAATCAAACCTCTTCTTGAAATATAGTATTTACCCTTTTGAGCATTGATTATCTGAGATAGTTTCTTCTGTGAGATTCCTAATTTATTAGCCCTTGGCGACCGCTTATACTTAGACTTACGCTGAGGTTTATTTCCATATTTCTTCTGTTCGTATAGAGTCAGGACTTCTCTTGGATAGAGAGGCCTTTGGGCTTCTTCAAATATAATCCTAATGTTGTTTTTCAATATCTCGGTTTTCTCCCTCATACTCTTACTCTTTGGAATCCTTCCTATGAAGCCATCTGATTCTTCGGCTTGCATCAATTTATTTTCAGTAAGGTAAAATACCGAAACAGGGGATGTTGTCCCATACTCATCGGGACTATCTTCGACTCTTCTCTTCACCTCAGATACAATACCCTCATCCTTCAAAATCTTCATACGCTTGCTGATATTACTCCTTACGACTCCGAAATGGTTAGCGATTCCTCGGCTGGTGTATCTATAAGGGGCGTTATACTTTCTTATGGAACGATGACTGTTTTTCAAGTATGCTATAATGTCTTCATTATCGAAAGCACTTGGGGCCTCAAAAGATTCTGCCTTCCTATCAAAACCCCTTCTCTTGCAAGTAGCACAAGTAGTTTGCCCATCCTTCGATGCAGAAGGAATCAATCTTTGCCTATAACAAGTATCACATAACTTTCTTTTTTTAATTTCTCTCTCAGGGGCCTCAAATGTTTCAGCATCATAAGAGGAATCTTGAATGTCGTTATGACCGCACTCGCACGAATAGAGGTGATATAGGGTATTACCATCATTATCCTGAAGGATTTCGACCTTTGCCTCTTTATCACACGCTACGCATTGTGTATAGTTTGGCCCTTTCACATAGGAGTCTATTTTCCTATCTAATTTACTTTCTAATTCGCTTAGGTCTTCATCTGTGATTTCTGCTCGATAATCATTCACTACCCAAGGGATTCCAAGGGCTTGAATCTGAGGGGGTGAGAACAGTTCAAAGAAGTCCTTGTGGTGTTTATCCCAAACTCCTCGTCTTGAATCTATTCCGATGTTTCCCATTTCATCCCTAACCCTTCTAAATGTTCCTTGTTTGATAGCCCTCCCTAATTTCTTTACGGCTCTCCAATCATCCACTTTGTTTTCTCTAAGCGTTTGTGATATGGCGATTATCTCATCACCTAATGCGTATCTATCTCTATCACCCATTTCAAAGTCGCTGAGATTTCTCCATTCCGCTTCCTTAATATCTATTCCTGCATCCTCCATATAATCTAAGAATATGTGCATTTCAGGAACGGCTTCTTGATAAGATACAAGGCATCTTTTTTGAGCAGTAGCCTCGATTATAGGAGATTGATTTTTCCATGCTTTGTATAATTCATTCGTATTAATCACATTTCGCATTTTTGTTCCCGTTGGTTTGTTAGACTTTTTAACACCCTTGGGAGAACCAATGTAGTTCTTACTTCCATCTTGAGTCAATCTTTCTCCTTGATATGTTTTGAATTGAGGGTTATCCCTATTAATCCAAGCGAATTCCAACCAATCTTGCATTTGAAGGTCGAACTGTCCTTGCCAATACTTCCTTCCTTCCTTCATACCCCAAACCTTAAAACTCCTTCTCTTTGCCCCTTCTGCTTCATATCTCTCATCGTGAGATTCTTCTTCGTGTTTGGCCCAATCCATGAACTCTCTATCACTGTGAGATTCTGATTCCTCATCAGCCCACTCCTTGAAGGAAACATCCTTTCCGTGTGTGAGTATCTCTTGTTCAGCCCAATCATCGAACTCGACATTGAAAAGGCGGTTTCTAACATCACCTTCTTTGAATTCAGGTTCTTCTGCTTCATCATCCTTATCATCCACTACATTAATGGCGTAAGAGAGGATTTGTTGCTCCATTTCAGGATTCTCCACGAAGTTGAACTTGAGAGATGTATATCCAGCCATTTCGCTATCTTCCACCATTACAAATGATGGGAGGTCAGGGGCTAGTCTGAATAAGGTAGCGTCATCCACTATGAGAGTCATGAACTGGTCTTCCTTCTTACGGTAAGCCTGTTCTATATTTTCGACCTCCATCCCTGCTTCTGCTCTTTGCAAGGCGGGAACATCTTCGGCATAGGAGGTTTCTCCTAATTCTTCGGTTTCTGCTTGGAAGCCTCCATACGAGTATTTCAAGGAGTCCTCGAAGAAATCCCCTGTTACGGCACTTGAAGTAGTTAGTTGCTCAGGCGTGTAATCATCGAGTCTTTGCTCAGGTGTGTAAGCCGCCTCGAAGGATTCTGCACCGGATTTATGAATCGGTGAACTGCTAAGTTTCTTTTCAATTATATAGTAATCTAATTCTCCATCACTCTCAATATCTGCTTCTGCGTCTTGATACGATTCATACTCTCCATACAAATCTTCTGTTCCATCAGGATTAATAACATAAACTTGATATTTGTCATAAACTCTTTCAGCCCCGAAGGATTCTGCCCCCATCACGAATCCATTCACTAACCAACCCTTTTGGTCGGAAAGGTAATCTGCTATCTCATCCTCCTCTAAATTGGCAGGAACTTTCATCGTAGTTGGTAAATCAATATCTTCTCCATCAGTTTCCCAATCAATTCCTGTAATTGTAATCATATCTTCAGCATCGAAGGATTCTGCGGCTATATCTGTGAATGTATCATCAAAACAACTTTGGCAGACTTGAATAGGGTCATCATAGTCCTCAATATTCACATCCTTCTCATAGATAGGGCCTTCAGAACAAATATCACATTTCTCTTCTGCATCCAAAGGTCTGCGAGGCTTCTTACGATACCTTCCTCCGCCACCGTAATCGTCTGATGGCCTCTCAGGTTCGATAGGGGTATAAGGTGCTTCTAATTCAACGGCGTTCTGAGATTCTGCTCTTTTGGCCGCAAACTCCCTACATATAGTATAACGCATATCTAACGACCCATCTTTCTTATAATATTTAGAAGGTAGTTTTTCTGAATGTAAATCTAATTCATGAGCATTAGTATTTTCTTGAATTTGTTCATGAACTTCAATAGTTTCTTCTTCAGCCTCAATTTCATCAGCCTTTTTAGTAGCATTGGAAAATGATGGTAATAATTCTTCCGCCTCATAAGTATTAGGAGGGGGTGTGTATGCTATTTCAGCATCCATTTTTAAAGGTAATTGTGAAAGTATTTCTTGAGCCTTTTCAGAACTACAAAATGTTGATATATTATAATCTTCAAATTTTCCCTTAACTCTCCATTTTATACCTCTTTTAGTATTCATGGATATTACATCCACGACATTAAAATCCACTTTCTTTCCTAAAGGCCGACAATAACCTTTATATAATACCATAGGTTTTAATTATACACACAACTATTTAAAGATACTCTTAAAAGTAAGATATTCCTTGTTGGCCTACTGCTGAACCATATTCGCCGAAGGTGTTCATATTATTGAGAGAAGGCATCATTTCCATGCTTGAAGGTTCAGACATCAACATCCTATATGTTTCCCTCTTTTTCTCCTTCTCAGCCTCGATTTCCTCCTTTTCACCTTCCAATTCCCTCTCTTTCTTAGATAACATTGATTTGAGTGTTTCTGCTTGTTTTACGGCTACATCTCCTCTTGCGATTCTTCCAGTTCCCCACCCAATTGCTCCAGCCCCTACAAACAAAGCCATCGTCTTCCAAGGTTCAGTAAAGATAATTTCTCCCTCATCCCCTCTATTTTTTACCCCATCATAAACCAGTCCCGCAGTTAGGGCGAGGCCTATCGACAAAGGAATCGCAGTTTTAATATCGTTGAGTTCCTGCTTCCAACTCTCTTTTGGCTTAGGTGCTTGTCCTGCTCCTCCGATGTGTTCATCTGTAACAAAATTTGTTTCTTCAGTCGATTCCTCTCCACTCATTTCACTCCTTTGTGGGTCAAGGGATTGGAATTTTTCTATTTCTGATTTTAATTTTAAAATATCCATTTCTCCACCTCAGTAGCCAAAAGCACGGCCATTATAGTTCTGTCCAAGACTAGAAACTGTCATTGACTCGTCTGCTCCATAAGGTGTATTCATTTGACCGGAGGCTTTCCCTACACCTTTATGTAGGTGATTTACAGGCATTTCAAGACTACCATAATCATCAAATTTATTAACATTTTGTGATGTTCCGTAGTTTTCAGCACTAAATCCTATTCTATCAGTCTTAATCAAATGATGAGCAATCAATATTACTGCTACACCAAGACTCGCCTTGAACCAATCCATAACCAACATAATTTGTTTTGACTATTTAATTGTTTCTATTCTCCATCATAGTGAATAGAGTGAAAGTGATAAAAATTAAACCAAGCGAGTTAAAAGATGTGATTGGGGCTGAGGGAAGTAGTCGATAAAATTGCCTATCAAATTCTTGATAAACTATTGTCGAAGTGGGTTGCGACCTTACATTAAAGCGAGATGATTTTAAAGGTAATATTTCATATTTATCCATACCTGTAAATGGATTAACATATTTAATGGAAATAGACTCTAGTTTGGACAACTTTTTCCCTGATAAATTTTTTTCAACTATTGTGGCTTTAACAGGTAGTATTTGATACTCATCATCAGGAGTAGCAGATAGGCTCATAGTAGGTGAAACTAAACACCATGCTGAAATGATTTGATTAGGTTCTGTAATCGCTTGTTGCCAATCACTACCAAGAAAAACAGGATAAGACATACATAAAAATTATATTTTAGATATTTAAAGATTACTGATTTTTTTAATTAGATAATACTCTCAATTTTTTTAAATATCACATTTGGGTTATTCCCATTGCACCTGCAACGATAGCAATTAAAGCCAATACAACCCTTTGCATATTACCCATATATGAACCAATCAAACCATTAGTTATTTCTAACTCAGTAGCAACTTTAGTTAGTCCTGTTTTCATATCTATTTGAGATTCAACTAATTGCTCTATCAATCTTTCATGCCTTTGGGTAGTTTGCTCCAAATTATTAATTCTCAGAAGAACAACCTCCTCATTAGACATACCTTTTTATCCTGAGAACTACTATTTAAAACTTTGGAATTACATATACAAATTGGAATTTTTAAGTTTTAATGGATTTGCATTATTTTTCATTTCAATAACAGATTCGGCTGATTCAAATAATATATCATCATTGATTTTTACACCTTTTTCTTGAGAAATCATATATGCTGTTACTACTATTTCTCTAAGATATGCACCTGATAAATCCTCAGTTTTTTTCACAATTTTTGATATATTTAAATTATCGGAATCAAATTCCTCTAAATATTTGAGAAGAATATACTTTCGTGCTTGAGAATTGGGTAAATCCATGCTAATTTTTAAATCAAATCTTCCCGGTCTATCAGTCAAAGCCAAATCTAAGTTCTCAGGATAATTTGTAGTAGCAATAGTTACTACTCCTTCATTAGAAGAAACCCCATTCAGGCAATTTAAAAATTCACCAAACAACGGGTGGGTGTTTCCATCACGCCTATCCAAACCTCCTAATGTATCTATATCTTCGATTATAACTATTGAAGGAGATAATCTTTTTGCTAAGTAATATACTTCGGATATATCTCCTCGTTTATCGACCTTATCACTTGAAACATATATAGTAGTGCAATCTAATGTATTCATAATAGTTTCACATAGGAGAGTTTTTCCAGTTCCCGGTGGTCCTGTGAGTAATATACCTCTTGAAGTGGGAAGCCTTCTCTTGGAGTATTCTTCCATATTATTTATAAAGTTAATAATATTTCTATCAATCAATTTCTTCTTTTCCCTTTCTATAATTACATCATCCCAAGTAGTTTTATTATATTCTATAAATTTCCATTTAGTATCTATTTTTTTATTTTTTAGAGGGCTATGACTATCAAATAATTTTTCGACAATTACCCAAAATTCATTTAGGCTTACCTCACCTTTTAGATTATAGCCCTCTATTTCCAAATGAGGTCCTGATTCTGAATAATATGGATTGAAGGATATAACTAATTTAGATTTTGTTTCTTTATTCTGTAAGAATAGATGTCCTTGAATAATATATGTTTGATTTTCTTCATTTCCATATTCAAACTCCTTTTGAACGGCAGGGATTCTTGTTTCATCTTGATTATAATCTGTCTGGTCCAATATATTATAATTAGCATTAATTACCTTATGAATACAATATAGATAACTATCAACCTTATGAGGTTCTAATCCTTTGAATTCTTGATTCAATTCCCTACTCCCTAAGAAAGAATATAAGTCAGAATACTTTAAATTATCTTCCTTTTTTGAATCAGTTACGCAATCTTGAATAAAATCCTTAAGTGATATTTTATTAATTTTTACATTGCCCATAGGTGTTTCAATATTAAGAAAATCATCAGACTCAGACATATTTTAAAATACATTTAAGACCTACTTAAAGATTTTTATTACTCTATATATTTTCATTATAAAAATTCAAAAGAGATTCTAATCTTTTTAGACATTTTTCAGTTTCTTCTATACCTATTCTTATCATTCCCATTTGTATATCAGGGTTATCATAATCTTCAAAAATCTCATTATTACAAACCATTTCAAATATGTCCTCAAATTTATCTTGAATCCAACCTTGTTTCATATCCATCATATCAATAAAATCATCCATTATATCATTCCTCCTCATTTCCTGAAACAATTCTCGTTGATTTCCATTTTCTTAATATCCATTCTTTAGTCATATAGCCTTCTTCTTCCATTTAATCACCCCTATATATTATAGAATTTTTGTATATCTATCAATGATACTTTCCCATTCCTCTTTTGATATATGTTCGGGCTTATCTTCAATTGAGGGAAGTTGATAAAGTTCCATTATCCTTTGTAATTGTTCTTCAAACAAATTATCATTTGTGGAATTTTCAAACATAAAAGATTGAGTCCCCCCTTCAGTGGTGTTATCTTCGTGAATGGTCTTATAACCAGTAATAACTGGAAGTTGTTTTGCCTTATATGTCTTATCAGTTAATTTAGGGTGTCCTACCATTCGACTCCACATCTCAATATCTTCACCTATTGCATAATCTTCTAAGAAACCCCCTACTACTTCCAACCGACTCCGCCTAACACAAACTGTGGATGTGCAGATAGGTGTTTTAGTTAGATAGTAATAATAGAACTCTTCTATCCACTCATCAAAATCTCCAATGTGATTAATTACATAGTGATTCTTTTTTGTATTATCTAAAACACTATTTAGGTGCATATCCATAGCCGACCACCAAATCATTGTTTCTTCATCAGATTCTTTAATCCCTTCTGATATTTCAAAAAGATGGGAGTCATACCAATAGTCATCACCATCTAAGAAGCAGATATATGGATTAGACCCCAAACTTACTGCTTGGTTTCTTGCTTGAGAAACCCCTTCCCCATTTTGTCTAATATAAGTAATTTCAGCGTAAGAATTAATTAGAGCCTTACATTCTTCAAAATACTCCCAATCTAAAGGGGTCTTATCTATCAAAAAAATATTATAATTGCCCTCAAAATGTTCTTTTTGAATTTTATAAGATATGCTTTTTAGACACCCCTCCAAATATGTTGGTTTGACCTTATAAATAGGAACTATTACATCGAACATATTGAGAAATTATTATACACTTATTTAACTGTTTTCATCCATCATATTAGTTTCAATAATCCTTCTCTTGAATTCATCCACATTTTCAGGATTTATTGGAATCCCTGATTCGAGTAGTTTCATAGCAATCAAACAATCAGGCCCATCGTATAGGGTGTATTTAAGAAATGCCCTAACATTAGCCCCTGTAACTATACCCGCACCTTCGATAGAATTTCCATTGAATAGTATTAATTCTGTGTCCCAAGTCTGCCCGGGAAGTATATATACAGGTATCTCCTTCTTACTACAAGCAAAATTCTGAGCAGTTTCAGGATATGGGTGTATATTAGCAGGTATTCCATTTCGGACTACGCCATCAGGGTCTTTGAAATATCCTGTGGTATTTACCCTGAATTGTAAATAAACCCTTGAACCCGCCATCCCATTATAAACCGTTTCTCCTCTAAAGGACTCACCATTAGTTATATCATAACCTACGAATGCAGTTGGAGTCGCTCCATATTGTTCCACTACGATAAATTGATTAGAATTATTCTTAGCAGGGTTTTTGATATTAGTGCCATATCCTCCAGTAAATATAGAGAATGGACTTCCAAGAGGTAACTCTCCCTTCTCACCACTTCCTTCAGCAGGGCCAACATTAGTAACGGTAACAAATGTTTTACTACCCCCTATACCAACAGAACCATCCGACAAACCTCCTGCCTCTCCACTTGTGGAGAGAATTAAGGTATCTCCTAATTTATAGCCTGAACCTCCATTAATTACACTTATCTCAGTCACTTGGCCTTCTTGTCTAGTAGCATTAAGGGTTGAACCTGTGGTAGTTTCTAAATTTAAGACAATATTAACAGTTCCAGTAGCAGTATCTTGGAAAGTTATAGTTCCAAGTGTCCAAGACCCATCAGATACTCGATTAGTATTAGTTCCTCCTCCTGCATTCGGAAGAATGGTAACGGCAGTTGGTTTATTACTTCCATCAACGGCAGTTACAACGCAAGCCACATTTTCCCCAATTGCGGAAAAGGTAGTTCCGATAACAGTAGTATCTGAGGCCGCACTATCGACAGTAAAGTTTCCAACACCCCACATTGAGGTTGTTCCCCACCCATTGAAAGGCTTAGAAACACTTGTAAGTAATGCAGTAAAGCCACTACCTCCTGTATTATTATCTGAATCTGATGTGTTATGAGTTAATGTAGTAACATTTTCTTGACTTCTTAGATAGCCACGCTGATTTCTTGGAGGGCTTTCTGTTAAGTCAGTGACGGCTAATGTAACTGATACAATCGCTCCTGTCACCTCAGTAAATTCCGAAGTCCATTCATAAATCTGTGTTCTTACGGCTATTCTAATCCCTCCATTAATTCATTCTGTTGAAGTAAATTCATCTTATATGTATTTACATTGTCCTCCGTTACGGGAAATCCTGATTCCAATAATTTATTTGCAACTAAGGCATCTGCCCCATCATAGAGGGTATAAACTACCGCACATCCAACTGCCGCACCCTCTCTTCCACCACCAACTGCTGAAGTAGCAGTTGCCTCAATAGTGAAACTTTGACCGGGTAAGATATAAACAGGTATCTTTTCCATTGAAAAGGAGGGCCTAATACTGCCCGATAATGTAAATCCAATGTTTCGAGGATTTCCACAAGGATATGGACTTAATAGGCCCGAAACCCCTTCCGATACAGTAGTATCGGGATTTTGAAAATATTTAGTAGTATTGATTCTAAGATTTAAACTCAATCCGTTAAATGGAGTAACACTCATATCATTCATCACTACAAATTGATTAGACCTAACGACATTGGAATTCGATATTGAATTACCTACACTACCTGTGAATATATCATATTCCCCACCTGCCGCAAGTGCTTCGGGTAGGGCATTTACTTCCCGTTTCATATTCATCCATTCATAGACTTGATAAGAAACCGCCATAACCAACATATCGTCTTTAGTTATTTAAAGTTTTTGAATTAGGGTATTCCTTACTCCCGAAGGAGCGAGGAAATTGATACCTTGCTCATCATAGTCTATCCGCTTACGCTCCCTGAATTAGAGTGCGCTTATACCAATCAACATTACCCGGATTGACGCTGACACCCATCTCTAACAGTTTGTTAGCGATTAGGGCATCGGGGCCGTCATACAAGGTGTATTTCACGAAAGCCTGATGCTCACCAGTAGCAGTTACAGAAACAGTTCCTGTATAATGGGTGTATAGAACATCCCATGTCTGTCCCGGTAAGACATATACATCAGGGTATAGATTGAAGGAAGGCTGGAAGGCAATTGACCTTGGGTAAGGGCTTGCGCTTCCGGGAATTCCATCATTCCCGATGTTATCAGGGTCAAGGAAATAATCAGTCGTGTTAATTCGGACTTGGCCGTATGCTCTTGGACCATTGGACCCGTCTGTTCCTATTGCAGTTGCAGACTGAGTTCCATAGTCGGTTGGGCTTACTGCACAATCCTCAATGACACAAAACTGTGTTGCTGTTGTTTCAGCAGGTTTGGTGATGTTGTTACCAACGCCACCGATGAAGATGGAATACTTCTGACCGAATGATAGAGTTCCTCCACCATTACGACCTGCATCCCACTCATAGACTTGACTTCGCATTGCCATTACTGACTACCTCCTTCAATAAGTGTTCTCTTATACCAATCCACATTGTTTGGATTGACCGTAACACCCATCTCCAACAGTTTGTTAGCGATGAGGGCATCAGGCCCGTCATACAATGTGTATTTAACGAAAGCCGCTACTGCGGCTGACGATGCACCTGCTCCGAAGATGGTGCTTCTTGGCTTGTAAAGAACGCTCCATGTCTGACCCGGTAGCACATATACATCAGGGTATAGGTTGAATGAACTCAGGATGTTGTCTGAGGTCGTTCCACCATCACTAGATGTCCCTACTGGGTAGGGGGATGCTAGGCCCGGAATACCGTTTTGCACGGTAACATCAGGGTTTTGGAAGTAATCCGTAGTGTTAATTCTGACTTGAACTGCACCACCATAAGCAGGTGAACACGCAACATCTTCAATAACTACGAACTGAGTCGCAGTTGTTTCAGCAGGTTTGGTAATGTTATTACCATATCCGCCTATGAAAATATCAACGCTTGTGTCTGCTGGTATCTGCACCTGCACCGCACTCGCTACTCTCCTTATCGAAGAGGAACTACCTGCAACTGCTAGGTTTGCCCATTCATATACTTGACTACGCATTGCCATTTCTTTTTCACTTTTCCTTTTAGAGCAAATTCGGTTTCATTAACTTTCGCTTCGACTTTCTTTGCTCCAGTATTATATATGTATTTATTACTATTTAAATGTTTTTATTGCACTAAACACGAAATGGGGTATTTGGGTGAATTTACATTGGTAACTATTGGTTGTAAAAACAATTTAACCGAGTTTGGTTATAGGATAGAACCACTTCCCCGAAGGGTGGTGGTTATTTAATACCTAATACGATTGATTTACATCATGTCGCTCATAGGTCGGCAACAGTCGTAAAGGAGCATTGCTCCCTCAACAGTTGCGGCTACACCGAGAATTCGTAGCGGGGTTATTGCTCCGAAAATTGGAAGGGAGAAAAACTCCAAACTTCCAAAGTTATCCCTTCCGAAGAAAGGAATAATGTTGAATTGGTGAAGACCAATCAACAGTAGTGTTGCTCCAACGACCCATTCATTCATTAAAAAGTCCAGCATTTTTTTCACTCCTTATTTATTGTCCGATAACACTCCCTAATCCTTCTGCGGAAGACACCATGTTACCAATGAAGGTAGCATTCGGTGAGGTTTGGAAACCTTCAGCCGAACCATACCATTGCTCAACGCCATTACCTGACATACCTGCACTTGGTTCCATAATCATCCACCTCTCAGCAGTTTTCCAAGGCATTCCTGAAGCGGCCTTACGGAAACCTGTCGGGCTTACACCCGAAAGAGGCTTCATGTCGGATGGAGAACTGAATGGTCCTGCATCCTCATCTTCTGCGGCCTGTCCAACGACCCTACCACTGTAATCCTGTCCGATGACTTCGCCATCATCAGGCATTGGTAAGCCCATCTGTGTTACACCTTCAGCACCAAGTCCGAATGAGGGTGCGCCTATGGAAGATAAAACTCTCCCTAGACCCATACCTGCAATCACAACACCTGCTACTTGCGCCCCACTTCTTACGAAGGGGTTTCTAACACGGCCAGTTAGACCGAGGCCATACAATGCCGCACCGAGTAAGAACTCGACAGTTGCGCCACCGATATTAGCAAATCGGCCTGAAAAGGTTAGGCGTGGTTCAATGACTCGACCAAGTGCGGCACCGGCTACTATACCGGCAATTCCGCCCCAAATCAATTCGCTTCGGGCAACATCGAGTGCTAAATCAGTTGTATCTTCAATCGCATCCAATGGTTTCTTTATTACGCTTTCCATCATATTATCGCCTATCTTTCTTTTTGTGTTTCGACTACTTAAAGATTTACTTATAATAAGAATTATAAGTTACCTCCTGATAGTCTATTATAAACTTGAATGTTTGGCGTGTAAGTGCTTATAAACGAAACTTCTCCAGCAAAGGGAACTGTTTTTCCTAGTTGTGAGAGAGGGGTTGGCTTTTTTATGACCTTTCCCCCTACCATTTTCTCGGCCTTTTTAACATCTTGATGATATGCGTGTAACTCGTGACTTCTTCCTAAGTCTGCGCGTATTGCATTGCTCATCAAACCCTTGTTTAGTGCGTTTCTGATTGCCGCATCCAAATTCATATTTTAAGATTGTTATTTTGATACTTAAAGATTTCTAAATTTTCTTTATTTCATAAGTAACATTATCAATATTTAATATACCAATTTTACCATCAACCAAATTGTGTTTCAAAGCATCTCGTATTACAGACATATCTAATTTATTCTTATTTTCCTTCGCTCTATTAACTGCGAGGTAAAGTCTATTTCCCTTTTCATAATTTTCAACCATAATATTTCCTACTAATGCTTTACGAGTGGGGTTGTAGGTGCTAGACATATTAGTGGGGATTTGATAAACTCCTGTGGAGATATTTAATTTAAAAAGACCCATAAAAATAATTATGGGGGCATTACTTATTCCTATAAATTCTTTTTGTTCTCCAGTCAAATCCTCCATCACATACATTTTATTATTCAACTGCCAAAATTTCAAGGCGAGATAATCGCAATCCTGCCTTTTGAAACTCACCATATCCGAGGGTCCGAAAATTTTAGAAGGGAATATTAATACCTTACTTTCAATAATATAGTTTTCTTCAAGGTAATCTTTCGATTTTTTTAATTGCTTGTAATAATGAGGTTCATCATCCCAAGTCTTCATAGCCAAATCCATGAACCACTTGGGGTCTAAAGTTGAAAACTTTTCTTCACGCCTTGGAACTCCTTCAACCTGCTCCAATATATCAATATTTTCATCATTTAATAATTGATAACAATCTGTTATTACTAAAAATTCCTCCATATCAAAAATTTCAGTTATTGCCCAAGTTCCGGCCCACTCCCTAAGTTCCTGAACTAATGATAAAATATCAGGGTTAAAACTAACCTTACCATTTTCCATAAAACTTTCTAATGGTTGTATATACATATTAGGGTAGGCTAGAGGGAATTGAATTTGGACAATCTCATCATATTTCATTTTATCACCATTTATAATTTAACATTGGAATCCCGATAGGATTGAAAACTTTGTGATATTTTTATACCCGAAGTAGCCTCTATCCTCTTTAGTAAATCACTATATGAATTAATTAATCCATAATAACTCGTATTATAATCTGCACTATTAACCAATTCATCTATCTCTTCTATTTGAGATATTTGTGTCCAAATTAGAGCCGAATTGACATCATCACTTACCTCGTTATGATTTAGTGTTGAAGTAATAGCCATACTCGAACTTTCATAATTATCTAAAAATTCATAACAACCAAAATACAGGAATGAATCAATATACATAGCATTATTTGATTCTTCCGTATATGGGTTTTTAAAACTATACCAAGAAACTGCACCTACTAAAAAATCAGCAACTGCATCTCCACCCCCCTTACAACAATAGGAACATTCCACGAAACCTACATCATCACAAGTATCACAAAATAAACTCAGTTCATCACAATCCGGACACCTAATATAAGTTCCATTATTACATTCAAGACAATAATCATTTCTATCATCAGAAGGATAATCAACCTCAGAATATCTAGGAGTTAGAAAGAAGCAAATATATTTAGTAACTCCTTCACTTACATCTTCGTAAAAATCACCTAATACATTACTATAAAAATTTTTAACATAATAATCAGCCGCATCTTTATCAGATATTTGCTTCCAATAAGAATCAATTTGTTCTTTGTGGTCTTTTATTGAATACCACCCATTTATAATTGCATCACGAACCTGCTTAAGTTCACCCTCTCTTACATATTCTGTATCAAGACTTAGTATGCTCATTAGAACGATTTCAGAATCTTTATCTTCTATAAGGCTCCTCACCGACAAAATTTCACCGCCCTTTATTCATCAAAATAGGTAGCATCACTGAAATTCCTCCTATAACACCCATATATACATATTCCTTTTTAAATCGTTTTGGTGAGTCGTCTATCCTTTCCAATTTAGATTCTGCCAACATTTTTTGAGTAAGTTCCTTGTGTTCTAAGGTATTCTTAGGCACACGCTCTAAAATTTGAGATATAGGAGCCCTTTCAACTATATGGCGAGTTTCAGGTAAATTAGTATTAGCATAGTTGTCCATAGCCCAAGCAGTAGCGGCAAGACTGATTCTCCATGAGGGTATATCATACCCCTCTCTCTTAATTTTCATAAAAATTCTCGTTAGGCTTCTATTACCCAACTCATCTCCGAAAAGCAAGTCTTCAAAATCAACAAAATCTAAGGCGGCTATCCTATCATACTGTTCTGCAAACTTACTTTCAATAATGGATTCTGTCTTAAACTTCTCATTATGAGTATAGCAAGAAAAACAAGAACCATTCTTTGTATAGGATTCAGCATCTAATTTACTTCTAAGAGCCTTACTACATCCTGTGCATCGAGGGAGCAATTTTTTCTCCGCCGCCTGAACTCTTTTTTCCTCAGCCTGTTTAAATTCCTTTAATTTCTTTTGATATTCAGAATCCTTTTTAACTAAGTTTATGACGGCTTCACTCCTTGCTTCTTCTATTTGCATAGGCGAATCTTGTATTTCTGCATCCGAAGATTCAACTTCTTCAGTAACTTCCATAACCTCGTCATCATCCATATAATTTAGAATATATTTGCCGATATTTAAAACTTACTCTAATTCATAGAATATCTCAAGTTCTTTCTTCTCAGGTTTCTTCACCTTAAACCTACCATTATTTTTCAAAACAGACCAAGAAGCAATAATCTGAGCCTTCCTATTCACTACATAAATAATTGTTAAATCAGGATGAGTAAGATTATCGAATACTCTTATATCTTTAATATAATCTGAATCGTGAGGGGTGCTAAACTCAATGATATTGCTTTTCTGATTGATTAGTTTAACAAAATTTTGAATGTCTAATTTAGGGATTAAAAAATTTCTTTGATTAGAATATGTATCTCTTTGAATATGATTCAAATTTTCTTTTTGTTCTTGAGTTACTTCATGTGGATAACCTGCTTGTATCTTAAATGTATCTGAAGCCTTAAGAGGCTTCTTAGGAGATGCCATATCCATCACTTGATTTTTAAAGGATATGAAATTATTATCGAACCATTCAGGGAAATAAACCTTTTGATGATAACGCTTACTAAATTTTAGCGTATTTTTTACTTCTTCCATATTTAGAAATTCTGCGATTGAATAACCCATATTAAAAGATAGGATTGATTACCTATTTAAAGTTTCTCAAAGTCTATATGATTGAGATAGTGGATTGAATTCAGGAGAACTTGCGTCTATCTCATTCACACCCGATAGTTTATGAGGGAAGAAATGTCTTTTGTTATCTTCTTGAATCATTACTGGGTCTTGGCCGAAATCATTTCCGCCACCTACCTCTCCTACTGTTCGACTAACTTCTATTTCAGCATCTTTAGATTCTTTCTTAGCCATAGACCTTCTTCCGAAGACCCATGCCGTTCCAAGAACGAGTGCTGAAGCCGCCCAACCACTTAAGCGGAAATCTCTAATAAATGGTGCATCTTGGACTAAATCCACAATATCTGTATCTCTATCTTCCAAAAATTCTCTTGTGCTTTGAGCCGCCCCTAATAGAACGCCTTCGTCTGTAACATATTCTGCACTCATTGTGCTTACATCTGAGTATGGGTGGTGATGGTCGCCTTTAGCCACCATAGCCTTAGACTCATCCCTTCTATCCTTTAGAGATTGCTTGTGTGTTCCACGATGCCTCTCTCCTATGGATTCGTCATCTCTATCATCATAGCCTTCTGCATTGTGCCACATTTCCATGAAATCATGATTAGATTCGGCAGGGTTCATTGAACCCCATTCGCCTGATGGAACATATCCTGCGGCATTCATTACAATGGTTAGGTCTTCTGCTGAGAGTGCTTCTGATTCCTCAGCGTCAAATGTGCCTTCGGCGTTCTTGAAAACGCCTGTGTCGGCATTGAGGGTGAAGTTCTCTCCTTGAAGAGTAGTAAATGATACTTCATTCGATTCTGCATCATACTCAGCAGATAGAATATCATTGTTCATGTGTTCAGCATTGAAACCAAGGGGGTCAAACTGAGCATCAGGTGTAATACTTCCGAATACACGACCATCACCATCCGGGAAGAACTCAGCGGCTCCGCCATCTCCCTCCGCATCTTGACCGAGAACACGGCCAACATATTCTTGACCTATAACATTGTCATTAACGACTGGGCCAAATACATTTGTATCGGCTAATGGGTCGTGAGGAGTTTCCATATGTTCAGCATCGAGGTTCGATGATTTAAAGGTTTCGTTTTCAGCACCCTTAATGTCTTCAGCACCTTCCACGATAGTAGGGTTGATACGCTCCAATGTATCTGCATTGAAGAATTCTGCTTCGGCTACTACTTCTTCTGTAAATGATTCTGAATATTCAGTTAGTTTTTCGAGTTGTTTCTTAGCCTTCTCAAAATCATCATCTTCATTGTCGAATATCATATTATTTACTTTAAATCTTCCCGAAGTCATTTTCTTATATTCATTCATATTTTTGTAAGGGGAGGCAAGTTCACCTAATTGAAATAAAAAAGGTTTAGCAGGGTCTTTAATATCTTCCCCTAACCTTTTTTGTTCTCCTACAACAAGAGCAACCATTCTGTCCGTATCAACCTTTATACTTGTGGGGGTGAATCTTTGGTCGTCTTCATTGTCTTTTAAGAAAAACATGGCACAAGGCATTAGGTTTAGTTCTGAAATTAGAGATGGTTTTGCTTCAACTTGTTCTTTGGGAACTACGAATGCCTTTAGATACCAATTAGTATCTTCATTATATGTATTATCATCGAAACCCCAAAAATCTTCACTATCAATCATTAGATATTTGAAATCTTCTAACGCCATTTTTAAACTCTCCTCAATTGAGTGGTTGAACCACCATCTCTAGGAATCAACATAACCATTCCATCGGTTACTCTATTAATAATTCCTTGAGTTCTCCATTCTGCTAATGACTTAGTAATCGTTCCGGAAGTATAATCGCTATTCTCATCAGGAGCGTATGTTCCTGAAAAGGTTTTAGCATCCCCCATCCTTGAAAATCCGGCTCTTGTAAAGCGACTTTCTTCTTTTTGAATCTTAGAGGATGTATTGGGCATACCTGAGAGTTTTCGTGCTAATGAATCAAAACTCATAAATGAAACTTGAGTGGGTTTAGGGTCTTCTTCACCCAATGGGCGAAAGGGTGTAGTGATTGCTTCTTGCCCTATAACAGACCTATCATAACCTGCATCCTCAGCCGATAGCCAAAAATCATATGGGTTTCGAGCATCAATTTTTACATCAGTAACTCCAAACCCCATAGGAGCCATATTTACATATTGTGATGCCTTTGATTCTGCAAAGACTGATGAATAATCAAAGCCGGGGCTTAGTCCTTGAGGAATTATATCCACAGTCTGTCCTGACATTTTTGTATCTATTTCCTGTTGGTCGGACTGAGTAAATCTCCTATCAATAATTTCTCTCAGTTGTTTTACTAAACCCTTTTTTGAACCGCAATCTTCTGCGTGAAAATGAATTCCTTCATGAGCCTCTTTAGAAGATTCTCGATTATTTTTTTTATCTATGGTATCAATTACGGCAAGACCTATTCCAAGCCCTGCCAATCCCATTAGAACCTTACTAAAATCAGCCATTGTTATAGAATTATCTTTTAGATATTTAAAGATTACTCTTGTATAAGATATACTGGTTGAGGAGTTTTACTATCCTTGCGGAAAATTGAGGCCACACTCACTCCTAATAATAATCCAACAAACATCCCACTCAATAATATTGAAGATTCATACATAGGAACTACTACCTTTGTCTTACCATCGGAGTTTGTTGCAAAAGTTAATCCTTCGTCAATAGGATTATTAACATTAATATTAGAATTATAATTAGTATTTAATTGTCCGATTTCAAACCCCTCCCAAACATATTAATTTTTAGAGCATAATCTATGAATAAAGTTGCTATGATAATTCCACCCATCAATCTAAATCCTGAAACTGTATCAGCCAACATATCATTTTGTATTTCTCTCTCAGTAGCCGCAAATATCTGCCTATCAGCCATAGAATATGCGATTGCTACTGCTTGTTTCTGTGCATCTCTTCTATTGCGAGGTTTGGAACGACCTACCATGCCAGTAGTATCGTATTCCTTCATAATTATACTAATCTTATCTGATACAAAATCATTCTTCTTTCTCCTAGAGATAGTCATCCTTTTTTTTTGTCGGCTCTTTGACATCTTAGGGATTTTTTTTCGTAGCATTCGCATCACTCCTGCCCTTCATCCCTCTTGGTTAGTCCAAATGCAACAAGAGTCGTGAGAGCAGATAGAGTCATTAGTCCAAGACCCATTCCAAGTCCTAACCTCCAACCCTGTGCAATACTAATATCATCTTCGGCGGAATAAAACTTCTTTGCATCAGCCTTATCATAGCCTTCTTGCCACATTCCTTTTCCATCATCAGTCCAAAGAGCAAAACCTCTTTTTTCAACAACTCTTGAATTTCCATTTCTTTCTGCAACTATCTCGGCTTGAGCCTTTGCATCATTAAACTTCTTGAATTTTCCGCCACCTCTAAGTTCTCCTTCTTCGTCTTCCCAACCCACATAAAAGTTAGCGTATTGAGTGGTAGTCCTTTTATCAGGATTTCCTTGAGCCTCAAAGGATTCTGCATTTTTAGAATTACATTCTTTACAATAGTGTGCTTTCTTTCTTAAACCCTTTTTACTCCCATCAAATTCAACCATATTATCCTTAGCATCGGCATCACAAACTTGATAAGCACAACCATCACAAATAATTAATTTATTAAAATTTTCACCACAAACCTCACAATCATTATGTGGGTAAAGTGTATGGCCTCTAACTTCTGCCTCAAAGGATTCTGCACCATATACTCCCTGTTCATCTGCATATATACTCTCACCAAATAGATTACCCTTCTCATTATCAGCCTTTCCATAATCTCTATATTCCATTACTTGTATCTCTTCATCTTTGGATTTATTAGAAGTTTTTTCCTTGAACAATTTCAATGCATCTTTAGAATTATTAAAATGTTTAGATTTAGAAATTACTTTATTATTTTTAATCGTTTCAACAACATAATGAATATCTCCATCAGCCCCAAAGGATTCTGCGGCTCTTTTATCCATCTCAGAAGCGATGTTTCCACCTAATAGGAGGGGATATTGTATATATGGATTAAAGACTCCCTCTCTCGGAAAAGTTAAAGCGTAGTCTAAATCTTCATTATTCACTTTACCATAGACACGAATAAACTCCATATCTTCCGGCTCTCCCTCATCATCGTAAATTACTTTAGTTCTGCCAATAAACTTTTGAGCCGACTTAGGATTCTCGAAAAATCTTAGGTGGTAGCGTATATCTTCATCGTTTTCCCACGATTTCTCATGAACCCATTCCACGAACATTACTTTTTCACTCCAATCGAAATTTTTATGCTTACGCTTGTAGCGAGTGTAATCTTTCCAATCTTCATCATCTATTTTGTAAGCCCACCAAATATCTTTCATACCTTCCACATCTTCAGCCTCGAAGGATTCTGCCTCCTTCATTTTAATTTGCTGTGAGAAATCACAGGAATCACACCAAATAACAACCCATAAATCATTTTCATCGCCTTCTTGTCTTAATGTTCCACCATCACACATATCACATGGTTGCGACCAATTATAGTATGCCTCATCCATAATTACATTACCATCTTTATCAAAAGCCTCAAAGGATTCTGCTCTCATACCGGCTCTAGCCTTTTTAGCCATTCCTGCCTTACCGTATTTTTTTCTTCCAATAGTATAAGCAGTTTTATTACCTATTTCTTTGGCTTCTTTAGCAGACATACCTTTCTTTCGATATTGCTTTGCAATTTTATCTGATAGTTTATCAAACTTGGATTCCGCCCGATGAGCGATATTTGAAAATGATGGAATTTGTTCTGCGGATTGATAAACCGTTACTTCAGGATAAACAACCTCTTCAGCATCCCTACAACCACAATCATCACACATAATAAGAACCTCCTACTTGTGAAACTTGATAATCGAGAGGTCTGAATGAATCAACTGGGTTGTATTCAGGACTCCATACACTTCCATCAGGCCATCGGTATCGAGGCAAGAAATCGTTAGCAGGGTCATAAGCAATAGGATAAGGCTCACCTTGTCGGTTTTGCTCATCAACTTGATTAATTAGTCCGTGACCCTCTCTCTCAATGGACATAGTAGGAATGGTAGTAGGATTAACAACCATGTTTTCCGCATCAGCCACATCCTTAATATCTTTCATAAGTTGTGGGGCCTTAATTAAAATAATTGCACCTAATCCGATTCCCAATACCTCAAGCAAAGTGATATTCATAAATTACAATTCTTGTTTTGTTATTTAAAGATTATGTTAAATAATTAATTTCACCGTGCAAGATTTTTTAATTCAGTCATAATTTTGATGGCATCTTTAATCCCACGACTCCCGAATACATGATAAATAGAAATAGAGGTTTTAATATTAAATAAAAGTGAAGGCATGAAAGGGTAATAATAAATCTCTTTATCTAGTAGGTTGTTAGGATTCCGTAAATCTAAATGATTCAAATCCGGGCGGTTTAGAATTAAATAATCATTATTCCAATTTTGCCCTTCATACAACATCATATTATGAATTATTTGTTGTTCTCCCCAAGATTGTAGTATTTTACCCTGTTTCCAATGTTCCCACCTCTCAAATCCTATGTGCCAAACGGAAGTGGGTGTTTCAGCAGGAAAGTATCTGACTCCATCATTAAAATATGCCGGAATCTGTATTAAACCAAATAACTTAGAATCAACTAATCCTTCATGCATTTGGGGATATGAGGCCACTTCAGGAAACCATCTAAGTAAAGGGTCGTCATCCTTAAATACTCCTGCCCCCACACCATTGAACATCGAAAATTTATCAAAATGCCGAAATATTTTTGTAGGTCTAACACAAATAGTATCAATGTCTGCATAAAATATATTATGCCCTCTCTTATTTAATTCATAAGTTTTTAAAAACATATCATGAAAAACATCCCCATGATAATCCGAATCCATCCCCTTTATTTTACCATCTATACCGGGGTTTGTAAATAATACATGAACATCAATTCCTTCTAAGTTTTCCAAATAAGAATTTTTGGATAATTGATACATTTCAAAAGTGGATGTTTTTGTTTCTTCAGAAGGATGCCCCCAATTATATAGGCTCGTTACATATATATTAGCATTTTTCAAACCTCCTAATTCAAAATCAAAATCATCTAAACTACCAAATTCAAAAAAAGGTATTTCTTCTTTTATTTTTTGAAAAATCATTATAGTATTCAAAAAGAAACTCCACGCTCCATCACTTCTATTTTTATTGATTAGATTATATAATTCATTTCTAAATTCAAGGGTTTTTTTCTTATCGTATTTAAATCCCTTTTTTCCAACTAAATCAATAACATAATCATTAGATTGCTCATTATAATGTCCATGACCTCCTTGATTTGGAATCGCCCAAGATAATATTAAAGTGTTTGAACAATAATCGGATAAATTATCAATAAAATTCTCTTCATATTTTTTAGGTATGTGTTCGCCCACCTCTAAAGAAATTACATTTCCTTGAGGGATATTAATTTGCTTACCTATTGGTTTGGTTAAATCGGCCTCCAACACAGGATGGTAAATAGAACATTCATCTATATTAGGAGTTCCATCAAAACCATATACTTCAAAACCATTGTTTGAGAGGTAATTTATATAATCTCCTAAACCACACCCCATATCAATCAATGGAAATTTTTTATCGAGATATTTTTCTAAAAGAGGTTTTAAAGATTCACAACTACCATGACCCTTACCTTCTCCATCCCAATCATGAATGGCATCTTCAAAAGACCAAATTCCTGTATCTTCATCAACCATATTTATAATATATTATATACCTACTTAAAGGTTTATAACTAATTCAAAGACTTAGTTTTAGGTTCATCGGCATCACCCTTCTTCCAAGACTTACAATACCATTGACCCCTTATTCCTACCTCATGCTTTCCACAATAAGGACCACCTGCTTGTGCCGAAGTTTTAATAAACTTACAATTACCACAATACTTCTTATTTCGTGTAGCCTCATTAGGTTTGGTGTTTATTTTTATCTCATCTAATTTATTCACCCAATCAGGGCGATTTTTGTAAAAGTAATCAGGATATTTTGCCATCATACTAATTATATTTAAACCTACTATTTAAATATTCCTTTCTTTTTTGACACCCGCAATCCTTTCCAGTCTTTTCCGAAACATAATCCACCGCATTTTTAATACCTGTTTTAGTAGTTATTCTCTCAATAGTATCTCCTAATCCCTTATCATTTTTCAACATTTTTTTAACCCATGAGGGTGTTTGCTCAGGAAATGGATTAGGAAATTTATTACTCATATTTCTCATAACTCCTTATTGGTAGCATTAATTGATACGGTTAAGCACCTCATCCATTATAGTTAGCACTCTTAGGGGGTTTTTTCTAATTAATCCTTTCCAAAAATTCTGATACATTAACTCACTATTCCACAGACTCGGCGGAAAATCCACAACTGGGGCATGAACCACCTTCTGCTTCAAATAGAGGCATATTTCGCTGATTGAAATAATTCACTTCCCAATCTTGCTTAGTATTAAGACCCGCAACAGTTCCCGGGACAAGCATTCTCTTCAAACCTGCGAATCTTCCAGTAGGAGTCCTCATCATTCTTCCTGCATTTGCGATTCCAAGTTTGCGAGTGAGGGGAGTATCAGGAACTGGCTTTTTTGCACTTCCATATCCTCTTTCCATGAACCATCCACGACCAGTATTGACACCTTTCGTGGAATATCCTTCATCCTCATCCCAAGTGCTTACTTTGTCGCCATGTTGGAACATGACTCCATCCTCTTGTCTTCTTCCGCGATAATCCTTAAAGGCACCGTGACTTCTTGCATCACTTCTTGGTGCCGGAGGGATTCCGTGTTTGGCTACGGCTCTTTGCCACATTGTTAATTCAGCATCAAACTCTTCTTGTTCTTCAAATTCTTCTTCTTCCATAAGTTCAGCCTCTTTAATCTTTTTACCACGCTTTTTATAGGTTGAGGTTTCCCATTCTTCTTCTTGGTTAAGTCCGGGAACTACTCCGGGAATCAACATACCTTCCGCATTTCTTACTTCTGCGGCCTTTGTTACTTTTCCCTTATTCGCAATTCCCAATCTCCTTGTGTTAGCCGTATCAGGAACAGGTTTCTTAGCAGTTCCATATCCTCGCTCTAAATACCATGAAAGGCCTGAGCGACCCTTAGTGGAATTACCCTTACTTCGTGTCCATGTTCCGACCTTATCACCCTTATAGAACAAAAGGCTTCGGCGACCATTACCTACTTTATTATCCCTAACTCTCCGTGTTCCACCTTTAACAGTTCTAATATTGCCTGAAGTGGTCGGGGGGGCTGGGACTTGTTTGTAACCAGTATAATGTTTTTTTGCTCCCTCGACACCATGTTTAGAAACTAACTTCTGCCATTTAGTAGTAGCAATAGTTTTTTCTCCCTTTGAAGTTTTCTTCCTATAAAACTTGCGTGGTTTAGCCATGTTTTAAAAATAACTCTTTTGATAT
>Ga0080013_1001495_pt1 | contig 30715 bp, 35 predicted proteins | sample ETNvirenome_6_85_FD_69236 | JGI IMG/M metagenome (GOLD analysis project Ga0080013, IMG submission 69236) | Marine viral communities from the Pacific Ocean - ETNP_6_85 (SPADES assembly) (version 2) | ecosystem: Environmental > Aquatic > Marine > Oceanic | place: Pacific Ocean | collected 2013-06-19 | reverse complement strand
TTGGAGGCTGGGGCCGATGGGCACCAGTGTTCGAGCACGAAGCAACAATCGGCGTATTGCAAGTTTGCATAGGATCAGTCCTTGCATTCGCAATGCGTCCACTACAACACTGAGGTTATTATGAAAGATCTATTATTGAAGCATATCAAAGTTGGGGTTGGTAAAACAGAGATTGCCAAGACGGGCAAAGGTGCTGCTGTCGGTGGAGTAGGAGCAATCGCATATACCGTCATAAGCGACATGGGTTATATGCCTCAAGCTTTTACTGCACCGGACGTGGTTCCATATGTAGTAGCAGGTATGTCGGCGGCAATAAATGCCGTGCGGCAGTTTTTCACCAATCACTTATCGTAGTAGTATAACTTAATCGGGAGATTATGATAATGTCTGAAGTACAGGAAGTAGAACAGTCTCAGGATGTTGCTCCTTCGGAGAACATGGATGCCACAGTATTGAAAAACAGAGTGGTGGCATACACGAAGCAGCGTGATGAGTTTGTCGGCAAGGCTCAGCAGTTGCATGCTGAAATTGATTTTTGTCATCGCATGCTTGAACTGATGGGCGAAACCATTACTCCAGAAGAAGAGTAATTCGTACCGTACGAACTTGATGAGCCACTACCATAGGATGCAATAATGAACAGATACACTCAAGGCGATGATAAGAGGAAGAACAAAAGGAAGTTTCACGCTTCCGGTAGCCCCGCGACGAGCGGAGCTACCCCAGTAGATGCTACAGGTGGTAGTGGTTCATCAGGTTCAGTTGGTGGAGGGGCATGGAGTAGCCTTGGTAGCGGTAGCTCCTTTACTACATCTAACACTCCTACGACACAACTAGACAGTAGGGGCATCAGTCCTGCCACTGACTCGGCAAGTGGCGTAGCGCGGTTTGGCAATCAGAATTTCCATGCCACCGGCAGTCCCGGAACAACCTCCCAGTCTACCGTTGCCGCTGAGCCACAGTTCCATGCAAGTGGCAGTCCCGGAACAACCTCCCAGTCTGCTATTCGCACCCAGCCCGAGTTCCATGCTACCGGCAGCGCCGGAACAACCGCTCGCACTCACCCTGATGGTAGGCCTGAGCGTATGATGCACGCGACCGGCAGTCCTATGACTGAGCCTACTCCTCAAAATATAGATGCGGCGGCGAAGCAGCTCGGCATTAGCCCTCTTCAGATACGGACAATGCTAGAGCAGGGGGGTACTAGTAATCTCACCGGCTTCGGTGGGGCTACTCTTCAAGCCCAAGCGACCGCCGACGGCAGCCCACTTCAACAGCAGGCATTGCAAGAAGCCGCAGGGCAGGCGCGTGAGGGCGGCAGTCCACTTCAACAGCGGGCATTGGAGGAGCAGCTAAAACTCGCTGAGGCTTCGAAACTTAGCCCCCTCCAACAACAGCATGTTGAGGAACGTGAACAGGCGAAGCCGCCGGAGGAGCGGGTCAACCTTGATGAGTTTTTCAAATCGGCCGAGCTAGTTGAAAGCCTAAGTCCCTCTGATCAAGCAGAAGCCCAAAGGATTCTCAAAGAGGAAGGCCAGAATGCATTTGCCACCTACGTGTCTTCTCGCTCCGTTGAAGGGGGCAGCGGAGGGATAGAGGTAAATGCGGATACAGTGCAGTCACTTAACGATGCAAAGACCGCTTTTGCTCAGGGTGGCTATGATGACTTTTTTAAAGCACACGATCAGTTCCAAGTACTATCAGATCCAAATGCAAGCGATCAGGATAAGGCCAATGCCAGAGCCGCGATGGATGATATCCTTGCTAACCCCTCTGATCGTGGGGCCATCGTAGTAAAGAGCGATGCCTTTGTAACGGGCAATGAGTCCTTAGATAAGGCACTTTCCATCGTCGCCTCTTCTGGTACCAGTGGTACAATTAATGAGGCGGATCTAGAGGGGCTCGATGATGAGACTCGGGCTGTTGTTCGCAATGTCACCAATAAGATAAAGCTAAGGGCGGACGCTGCTGGGCAAAACTTTGATGAAGCCAAGCGACGCGCACTTCAAGGGGAGCTTGTTGGGGACTTAGGGTCTGGCACCATTTCTGGCATAGCCAGACCCCCAGACAGTTGGAGTAATATACAAAAGGCCGGACACTGGCTCAATCAAGCACTCTCCAACGCAAGGAACGGCAATATAAGGAGCGGGTGGAAGGATCACATTCTATTCGCGTTTAAAGATGCAAACCTAAGCGGAGATGACGCATGGTCTCGTGTACAGGCTGCGTTTGATAAGTACACTGCGGATAGAACTCAAGCAGTAAGTAATGCTGTCGGTGATCCTACAAATAGCGTGTCTATAAATGAAGACGAGGAAGGTGGAACCTCGTTAAGCGGATTTATAGACAACAAGCGCAAGGCCTTGACGGAAGAATCACAGCAAGAAGATGCTGAGATCGCCAAGAATAAAGGAGTATTGGAATCGCTTGATACGCTACTCTCTGGTGGTCAGGTTTCCGAAGAAGCATTGGCATCACTGCCTCCTGAGATGACGGATCGCGTACGCAATATACAAGTTAAATCTAGGGAGCATGAGATCGCTCGTAGGGAGTCTGCTTTGTTACAGAAATTTGATCAATTTGAGGAAGGCGAGCGGCAGCGCATATCAGCTCTTACTGAGCGACGTCGCCTTCAGCAGACGGCTCCATCACTAACACAAGATGTAGCCGGTGAGTTTCAACCTCCGGGCACAATGGACCGCGTTGCCAGCGTGGAGGAAAAGATAGATCGTGGAGGACAGCTAACTGGTCAAGACCTAATAGGCTTACCCGCAGATCAGCAGCGTAGGCTTCAGGATCGTTCGACGTCGGCAATAAACAGGCTGACGGACGTCGAACAGGCCAATGCTGAAATCCAGCTTGAGGCCCGACGCCGCATGCTGGATCCGTTTACCGCTGCTGGTGGTGCGAGCATATACGGTCAGGGCAATGCGCACCAAACATTCGGCCGCAACGTGATGTCTGGCGTAGAGCAGCGCATAGCACAGACGCTAAACGATATAACAATTAGCGCCGACAGGGAAAGGGCTGGGCGGAAGGAGGCTATTAATAGCCAGTATGATCAAGCCATTCACAAGCTGAGTCGTATATTTGCCACATCTCCCGATAAGCTTAGCGGTGCAGCACAGCGCCGCTTCGAAGAGCTGGAGGCCGAAAGGTCTAATGCACTGACGGGGGTTGACGTAGAAGTTGACAGGGCGGTGCGCGATGAGCAGCGAACGAACATTGAGTTGCTAACTGGATTGCAGGAATCGCGTGAGGCGGCCGCATTGGGTGCAGAGGAGCTTAACCTGAATGCATTGGGTCAGGCGGCTGGGTTTGCCGGGGGGCTTGATGACAGGGCACTAAGAGAAGCTGAGGTGTATGGCCGAGGTGACAAGGGAGAGACTCTTTCCGGCGAAATACAGCGCGGTCAACTGGGACTGTCGGAGCGTGACTCTGCCCTACGTGAGGCTGAGGTCTATGGTGGAACTGAAGGCGTTGGAATGGGCGACCTTACTGCCTTAGGCGTCTCAGCTATATTAGACAACGATGGCAATGTCTTGCCGGGCATAAGCATAGACGTAATGCAGAATGCCGTGTCTCAGGTAGAAGAGAATTTTAGGAATAGATTTGGTAGGGACGCAACACCCGGTGAAAAGGCGGCGATCCTACGAGGCGAATCCGTTGGGGGTCGTGAGACATTAGGTGCGGAGTTAGGCCGAGGACAGCTGGCTGAGACGGCAACTGAACGTGCCGAGCGACAGCGACTAGACAGGGACAGGTTTGGCCTTTCCCAGACAGAACTATATGGCCAAGATATTAGCGGCATGAGCCCCATGCAAATACAGGCACTGGGTGGTACGCTAGGAGCCAGAGATACTGCCGCAGACAGGGCACTTGATAGGGACAGGTTTGGGTTAGAGGGAGAAATTAGTAGAGGGCAATTAGCCGAGACGGTAGATGCTCGCACTGAAGCACAACGATTAGACAGGGACCAGTTTGGCTTAGAGGAAGAGATCAGTAGGGGGCAATTAGCTGAGACAATAGATGCACGTACCGAAGCACAGAGGTTGGACAGAGATAGGTTTGGATTAGAAGGAGAGATCAGCAGGGGCCAGTTGAGTCTGGAGCGTGCTGAGCTGTTTGGCGGTGAGGACTCTATAAACCTAAGCCAGATCGGTGACTTTGGGGCCGATGCAATTCTAAACCCCGATGGGTCACTGGCAGTAAATCGTGAAACATTCATGGATGCATCTGCTCGCATCAGTGAGGGCTTCAACCAGAAGTACGGGCGTTCTCCGTCAGCGAGCGAGATGACGAGGATCATGCAGGGGGATGAGGTTGGTGGCCGTAGCACACTTGCGGCATCTGAGGCACAGGCAGACAGGCGCTTACAGAGCGAGCTGGCCACTGGCAAGGTAACCATTGATGGCAAGCGCCAGCAGACTCTTCAAGACTTCATTGAGCGCGGTGAGCTTACCAACCAAACGTCAGCACTATTTGCTGATCAATTAGGCACCATACGCGATCCAGTAACTGGCGAAAAGATACAAACCCTTGCCGGAAAAGCGCACGATTTGCAAGACGAGCAATTCACTGAAAGCACTCGACAGTTCAATGCTGCGTTCTTTGGGGATATGATAGATCCGGAAACAGGTGACGTGCGAGAGGGCTTAGACTCCCAGCAAGTAGCTAATCAAATTGTTCAGTTTAATCGCCAGATGGAAAACACTGAGCGCGAGCTTACAGCCAACATTGGACAAACATGGGCGAGCATTACGGGAGATACGGGAACTCCTTCTCCTGTTAGCGCCGATGACTTCGGTGTTGACGTTAGTAACATGAGAGACATTAATCCCATGGCATGGCGCGGTACGAATGAGTATAAGCGAGTGTCTGAGGGCATTCAGTCCATGACGGGGCAGCAGGCTACTGACGAACAGATCATGAGCATACTCAGTGGTCAGGACGCCATGATTGACGGCGCTCCCACTATGGAAGCCAGAGAGCTGTCTACGAGAGTTGTTCAGGCCAACATGGATCGGGCAGTTCAGGTAAATCAATTTGCCAAGGAAATAGGCTTATCTCGTGACCAGTTCGAGCAAGTTGAGGAGACAGCTGACCGCGAGTGGCAAATGACTACGCAGGACGTAGCCGGTATCTATGGGTTAGAGCAAGAGGATTGGGCTCAGGCTAGGTCTATATATGAAAGGGCTCTGAGCAGGGGCGAGTCGCATGAGGAGGCGAGCGCACAAGCGGCTGGATATAGTGGCTTGAGTTCGAGTGAGTTTATGCAGGCCAATAATATGTTTGAGGAACGGTGGGGCCAGAAGTCGCGTGCTGCGGCCATTGAGATGGGACTGACTCAGGATCAGTGGGAGCAGACAAAAGCTGCCCAAAAAGAAATGACCGACAGAGAGAATCGGTATTGGGATGGGATCATGGAGAATGTTGGACATGAGGTTAATCTGTCTAGCCTTTCTTCGATAGTCGCAGTTCCGAAGGTTGGGCAGCGCGGGCTTACTCAGGAGTTGAGTGATCAAATTGATTCCAATGTCTTATCGCTGATTGCCGCCTATAAAACACCCGGCAGTAGGCTGGCGGGTGCGAACACCACGGCTGAGCAGAAAGGGTTGAGAGACTTCATTCTGGCGAATCCAGATACCGCCCATGAAACATTTTATGCAATTCAAAGAATGGACGAGGGCACGGGTCAAATACAGTACGCCGTAGAGAAGTTTGGGGTAACAAAGGCCGTAGCGTCAATGCTTATCGAATCTGGCGTAGGCACGGACGACAGTAATTGGCAACCACTTAAAGATATCGCTACTGGAGCCCACGGTCAGAAACCTTCAGTGACCGCCATAGCCCAAATAAGAGACAACTTCCGAATGGATGGCACCCTGTGGGAAGGTTATGAACAACCAGACACATCTGCCCTTGAGGATCCCGCTAAGATTGCACAAATACTTGAAGATAGATATGATATCACTCCAGACAAAGCTGCTGAACATGCACAATCTATTTTTGATGGAGAGAGCATGATGCTGCCCCCCACGGATTGGCTTGGAAGTATGGACCCAGTTCTTCGCCAAGAAGTTCTTTCTCTTATACATGGGGGGACTACCTTTGGCATAGCTCAACAAGAGCCCAGCCTTGGAGAAACTATCGGGGGATTTGCTGGCGTAGTTGGGGGGCAATTTATGGGCGGCGCGGGTGCGGCATTATTTGATAAAATGTTTGGTTAATTGAGTAAAAAAAGATGGTTCCGATTAAACACTTCGTACCGTACGAATAGGATATACTATGTCACTGAGAGCATTTGGAAAGGGATTCTTTGGCGCGGCTGGCCCAAGCTTTGTTCATGGGATGCAGCAGCAGCAGGGGCGGATTGAAACTAAACGGCAAGAAAAGCGTCAGGACGAGGAGACTAAGCGCAAGGAAGGGCGCGAAGATCGCCTACTCGGGGAAACGCGGGCGAGGGAGGATGCAAAAGATGCATATAATAATGCCAAGTTAGACGGGCAAGGTGCCGCGAATGAGTCTCCTGATGCAGTTAATGCTTGGTATGATGCCTTGTCTACAGACTTGCAGGATCAGCTCAAGGGTATAAAAAATCAGCTAACTGCACAAGCTGCTCGGAAAATAAGAGTCCGTGGGTACGAGGAAGAAAGATTAAAGGCCCAAACGGCTGCAAGTAAAGCCCAAACGGCTGCAAGTAAAGGTCGCGGAGCACTTAGTCAGTTCCAGTTGGAACAGGCTCGGGGCGATGCCGATGTGGAAAGCCAGATAAATAATGGCGCTATAACAGACGAGAAAGGCTTAGCAGGTGCCACTAAGGCTTACTATGACGTGTTTTCAAACGGTGGCGCAAGTCCTACTAACCTACCATTGTTAAGTAGGTATGTCTCGATGATAGACAAGTATAATGGAAACTCTGAACTTGCTACTTCTTTACAGCAACATACAATAGAGTATGGCGAGGAAGTCACCCTTAACAGAGTTTTAAATGACCTCCCAAACTATACTCCACAGATGATTCGACAGATAGCGTTTGGCATGGGGGGAGGTAAAAACCAAGCACAGTTACGTCGCATTGCTGATGGTATAGAGAATTCTGAATTATCTAACTCGGCCAATAACATTCATGAGATGGCATTTAATCAAGCCATAGCTGGTGGTAAGACCTTAGAAGAAGCTTCTAAATTTGCCTTAAACGAAAAAAATAAGTACAAAACCAACGAAACAATGCTTAATAAAAGGCGTCAGCTTTCCAATATAGCGCAAAACATATTGGGCGATTCTCTGGGAGAAACAAACATTGAAACCTTGATTGATAGAGTTAAGAGGGCAGTCAAGAATTACCCAAATCTTGTTCCAAGGGGGTCTGATTGGGAGTGGCTTAAAGGAGCAATTATGAAAGAAAGAGGCCTTGACCAAGCTGCCCGATCTGGCCCCGGTGGTCCTGTTGCTGGAGAAGTGTCAGCCGAGGGCGCACCTCCCAGCACTGGCACTTCTCTATCCGAACCCTCCGAGCCCGTTGAATCAATGATGCCCGGCGTTCAACAGGGCAGTATATGGGATAGGCATATTACCCAGCGCGATTTTAGTAGCGTGAGCATGGCGGGCGGCGGCGGTGGTGGGAGCAGGGGCTTTGGCGGTGGTGGCAGAGGTGGCATGCGTAATAGACCTGTAGATGCTACACAAGGTGGTAATTGACATGGCTTTAAGTGACTACTTATACGAAGACTTTAGTGGCAAGCTGGATCCCGGCAGCGCGGAAGATCAGAATACCGATGACCTCTTCAACTTTCTTCCTGATGTAGAGGCGCCTGATATTCGACTCCCTTCACAACAGGAGCGACAAGATCCGGGGTTTAACTTTGGTACTGATCCCGTTTCTCCTCGCGTATCTCGTGCAGCTCGCGGAGCACAGACTGAAGTTACTCGTGGCTTCAATGCCCTTCCAGACGTAGGGAAGGATATGTTCTTAGAGGAACTTGAGGAAGAGGAGGGTGGGTGGAGTATGCTTAACGGTGTTTTTGACACTCTGAACGCCGACGTAGCAGCTCCTGCTGTCTTTATAGATGAGATGGTCAACGACTCCGGCAACTGGAGTAAGGCCATTAATAGGGCAGCTGAGGTCTTTAAGGGTGGCCTTCCGGGCTATACCGCAGAAGAGTCTATGTACTCTCATGGCGATTGGATGAGGGACGCAGGATGGTTTGATACTGAGGATGGTACTCACTGGTCCCTGCCGTGGGTTGGCTTCTTAGCCGACCTTGTTTTTTCTCCTGTTAACCTGCTAACACTTGGGTCTGGCACAGCCATGAAGACGACGGCGGCCGGTGCCGTGGGCATCTCTAAGGCCCGCAGGGCTGCACAGATAGCCGCCAATCCAACACTTGGGATTGGTGCCGAGCTGCTGGGGGCTGGCAAGAGAGCTGGCGGATCAGCGGTCTTAACGGATAAAGTTGCACAGATGGGGGTGCCGGGAGCACAGACCTTCGGTGAGTTGTTCCTTCCTAACTTTGAAAAGATACAAGACGTAGAGCGAATAGCCAGAGACAAGTTAGCTGAGGGCGACATTGCTGGTGCTGGCCGGGTTCGAGCAAAGGGCGATGAGTTTATAAGACGCCACCGAGAGATGGTCTCAAACCGAGAAAAAGGGCACATGTCGGCAATGGATGCCGTTAGCAAAATATACAAAGGCCTACCTAACGAGCAAAGCATCTTCTTCCAGTTGTTCATGGACCAAGACATGAAGCGGCTGGAGAACCATCTAAGGACATACTATAGAGAGATTGCCCCTGATGGCGTGCTGGACGAAAGCATAATAAAAGAAGCACTGGAAAGGGCGCGGGACTTTAAAGACGCGCATGAAAAAATTAGGCTGGGGATGAAAGAGGTAGGCTTAATTGACAACACTGAGATTAGGGAAGCTTTTTCTCCCTTGGTCGTTCCTACCTCCGGAAGAAGCTTAAAGTGGTCCAAGCAAGTTCTGGCCGATAATGATGCAATGAGGAAGTATCTGGAAACAGCAAATGTTCGCCTTACTCCAGACGAACAAGCTCGTGGGGTGGAGGCATTGCGGCAATATAAGGATCCCGCCGAGGCGGCGGCGGCGGCCATACCATACGAAATGGATATAGGCAAGTCTACCTTTAAGTACTCATTACAGGCTAATGCAAAAATAAACACAAAGAGGATGCTTGAGGCTTGGCTTACCAATCCAGAGATAGCTCGACCTATGGCGGTCAATGCTGACGTGGCAGCACGCAGCAGTGGTAAGGTTACTGACGATGTTACGATGCTTAAAGATCCTGAGTATCGCAAGAAATGGGTAGACACTGGGTACGTACTGTACGACCCGGGCTCCCTAAGAGAGATCCCATTAGGTCAAACAAGTGAAGAGTTTGACAAGGTCATAGACGCTTTTCAAAAGACCGGCGACCACAGCTCGCAGTTGTTTTGGATTCCAAAGACGTTCGCGGATGACCTTACCATGTCTCGTAGTCTATACGATGACAGTAATGCCCTCCATAGACTTACGCGTAAGGTGCAGTCAGTGCAGTCTATGTGGAAGTCGTATGCACTGTTGTCGCCCGGCTACCATATGCGGAACCTACATAGTAATCTCTTTATGAACTTCATTGCTGGAGTGACCGACCCCAGACATTACATGGAGGCAATGGCCGTACAAGCCGGGGGTACGGCCAATCTTCGTTCGGGAGTTCGCCAGATTGTAGAATCTGTGGTAGGCAAGAAGAGCGGCTCCGACGTGCTCTTTACCGACAAGCATGGCAAGAAGTGGACCGTTGACAACCTACATAAGTCAGCTAATGATCGTGCTATTCTTTCATCTGGGCTGTTTGACCAAGACTTGCCAATGGAAATAGAGCGACAGCTGATGTCCCAGTTGGATCGTGCTGCTGGCGTAGCCATGAACAGGCATACGTTCACCAGAGGTGCCGCTCGCTTGCAGCAAGAGGCTATGGATACGGGGATGTCTGAAGATGACGCTAAGCTGAATGCGATGATACACAATGCCAAGGCTCGGAACTTGGCTGCTGGCACCGGCAAGAGCCCCGAAGAGTACTACTACAACAAGCGTATTCAGGCTATGGACGAAGATCGCTACGACATGGCTATAGAGCTTGAGGACGAAGACCTTGGTGTAAGATTTGACCAGTCCCAAGGTGGTGGCACTGAGTTCTTCAGGCAGGCAGACCCAGAAGCTGGTGAGCTTGAGGGTCATCTGTATGGGGAACTTGAGAATGTGATGCACCGTACGTTCCTTGACGGTCGAATTCCATCTGCTGACACACTAAAAAATCGCATAGTAAACGGTAGGGATTTTAGGCAGAGCAACAGAGACGGGAATAAGGTATGGTCTGACATATACCCAGAAGGCTCCGTCCCTATAGATCCTAAGAATCTCATGAAGCGTGCTCAGGAAGTGCTTCGTCGTGATGAGAACTTTGGCGACTGGTACAAGGACTTTGGCGAGGGCATGTCCGGTATAGTTGGCGATGAGAACATGGTAGAGTTTTCAAATGTATTTGCCATACTGTCTAGTCGAAAGCTTGTAGAGCAGAACTTTGCGGAGTCGGCATTTGTTATGCGCCGTATGCGAGAGGGATTCAGGAGTGGGGATGAGTGGAGTAGGGAGAACTTTATGAAGTGGATGTCATCTGAGCCGATGACTGTCCGCAATTCCAAAACGGGCAGTGTGCAGTCTCAAGATGTTCCTACTCAGATCATGGGCAAGAAGGCTGGCGTGGGTCAGATGGGTCGCCTGTTTGACTTCTACGATGGAGCATTTGACGACCAAGGCATTGGCAAGTTAAAGGGTGGTCCGAAGACAACCAACTTCACTATGAATGTTCTCCATAGGTCTCGGTCAGATTTTTACCCCTTCGTTGTAACGGACAGTATAATCGCCAGCCTGTTCGGATTCCGAACGGGTAATAAGTTTGGATTCTCTCCCAGAGGCAACCATGCTCAGTATAGGTATGCTCAGCATATGATAGCTCAGATAGCAAAGAACATTGGCCGAAGCCCCGATGAGGTTATGGCTTCTTTGTGGGCCGATGGAAAAGCCAAGAACTACATGCTAGAAGCAGAGAAAGAGGGCGGAGAGATTGGCATGACCGGATCTGCCAGAGCTGTCCTTGGTGCCAACTGGCCACATGCTAATGTTGAGAAGTGGAGGCAGGGGGACTTCTTGGCGAGCAGGATTGGGTCTTGGGACTCTGCTAATGAGTTTGCCAGTGTAGAGTTGAACAAGCTTAAAGATGTTATGGGCCGAGCCGATGAGGGACCGCTGGTTGACGGCTTCACATTTGAAGAGTCTATCAAGTCTGCCAAGGGTTCTGCTGAGCGTTCCGACGTAATGGTCGAGCTGACAGATGATCGACATGTTCCGTTTGATGTCATGTTTCGGAACTACAGGGATCCCAATGAAAATATACTACGTCAAGAAGGTAGCCCGATAGCTACGAACAGGATCTCCGGTAGAAGCTGGATAGAAAAAGAGCATGCCAGAAGGAACAAGCGCGAGGTGGTGGAGGCTAACCTTGGAAGCGATGCCGGTGAAGCGACGGCGAACCGCAGCCACAGGAGTAGCCTTATACATATAACCACCAATGATCCTGACTGGGAGGCGGACGTCAATGACATTCGGGAGATGCTGCCCGATTTGGGCTTGACACCAGACGAAGTGCGTCGCCTGCACGATAAGCGACCGGCTCACCTTGCCCCAGAACCTCCTCCATCCCCCGAACGGGTGCGTGCCGCCACAGGAATAGACGAGGGCGTCAACGCCGATGATGCGTTAGCCATATTCGCACGCGATGCAACGGGTAGGCACGCGGACATCTTCCCAGAACAAGGAATCATCCTGCATCCGGGCGACGCATTCGATCATCCATTTATACGGAAAAAGAAAGGCGGCGAGGATGTTCGTACCGGTGGGTTTGTTCAGTGGCGGATAGCGTCGCAAACGGTAAAGGGCCTTAGGGAGGTCTTTGAGGCCGACATCGACGTTCTGGCCGGCAAGGACAAGCCATACTTCAAACAGCTGGCCCGTGATACCGTTGAGTTGTTTTTTGAAAAACGACGGGAGACCCCCGACCTAAAGGCGGAGCTTACCGTAGTAAACGATGACCTTAAAGAATTATTAAAGAGGCGCTTTGGGTTTGTGCTTAAAGGCAAGGGCAGCTCTCATACAATGGTCCCAACCGATAAGACGTTTGAGATCTACGAAAGAAGGGGTCGCCTGTTTCAAGATGCCGAGCGTGCGAAGTCCATAGCATCTACGGATACGAATCCACAAGAGGGGATTGATGAATTCCGCAATGCCGTTGAGTCATCAATGAGACCAGCAGACTATCGTTATCGTGGGGCCGGTCAAACTGAAGGCATTATTCCCGGATTTCTAAAAACCTTCATTGAAAATCAAGAGTCTACAGTTAAGATCAATGCTGACTTTCCCGATACTCCTCCTAACAAAACAGGGATAGTATATAAGGTCGATGGTGGCAACAGAGTTGGTGCTGCCTCTTGGAGGGTTTATAGGTCCATTACAGACAGACCACCATCGCTTGCCGTAGACATTTACGCTCAGGATGGCGCCGAAAACCATGTGTTCAGGGATGTAGTAAATGGGATGACGGGCGTGTATGCAGACCTTAAAAAGGAAATGCCTGATCTAGAAAACTCGTTTCATGTTGTTAATCCTAAGCTTAATAAAACACTAAGAAGGCTTGGGTTTATCACAGATGGCAATCGAGGGCCCAAGCATCTTAAAGCTTCGGATAAAGTATTTGAACGAATATCCAGAAAGGGTGGTGATCTTCTACAAAGAGAAGAGCGCACTATTACCCGTGGCGCTATAGATGTTAGGGATGCCGATGGCAATGTAATGCCTCTTTACGACTCCAGTGGGCAGGCTATAAGGAACGCCATCAAGTCACCCCTTCACGAGACGCAGTACGTGATACACTTGCACCGTGAAAACCAAGATGCCTCCACCCTCATACATGAGATGGGTCACTTGTTTAGGCTTGACGGGTCGATGAGTAGGGCAGACCTCAAAGCTGTTCGAGACTTCGTTGGGGACGATCCCACCAAGAGGGTCATGGACATGCCTGCCGAGGAGAAGTTCGCTCGCGCTTTTGAAGCATACATCATGGAAGGAAGATCTCCGGTCAAAGGCATGGAGAGTGTGTTTGCCGATATGTCTGCCCAGCTTGAGGACGTATACCAGACTATACCCCCAGAGCAAATCACCGATGAAATTAGAAAGGTGATGGACAACCTATTCAAGAGAGTTAATGAGCATGAGATAGCGGTTGCGGCTACACAGACCGTGGGTCAGAGTGGGTCTAGAATGGCCGACTTCTCCGAAGCGGCGCAGAGGGTTCTCCATAAGACCGTTGGTAGGGACAGCCCGATTTTAAAAGTTAATAGAGTATGGGGTAGGGCGATAGAAAACAATGCTCGTGCTGCACACTGGATACATAGATTGAAGAGAGGGGATAGTGACGTAGATGCAGCTAGCTCAGTCTATAAATACCTCTTGGACTATGACGAAATAACGGACTTTGAGAAGCGTTATCTAAGGAATGTAATACCGTTCTACACATGGATGCGTAAGTCTGCTCCATTGCAGGTGCAGGCAGCCCTTGAGGATCCTGCTAGGTATTCAGCTGTTCCTAAGTTTATGAACTTCATCGAAGCGTTTAGTGAAGACTGGGCTGACGTTGAGGGGCCGGACTATTTCAGTGAATCCAATGCCGTGCGACTGCCAATACTATACGACGAGAAACCACTGTTTATAGTTCCAGACCTTCCGTTTCAGGAGTTTAATACAATTGGAGATCCGGTAAAGGCTATTGCTTCTGGCATGACCCCATTTATTAAGGGCCCATTTGAGTGGTATCCCAAGCACGCTCAGTCACTGTTTACTGATAGGCCGATTGAAAAGTACATTGGCGAGCCGGGCAAAGGGATGCTTGGCGATGCGTTTGGTGTTTCTGCGAAGAACGAAAACTTGATTCAAACATTCCTTCCATCGTTTGGCAAACTTGATCGTGCCTATATCGACGCCTTTAAAAAGGGCGAGGGTACCAAAAGAGCATTGAGTGAGCTTGGTGGAATTAGGGTGGTGCCAGTGGATAAGCAGAAGATTGCTCGTGGCAAGCTGTTTCAAAAGCAGGACGTCCTAAGGCGGGTAAAGAAAAAGCTTAGGGATCAGGGTATAATTCCCAAGGATAGCTCTACGTCATCCACTAAGAAAACGAAGAGTGGTAGGGGGCGCAGGGGTAGGAGTGGGCGTAGCTCGAGAGAGAGTTGATAGCGTAGGTTCGCACCGTACGAATAGAGATTAGAGGAGTCAATGGGCAGCGATTGTCTAATGGTTCACTCGATTTCATCGTCTATACTGAGGAATGCCACGCGCTTTTCACATCACTCGGTGCAGGGTCATTACCACGGTAACTTCGGGATTGAGTGGTTTGGCGATGTGAATCAGTGTAGGTGGTCCATGAGTGTTGGGTGTCTTATGGACCCCGAGTCTCCGGCCGCTCGCTATAGTAGGACTCAGGTATTTAAAGTGCCTATCCTTGGGTGCGGTCTTATCGCCAGCGACAAGGGGAATACACTGATACTTCCCGACATGCACCTACCCTATCAACACAAAGACTCTTTTGATTTCATCTCAGCATTAAGGGACCACTATGAGCCAAGGCGCGTGCTGTGCGTCGGTGACATATTTGACAACCACAGGCCAAGCTATCACGAGCCAGAAGGAGACTGCCTCAGCGAGGAGGACGAATATCTTTTAGCTAAGAAGAATGCGAATGAGCTACAGGACATGTTTCCCAAAATGGTAATCACCAGAGGGAACCACGATGACCTCCCCATTCGCAAGGCCAAGAGTGCCAACCTCCCCATATCTATGTTGAGCGATATGAATTCGCTATACGAACTTGGCGGTGGGTGGTCATGGGTATATGAGCATTACTTTGATTCATGGGAGGGCAGTCCAGTACTAATACCTTTCCACACCAATAAGCGCGGCCGGTGGACTAAATCTTTTACGATGCTATAGGGGGGTAACTTTGAGTGATCCAGATAACAGTCAAGGAGACCGTGGTCGTGAGCCCGGCCCCGTTATGTACCTGTCTTGCAAGGTTCTACAGGATATATTGAGCCAGTGGCTGGAGCAGAATGCCATTGCTAGTGGCGAGGGGGTTGGGTATCAATGGATATTTGATAGGCACGAAACTCCCATAGGAGTCAATGTGTGGTTGGAGGGGGATTTAGAATTGAGCAGGTAGGTTACTTAGAGAAGAAGCTTTTCTTCTTGTAATTGTAGTATACCTCAATCACTTTTATATCATGCTCTGCCAGCATGTGCTTCTTCTTCCATCGGTAGAGTGGGGTTAAGGTCGCCCTTCCTTTGACGTCCTCAACCACCAGCTCACCGTCTACCGTATACTGAAAATCAGGACTGTATGTCCCGATTTTTACATCATTCACATGAAGGTCATATTTGGGGTGCGGCTCTAAGTCATCGACTTTGATAGCTTTTAGTTCCTTGTACCTCTCGCCTTCTGCCATGCTATCGAACTTATATCCATCTATCTCTACTCGCTTAGCACCGTACTTGTTTCTTCTCTTTCTTCGCTGAGGTATGGATCTAGGCACAATCGCTTCTCCAGTTGGTCAAACATTTGCGACATGAGAAGCCGTCTATGCCCCTTGTATATCACGGGCTGCTTGGCCTTGTCGTGCTGTGCGTTTATCAGCCTCTCAAAGGTTGTGTGACAGCTCTCTTCCTCACAATCAATATACCCACCCGTGTCAGCGATGGCAATCGTCTCGTAGTTCGTATCGTCAACTATCCATATCTGTTGGCGTGATACGGCCGAGTCTCCGTAGCTTGTCTTTACGTAGTATAGCGGGCGCCTAAGCGTTTTTCTTTCCTCGCTACTTATCATCTCTTCTCTGGTTAGCATGTCTTATTCCTTTAGTTGAAACATGGACCCGATTGGTAGGAATGCGTTCTCTCGTTCTGCCTTACCACCCTCGCATGTTGCCTGTGTAGTGGTCGTGTCTACGGTGTAGTTGAGTAGTGCTTTTCCGTGGCGATCAAATATGTTCCAGTACACTATGATGTCGTCTGGTATAAGTCGCACGAAAAGGTAGAATGGGATACCCGTCATCCTACTCAACTCTTCCCCATACTTTAGCTTGGAGTTGGATATCAGGTATGTTCCAAACTGTTTGAGCTTGGCCATGTCCATGTTGCGTGACTTGATTTCTGCTACACACTTACATGCCCCGTCCCTAAAAAAGATCCGGTCAGAATGGGATGTGTCTAACCCAAACTGACCGGCTTCACATTTAAGGGCCGAGCATATGCGGTCGGCCGTCTCATCTTCGTTGCGCTTATACTTCTTCCCCTTCTCTGAGTGTACTGCTAAACCCTGCAACTTCGGAGTTGACTTCTTTGATTCGCTCATTGGCAATAAACCTCCTTCGTACGGTACGCACTATACGGATGTCCCCGCTAAGGCTATCATCCTCATGATGTCTTTGGCTTTTGTTCTACACTTTTCGCATGTGTCATCTAGTTCTATCATGGTTGGTAGGTCATATCGAGATCCCGGCTCTGTTATATAAAAGCAAAGGCCCTCCCTGTCTGCCTCCAGACCACATAGAGTGAGCTGTGGATTCGTGTCTACTGGGTAGTTTTTTTTATCAAGGCGAAGGTGGACACCCTTAACGTTTAGCCTCTTTCCTTTTTTCATGAAGTCTTGTACTTCCTCTGACTCATAAGGAAACGGCCCAGTGCGCTGTTCGTATAGATCCATAAATCGTACATCGTTTACCCTCTTTATGGATGCACGTCTTCTAGCTTCTGCTCCATCCACAGATATATCCTCCCCAGATTTTACTATAAATTTACACTGCCCTTAAAAAGAGTGACTGGTAACCGACGGAAAGCGGTGGTCCACAACATAGAATGTCGCTGGACTAATGTCTTCTCTCTCATATATCACGCTGCCTATGCTTGGTGCTTGCTCGTTAGCATAAGACTCAGCACGCCTACGACTGGTAGGGTGTACGTATATCATGAGTTTTCCGACAGTGCTATCTCGTTCAGTTACGAAGATCTCTTCAGCCATTTAGATAGTACCTCCCATAAAGAGGGGCCACTAGCGCCATCTCCATCGTCGCCAACTGGCATATCACTATGCACGACTACTACTGGGTCTGGCTTATCTGGTGGTTGTATTGCATACGGTCCTACTCGTTCCAGCCCCGGAACATGGTCCGACTCTGCCTGCGTCCTTAAGTATGTCCAATTGAAATTAGGGCCGGGGTCCGTCTTTCTGCCCGGTGATACCTGCTCATGGCCAAGTACATATTTAATCGGAAGCTCTTTATATAGCTCTCGTAAGACAGCCCAAAGAGCGCCCATTTGTTTTACTTCAAATCCGGAGTGGTAGGTACCCACCAATTCGATTCCGATGGACGTTCGGTTAAGGCTACTACGCCCATTCCATTCTGACTTCCCGGCATGCCAGAGGACGGTGCGCCAGTTCTCGTACTGGTAGACCCTGCCACTCCTTGATATCACATAGTGTGCTGATACCTTAGCGTCAGGATTATCAAACCATGACAGTGTCCCTTCTGTAGACATGGATCCAGTGTAGTGGATTATCACAGTATCCACAGTAGATCCCTCTCTAAGGCCTTTAGATTTATTTAGTGTCTTCCGTATCTCCATGAATCATATTCCTTTATGAAAGAATATACAACATTATGTATTGACATGTCAATGGGTAGGGGTTGGGGAACGACGATCACGGCCCGCCCTTTCGGGTGGCTACGTCAACCCTCAGGCTCCCCGAATGCGAGAATTTCTCGAATCCGCATGAGGGGGTGCACCAGACTCCCCAGTAGGTGCGGTAGTTAAACAAGTGCGCCGTACACAACATATAGCACTTGCCTAACTACTCTTTCACCCCAACCCCTACCTATTAATTGTGTTCGGATTCCGAACGACTAAACCACCTTCTGCTTCGCGCTTTATTAGTTGACAGCTGGATGCGTATCAATCCTTCTGTTGCTACATAGGATGCGATTGATCCATCAGCCTTTAGCTTTGGTAGTAGTGATAGTATGTCTGATATAGTCTTGACACAGTTCTCATCATTCTCCCATGACTTATTAGACTCTTGTGTCATGGAAGAAGCCCCTTGTATTGGAAAATTGCTATGAGTTGTGTCTTGTGTTTTTCTCTTGGCCCGTGACTTACCCACTTATAGTGTGCCGAGTGTAGGTGCACGACATCCCAATTAACTGTCTTGGCATCTTCCATGTGCTCATAGTCACGAGTCCCGCACATCGGGCAGTCCCACACTTTGTAGATCTCCCCCTGCTTCAGTACCATTTCCTCCGTCATTGTCTTCCTCCTCAGTTGAAAGGCTATACTCTCGTACTGTCTCCTTATAGAATCTTGCGCGATGTGGTGTCTCGTATGCGTAGTAGTATCCCTTGGTGCTCTTCTGGAAATTGTATTGTATCAGTGCTTCCTTCAGATGCTTAGCCTGATTGGGGTTAAGGTATAGCTTGAGTAGCTTTTGATAGAGTGGTGGATTCATGTGCACCAACCACTCCTTACCTGCCCTACTATCTCCTACATAACCACTGGCAAGTCTCTGCCTGAGTGTGTCTGCGACAAGGGATATCTCATACTTCCAATCGCCTTCAGCTTGCACTAACCTTGCGAGACATGCCAAGGCCCATAGGGTTGTGAGGTCTTCTCCGGATTTAGCGGCCTCCTTCATTTCGGGACAAAGCTTTTGCAGTTGCGCCAGCTTCTCTTCGTATGCACAAAGGGCATCATCTCTTTCATGCTCGCCACTGCCCACCACCTCCCAGTCTTTGGCATCCATCTCCTCTGGTGATCTATCTGTCATAGCCTTTCTCCTATGCGTACGGTACGAATGTGATGTCTTTAGTGTGGTCGTCTGGGTCTACAATGAGTAGTATCTGGGTGTCCTTTGGTGCCATCTCACAAGCCATGCCCTGCTTGGAAGTACCTATGAGAAATGTAGCTTGCTCAGGATCTAAGCCAGCGCCACACATGATGGCCACCATGTCTCCACTGTTCTTAACATACCTCCGTGTCATATCAGTTAAGCTCCGATAAGGTGTACATGATTCGTATGGTACGAATCTCGTCGCCGTATATTTTATTAATCTCCTTCGCTGCGTCTATGCTCATGATCTCGTCGGAGTTATACTCGACAGATGTTACAAGCTCCCATAGGGGTCGCATACGGTGTGTGGACTCGGGCTCGGATTGCTCGCCGCTGTGTATCTTGGTGTAGTCGAAGTCGTTCTTTCCGCTGATTACTCCAAGAGCCTCTATGCAGCGATTGCAAAACAAGTACTCTCCTTCCGTACATACAACGCACATAAACTCATCTCCCCTTGGTATGATCATGTTTGACACACCCCAAAGCAGTTGACTCATCCCGTAGTGGGTCCGATAGCCGGATTGGATAGTATATAATTCACTCCGACGCATCATCGGCGTGTGTTCTTCTGTATTGACTATAGGCTGCTATCTGCCTGACTCTCTCCCTTGATATGTCGAAGGCCATTCCTATCTCGGATTTAGTCCAGTTGCATTGACCAAGTAGTGCAAGTATTGCATCACGTCGGGCCACCTTTTTGTCGGTCATGGTGTGGTGTCCACCCTTGCACCGGATCTTGTATTCGGAGCAGCACTTATCCACTGCACTTCTACTAACCTCTAACAGGTCTGCGATCTCCGTCCTTGTCTTGTGCGTGGACAGGGCCCTAACATCATTGACTATACGTGCTGCTATTCCCCTGCTCCGCGTATTGATACCATACTCTGATAATCGTTTTGATATCGTAGTGGCGGATACGCCAAACTCCTTAGCTAGTTGGATTATATTCATTTTCTTAGATGCTTCGCGGAGTTCTTCTTCTGGTACATTTAAAACAGTTCGCCCCTTCTTTCTCTTGAACTGTATATGTCCATTCAATTGAAGCTCTCGCGTTCGGTTGGCCACTGTGGGTATGGAGCACTTGTATATGGCAGCTATCTCCTCATTGGTCAGACCGCCGTCCCTTAGGTATATCAGTTCCTTGGGCTCTATCTCTATCCTTCTTCTTCCTTTGGTTGCCATCACTCACTCTCCTCGGTTACGTAGTGGTGTACCCTATGGCAGTTAGCACATAGGACGATGCACTTATCTACTTCTTTTTTTACTCGCTCCATTCCGAAGCGCCTTCGTTGTGCGGCATGTAGTGAGAACTCCTTCTTGGTTTCGTCTACGTGGTGAAAGTCTAATGCTACTGCGTGTGTGTTGTAACCGCACTTACTGCATCCGTGTTCTATCTTGTAGTCCTGTAGCCACTTCAGTATGCGCTCTGAGTTTCGCTTGGTCTTGGCTATTGTCTTATCACGATTCCTCTTGTACCACCCTGAGCTGTATTCGCTTTGGCATGGCTTGCAGTAAGTGTGCTCTTTGGGTCGCTGTTTACACTTAGAGCATATTGTATTGGCTGTCATCTTTTAACCTGTGACTTGGTGAACGGTGGAGGCAGAGAAGGAGCAGGATACCCACTCCCTCCCAACAACCTGTGACTCGGAGCCACGGTATCGTTGATAGGATCCCTTAGCATTCCCCTGTCCGTTGTGCGAGTGCCCGGCCATGATGCCCACAACATGGATCGACAAGGGGTTGGTTCGGGACGGGCGCTTCGGCTAAACCAATAGCCTCCATCCTCGTACTGCCTATACCTGACAGCAGGTGATCTCCTTCCCAGCGAGATGACTGTCTCCAGCTTCGCACCGTGCGAACGGTACCGGATAAAAAAAGCCCCGCAACTTCCGGTGAGATAAGTCCCACCAGAAATAACGGGACTCGGAAGTTCGGGGCCATAATATTTGAAGACCATAGCACTGCTCAGTATCTCACTACGAAGCATAGTCTTACTATACCTTATAAATATAAACAATATCCTATAGGAAGTCAAGGGGTATATCTAAAAAACACGACAACATTAGTAAAAACATGGCCTTAGATGGACCCTTTGTCACTGAGTTCGTCCAGCTCTTTGTTGGATAGGCCGTCTACGGACTTGCGTACGTGTCGCCCTTTCTCTTCGCGTGTTTCAAAGGTGTCGTCATTCCAAACACCCAATCGTCCGGCGGCCTCCATGAGTGTTTCATTACGCTTTTTGCGCCTATCGGCAGCAGCTTGTATCGACGCAATTGTTTTGGCACGCCATTTGGAGTCAGACCACAGTTCCTTCATCCTGCTACCAGCCTGATTATTACAGGTGTATTTTCTCGTCATACTTTAGACATCTCCTCCTTGATGTGCTTGCATGTGTGATCGGGGTTGGATACGGATCGGTACCAGAAATCTGGACAGTTGCATTTCCATGCGCCGTTAGTGAATCGAGCAACTCGGTAAGTCCGACCATTCGTACTGGACGAACTCACCGAACGCTCAAAGTATTTATACCGATTCATCTTTGGACAGATCTTCTTGTAGGCCTACCAAGTGTCGAAGGGCTGCATCTCGTTCAGGCTCGTGGACGGACTGAACATCAACATATCCATTGGCCTTTGCGTACTCCACGCCATAGTAGTTGCACCAGCCTTCCACTCGGTGCTCTGCCCCATCGCCAAACTCTTTTCGTATGCTGAGTATAATGGCAATCATTCTTTTCAATCGGGCATCATCTTCGTCGTCTTCCACTACTGTCTCCTCTTCGATGGTCTCTGGCTTAGGTGTGGTAACCTTATCATTCGGCAGTGCCCACACTGGAAACTTGATCTTGTCTGCATCCGCTATGTATCGTCCATTGGAAAGCGGTACCCACATATCTGGAAGAGAGTATAGGTACCGGCCGATGCCCCACTGGACACATGCTCGCTTGAAGGCGTCGGAGATTGCACCCTTCTCGCCCTCTACATCCGTGGCCCCAGCTCCATCTGACTTCGTACGTGCGTACGAGGTGCCGTCCTCTCGATGGAAGTGCAGGGTGATGCTACAAATACAGCCGCCATCATTCGTAACGCACTCTGATTCCCAGTTGTCTATGCCCCAGATGTCATCCAGTCTATCTTGAAATGTGCGAGCATCAGCATACGCCAGAGCAAGTCCCTTCTTCTTGTCCTTGGTGGTAGCTCCGGGCCTAAACTTGATCTTGTCTCGTGGAAACGGAGCCCTCAACTGGCGAAGCAGTAGCTCGTAATCTGGATTAGTCATGTCCTATCTCCTCGTGGTTGTGTTCGGAATCCGAACGGTGGTGTGAATGGGGCGGGGCATGACGGAAGTCATCGCTCGTTGCATTGGGACACGCCTCTGTGCATAGAACATTACTTCGGAAAACATACCATAGTTTTTTTGGTTCTGGCGACTATGATAATCCTTATAAATGCTTACGAGAGGTCGTTTCGCGTAGTCCGCAAGGGACCGGAGTTACTAGTAAGCCCTAGTGGCGAAATTGCTACGCTTGGATCCCATTGTATATCGCAAGGCTCTTCCCGTAGAGCCCGCCCCATCCATAGAATATAAAAGGTTGTGTATCAAAAGTCAATAGTCAATGGCGTTTGACACACACGATATTGTGTATATATTTATAGTATCCTTTACGGGATAAACCTCCTCATGGTTAGCCCGGTGGGCGTCGGCACTCGGTCGGCTCCTGCCGGGTTTTATATTGTAACAGGAAGCAATCTTGATAAGCTGTCATGTTGATGAGCTGTGGCGCAATAAGGGTTATCCCTCTCGCAAGGCATTCGCAGAAGCAGCAGGGCTAACGCCGTGGGTGCTTGGACGACTGGCTCGTAATAGACATAGGGCCGTACACTTCCACACCATAGAAAGAATATGCACACTTCTTGATTGCCAACCGGGCGATCTGTTTACCCACCAAGGAGAATCTATATGAGCGATCTCTCTTCACGATTCGGTGTACAGTCTTACAGTCCTACGGTGGACCTCGACTACGAATCATGGGCCAAAGACGGTATAGTATTGTGTGAGATGCACGACCTAATGCCCTTTGCCATAGGTGATTGGCTAAACTTTGGCGAGCAAGTCTACGGGGAGAAGTACTCTCAGGCATTGAGTACGACAGGGCTTGAGTATGGTACCCTTGTAAAGTATTCAATGGTGAGTAAGGCATTCCCAGAGAATAGACGTAGGGAGAACACGCAGCATTACAGAGTATCATGGTCGCACTACCGCATGTTGCTTGGCAAGCCAGCGCATGACCAAGACAAGTGGCTCGATGCGTGCCAAGCTAATGAGCTTACAGTTCGGGAACTCAGGGCAGCGTTGCCAGCGGCTTCGGATGGTACGAACAAGCCGGATCCCCTTGCTGAGTTTACCAAGACGATGTACTCCCTGATAGAACAGATACCCGGCCGCGCCGTTGATCTCATGAATCAGGGAGAGGGTGTGTTTGTGGATACTGTAGAATACAATCACGAGGGTCGTGACCTCCGGTTAGAGTTTCAGGTGAAGGTTGTTACTAACCACCAAGAGCAGTCATCTTCTCTATCTGAATAGCTTTGTCGTAGCATGCGTTGCAGACATCTGGGACACCTTCAATCCAATGCCCTAACCCAATGATATAGTCCTCGTCATCTGGAAGCAGGCTTATCCATATAGCCTCTGGACTATCCGGAGCAGCTTCGTGTCCGCATAGGCATCGAACATGGTCGTCATGGAATAGGCCTTTCTTCCCATACGGTTGCGGGTCAGGGCTTGGCTCGAATAGTCCGTCAATAAGTAGTATGTGCTTGGTGGAGTGGCTCGATGCGTGCATGAAGTGCGGTATGAAAGAGATGGAGCCGTCTCTGATATATCGTTTCATTACTTATCTCCCCCAAGAGCTATCATCGCCATTATGCGCTCGCCATCTTCCTTTGCTATGGCGTAGCACTCATCGCACCAGTTACCGTCAAAGTCCTTCCACCACCCACGGCCATCAACAAGATTGACTAAGTTGTAATTCGTTATCTTGTTGGCCGACTCCATGGAATAGACATCGCCAGCGTAGTGGCAGTTCGAACCGCCCACTGCCCTGCGTGGTCCCTTCTTACATAGAGGCAGTGCGTAGTTCCTGTTGCCCTTCTTGGTATACATGGGGTCGATGCTTATGTGTATGATACCTTCTTCGGTACTGTTCGCCCCAACAAAGTTGTCTTTGCTGTTGATAGATCGGTTGATACCTTCATTGTCAGGCATTGGCTGTAGCATCGGAGATCCTTATCGGCTTGACCCAACTAGGTATTGGCCACGAATCCGTATCATGCCCACCGACGATGCCGCCTATCACTTTGAACGGTGGGCGCCAGTCACCCCACGGACATATGCCGTCTGTGAGTACGATACATATATCTATGCGGGGTCGTATGTCGCCAGCGGACTTGATGCCCACGCCCATGTCGGTGCCGCCGCCACCAGTTAGATCTACCTTGTTGGCACTGAATACTTTCTGGGCCTTGGTTGGAGATGAGTCGCAAGCTATGACGAATAGGTCAGACGCCTGTGAGCCACAAGCTTTGCATATGCCCTTGACCTCTGCCATAGCCATCTCCAACTCGCCGCTCATCATGGACCCTGATGTGTCTACGACAACGGCAACCCTCGGTATGGGAGAGAACATTGACGGCGCTATGATATCACCAAACGCTGCCTGTCTTCGTGCGGGTCTGCGGTAGGTGTAGTCTGTCTGTCCTGCGGCGTGTGCATAGGCAGACTTGACCGTGGCTCGTAGCTCTGTCTGCCACGGCACAACGGGGTCGAGTATCTCGTCGGCCCATAGCTCCATATGGCCCGGCACTCGGCCGCGACCCTTCGCTGATTCCTGCTTGGCATCCTCGGCAATCTTGCGGTCTATCATCTTGGAGCGACCGGATGACACACCGCTGGGTGCACCGTCCCCATCGGGAGATCCATCCTCCCACTCGCGTTGCTTGCCATCGGCTGACGACCCACCATACTGCGGAGGCTCAACCTCCTTTGCATTCTTGAGTAGCTCAGCGTAGTATGTCTCCCACAATAGGTCTGGCTCAAGGCCAAGAGACTGAGGTGTGATAGCGCCCGGCGGTAGCTTGGCCATAGGCTTGTTCTGTGTGGTAGACTGGCAATCCTCGATGCAGTTGTCATTGATCTCTGCGTCCATTGCCACGTTGGCAAGTTGTGGATTGGCCTGCATGTTGTCACACCTCAGGTGGTGCTTGCGTAGCAGGTGCATCACCTCATGGTAGAGCACGCCCTGCAAGGTGGGTATGTCCCACTGATCTATGATGTCTGGGTGATAGTACAGGCGCCAGTACTTATCAACACCCATCGTGGGTTGCCCGCCACTGATGCACTTGACTGACGGTATGATGTTCATGGCCCATAGTCCAGTAGACAGGTAGGGCCACTTGTGGCATGCAGCTAGTCGTGCTGCCCGCATGTTCTCATGTATCTCCAACATCTCAGACATTACTGCCTCCTTTCGTACCGTACGAACGACGGTGTAGAGATTGGTTGATGAATCGAGAGAGGTTTGCATGCTCGTCACTATGGTCTATGCGCGACCCACAGCCCAAGCATAGATGGAATGCCATGCCACCCGACTCATAGTCGTGTGCCATGATAGTGTCTGAGTCCTCACAGCATATCTCGTCACGTGCAATGTCAGTCACGCTCGTATACCCTTTTCTTAACTTGGCGACCATGACATCCTCAGCCTGACTGAAGGAGTCGTAGTGATGGTACCGGAGGGTACGTCCAATGCGCCCATACTCTGCTATGGTCGTATGCTTTGAGTGCGGGCCATTAAGCGGATCGCCCGATATGCCCCAGAACTTATTAGACTTGGCGCTCGAGAAGACCAGTAGCTCGTAGAAGTCTGCGACCCGCATCTGCTAGTCTCCCCCCTTGAACGTGCCTGCCTTCTGTAGTATGGGTATGAATGCGTCAATGGCACTCTCTACTATGGGTAGGGTCTGGTCACGCTGCCATGCCTTGGATAGGTTGGGACACACGCCAGCCGCTACGTCAACGGCGCCCTGCTTGGCTGCGCCCTCAAGCACATCCCACATCTTCAGCCAGTTGTCCTCGTTGAGATTCTGTAGAGTGTAGGCAGCGCAGGAGTTGAGGATGGCAAACTGCTTGTCGCCGTCCTTGGGTAGCTTGAACTTCTGGCCCTTGCTCAGCACATCCTTGGGCTCTGGTAGGTCAAGCTCGTTGATGTATGTGATGAACTCAGTAGCTGCACCATTGCCTACGCATCCACCCACCAACTCCATCAGTGTGTCGTCTGTCGCACCAACGGAGCGTGCGGCGCCCATCATGTCGGCCGCCACCGTCCATGATCTGGGTGATGGCCATGCACCTGAGCGAGAGGACTCTTCCTTGGGGAGTGCGGATATCAGCTCCTGCCTAACCTTGGTAAAGGAGGCGACCATAGTACGTCCCTCCAGTATGAAGTCTTCCCAGTTGTCGGGTAGTGTCGGGAACTCTGGCGATGGGAAGCCCGTGGTCAGGCCATTGATCCATGTGAGCGGAGAGAACTCCCAAGGTATGTGGCAGAATCTATTGGCGAGGGGAGGTGCGAAGTCAAAGCCGCCGGGCGTCTGGTCTGTGGGATTGCTACACGCTACGACCCATGTGTCTCGCTTGGGTAGTTCGTGGTCTCCCACCACCTTGTCGAGGCAGACGCGGAGCAGCCCCATCTGTACCGTGGGTGGTGCACCGCCGATCTCGTCAAGGAATAGGATGCCACCACCGTGCTCCGATATGTTCATGGCCCAGCGAGGGGCGGCATACACGACGCCACCCTTCTTGTCCATGATGGGTAGTCCGGCAAAGTCAGTCGGATCGCAGAGTGACGCGATGCGTGTCTCGAGATGCTTGCCCGTCTCACTGGCAAACTGTGTCATGATATCAGACTTGCCGACGCCGGGATTGCCCTGAACGTGTACTGGGTTGCCCGTCTGCATGGCGATGGCCGTTGCGGTAAAGCTCATGGTTAATCTCCCCTGTTGAATTGTAGAGCGTGCATAGCTGCGCGTCTCTTTATGGCGTTCGGATTCCGAATGATAGGATCAATGATTTTTTGAAACTCCAAGCCAACCAAGTGGTGGTCTCCGTATGTGCCAAGGTTGTTCTTGGTTCGTATGTCGCGCATGATCGAGGTGAGGTATTCCTTGTTCTCTAAGATGTATGGGCTGACCCAGTACTTGCCGGAGTCATCTCCCCACCTCTTGGCCGATCCCCCTTGGTGGTATTCGTATTCCTGAATGAGTACTATGTCTGACACGTGGTCCCGTCGGGCACGCACCATCTGGTTGTAGGTGGATCTCTGATCCTTGGTCCAGCGATACTCCTGCCCAAGTGGAGCACCGTCTGGTGGTGGTGCCATGAGTAGGCTCTCAACAATGCGCTGAGAGTCCCCGTTGCTCCTGCTGATGCGAGTCCAGTCTGGGCTCTTGTCAAGAGCTGCGACCCTGACCCTGCCCTTGTGTGACACAGATCGGCGCTCATGGTCGCGCATGTTGCGGACATTCTTATTGCATAAAGCGCAGTGAGACTTGCCCTCTCGTGCTGCGCTTTTCTCCTCGACCTCTCTGACTATGCGCTCGGCGTCATGATATAAGGAGGTGCGGTGGCTTGTGCACATCCTTATCAAGTCGCGGTGTTCGGTGATGAACTGCTTGCACCGCTCGTCTCCTTCGCCGGCGGCGTCCCGTATCTCATCAAGCCAATAAACAGCTTGGTCCAGTTCATACCTCGCACGAGACACGACCTGCTTGAACTTGCTCGGTGTGAGTATTGCCTTACTCATATGTTTCTCCCCATAGTGTGAATCATCCGAAGCCCCCAAGGGACATCATAAGCTCCGCCCTTTTGTTGCACGTCTTACAGATGCTGTGGTTCTTGAAGCCGTCGAGTGCTTTCAGTGAATTGCGTTGGTGTGGTCCTCCGTTTCTCTCTATCCGATCCTTTACTATGCCCCACGAGTCTCCCTTTAGTGAGAAGACGTTGATGTGGCAGTCGGGATTGATGGCATCCGCGTCCTCGTGGGAGAGGTAGTGCGGTGTCTTGAACAAACCACAGCTCGTGGGCCTGTCGTCCGTCTGGTTAGGATCCTCATCCTCACCGCGATTAGTAAACAGGCGAAGGTGTATGGTGCGCGAAGATCTCCGCACCTTCTTGCTTCGTGCTTGCAAGTTAATCCTCCCCCCGTTCGCACCGCCCAACTTCGGACGGTACGAACGGGTATGTGTGTGGGGTTTAAATCTCTACTCCAACCTCTTTCAGGGCGGAGTCTACGATGAGGCATGCTGCGATGGCGGATTCCCCAGAGAGGGTGCCTGCCCTTGCCTCAGCGACTACATCGTTAAAGCCACCCGCAACCAAGAGATCCCTGAGTCGGGGCAAGGTCTTCGGGGGCTTCTTCTCTCTCGCCTTGCGTGCAGGCCGGAGGGTGCTGATGTACTTGCGAGCCTTGCGACCCCCAAGTCCCTCGGCACGGATGTGCTTGGTAGCCTCGCCGCGCTTCTCCTCCGGCAGGCTTGCCAGCTCCAGTGCTACCGTCTGGTCGAACTCGGTGATGAGGTTGGAGTAGGTGGTGCGAGTGAACGACTCGGCCACGCGGGCGCCGTTCATGCCCACGGTGCGGCTGAAGTTGCCGAACCTTGATGTGGCGTTGATAGCCTCGATGATGGCTTCACGAGTCTCGCCCCCGATGTTGAGGGTCTTGGCTCGGTCAACCTCGGCAATGATGGATACACCCAGATCGTAATTGGCAAGGGCGCGTCCTTTGTCTGCGCGGTTGTACTTGTCCGCGCATTCGTCTGCAATTCTGTCTGCGGCGGCAGCCACAAACTCTGGAAGTGCTACAGCTTGATCGGTCATACGACCTCCTCATGTTAGCCGTTCGGAATCCGAACAGCTTGGTTATGCTCTCGGTGTGAGAGCGCGTCTTCTTTACTTGTCTATATTAGACGACTGAGTAGCCTTGTGAGTTCCTGTAAATGTAACTATATTACCAGAAATCTGGATTTAGTGACAACATCTTTGCACTGGCCTTGCACTCTGGGCAGTGTGGTCTACTTGGATACTCATCCTTGGTGTGTATCCGTCCAGCCCCCCACTCGGTGCCGGGGATTATCACGAGGTATCCTCTCGTGTTGGCGAAGTCATCCAGATCAGGATGATTATCCCTTTCATCGGATATTGGATCTACCTCAATGTGACAGAGGGAGTGTCTCACTGATCGGAGGTGGTAGTGGAACATGCCTATGCACCCTGCATCTGGCAGTGGATCACCTGAGCTGCGAGGCGCCGTGGTGTGGGTGTGGACTCTTTGCGCCCCATACTACGGGTAGTGGCATAGCGGGGCCAGACGCCCCAAGTCTTGTGATATGAACAGGCACGCATCCGGTACTTCTTGAACGCCGCCGACTGGAGGCCGCGTGACCCGATCTCCATCATCCGCTGATAGATGCGGTAGGCATCCACCACTGCATCGAGTTGTTTCGTCTGGTCCCCGCTCATGCTATTTCTCCTCGTGGGTTACTGGTGGGTGTAGCAATCCGATAGCCTGCTGTATGTTTGTTCGGATCACTTGAATCTTTGGAGCAATCGCATGGTGCACTTCGTACCGTGCGAACTCCGTGTTGCTGAGCGTCAGGTTGGAGAGTGCTTCCTCCAATAGCTCTGACGCTTTGTCCATTTGACTTTGTGGTATGAAGTCTTCCTCTCCCATTTACTCTCCTCGTCCTCGGTTGGTTGTGGCTGTTCGGAATCCGAACATGGAAACAGCTTGCTCACTAACGTGGTGTCGGCTCTATGGGTGTGCGACTGCCGCCGTGATCGCTCCGTGCTGACGCGATACAGAGGACGGGCAGGTGGCCACGCCGTGTCGGGTTTCATCTTCCCTATGCCAACCCATTGGCAGCAAGCAAGCTGCTTTACTACTGGGGGTGCTGACCCTGAAATGGACATTTAATGTCCATCGGTGCGGTTCCTACATCTATGCTGTCACATGGCAATGCCCTCCCTTGTGGATTCGTGGCCAGTGCTACTCCTCCAATCCTAAGGCGGCTCCTAATTGAGCCTCCTCTTCGAGATCATATTCCTCCGCCTCAATGTATGCCTCGGTCGGGCAGACATACACGTTGTTGTTGGTATACACTTTCGCGTATACCGGACCGAGGTCCACCTTGTGGGACCGCGAGGTGAGGATGGTCTTGCCAGCATCCCACCCACGGATGTCGTCCCTCTCGGCCAGCTCGGCCCAGACTCTGGACCGCAGGCTCATGCCATTGAGCGATCCGAAACCGCAATAGCTCAGGCTATTACACATAATAACGCGCATGCCATTCTTAAACATACAAACCTCCGCAGGTGTGTGGGTGTGTCTGAGGGCGTTTCGGCCTTACGGCCTTCCTCAGGGACGGTGCTGCACCGCCCGACGCCAAGGGGTGTGGGGTGGATCTGTTCGGAATCCGAACGAAAAAAAACAAAGGAAAAAGCGGGCGCCTATCCAAGCGCGCCCGCGCGATTTATATTTGATCGTATTTTGTGTCAATTTCGATTTCTCGTAGATCGGCGACGATAGAGTCGCCGACCCATGGGGCAAGGACCGC
>Ga0080013_1001494_pt1 | contig 30720 bp, 46 predicted proteins | sample ETNvirenome_6_85_FD_69236 | JGI IMG/M metagenome (GOLD analysis project Ga0080013, IMG submission 69236) | Marine viral communities from the Pacific Ocean - ETNP_6_85 (SPADES assembly) (version 2) | ecosystem: Environmental > Aquatic > Marine > Oceanic | place: Pacific Ocean | collected 2013-06-19 | reverse complement strand
AAGACTAATGAACGAATCATTGCCATCGACGAAAAAGGCTGAGATAGTTTTTTACTCGCGCACTTCTGTGCCTATAGTGTAGGTATGAAGCACTCAAGCATAGACCCAAGAGTTTTACACTCAGGCAAGGCAGGCAAGCATCACACTCGTGTGCGTGACATACACACGGGACGTAGGCGTAAGCCAAAGCGTCAGGTTGCGAAGCATCTTCGCTATCGAGGAGAATGATGCAAGTCGGTGACTTGGTGAAGATGAGGCCAGCCGTTGCACCGCCGCAAATGTATGGTATTGGAATCATTATCTCGGTAGAGGCTCAGGCCAGGCGATGCTGGGTCAAGTGGTCGACAATGCCAGACCGCGAGCCGGGAAGCTGCGCCAAATACGCCTTGGAGCTTGTCAGTGCAAGTCGGTGATATCATTAAACGAATCCATGTGGGTTGGCTCCCTGTTCGCACTGCTCTGGTGGTCGAACGCTTCAATGCTATCCTATTTTGGGTCGTCTGGACTCATTCAGGTGAGAGAGAGCAGATAAACAGCGAGTATTACGAGGTAATCAGTGCAAGTCGGTGATATTGTTAAGTATGTGACGGGCTGTGTTGCACTGGTTTTGTATATCAATACTGAGGGCGGAACTGTAAAAGTTGTGAATGATTGCGGCAACATAGCTTGGTTGGTCACTTCTGACTGTGAGGTTATCAGTGCAGCCGGGTGATTTGGTAAGGATTACGAGGGCTTCCATCGGTGTCCCAAAGGACACAATCGGCCTAGTCGTCAAGGCACGGGTGCATGATGAGGTCGGCGACATACGTGAAATATCTCACGTTGATGAGGTTTATACCATGTTCCACGTTCAGCTATTGTGTATGCCAGCACGCGGTATGAATGGCGTAGTGCGCCGCTATCTTGCCCAAGACTTGAGAAAACTGAAATAAACCCTTTACCCTTGTTTACACGTTCCTATTGTTAAGGTGTCCACGGAACAAGGAGAGGACATTGACCCGCAAGCACTTCGAGCTTATCGCTAAAATCGTCAAGGGCATCGAGAACATCGACACCCGCACACAGGTCGCGATGGATTTTGCTCTCGCCCTGCGAGGCGAGAACCCTCGTTTCGATATCTGCCGCTTCGTTAAGGCTTGCGGCGGAACCACTCCGAGCACTCCAGACGCGGTGACGTTCTAGCTTGAAGATTGTTGTACCAGTTCGCGTTATCTTCTGGGCGACGTATTTCCTTATTGTTTACGGTGTCTTGAGGCTTTTGTTCTAAAAGTTCTTTACTCACCCTCACCCGTGCCTATAGTTTTACTGTACCCGGCACAGGAGGCCGCACGATGAAAGACATTTGGGATTTCTCGCAGCTTGAGGCTAGCGTCTTCGTCTTCACCACCCTATTCGTCCCCATGGGACTCATGTTCTTGCTAGTGGAGTGTACGCGGTGATTAAACAGTTTAATGTCGGTGACTTGGTTCGATTCATCAGGCGCCTGCCCAGCGCACAAGTGAGCGCAGCAGGCATCGAGGCAGCAGAGCGCTACACGCGCCAGAACATGCCTTACATGCACGAGATTGGCCTAGTGGTCGCAAACGACTGCGTGCAAGGCTGCGTTGTCTCCTTTCCTAGTCGACAGACTGCCGTCTCCACGCTCAATCTTGAGGTCTGCTAGTGAAGCCGCAAGTTGGTGATATTGTTCAGGTAAAAGAGGAACATTGGCCCACTGTCGGCCTGCACGGTGGCCTAGTCACTCGATTGGTCCAATGGCCCGAGACACCACCGCTACCGCTGGTCGACTGCGTTGTTTTTCAAGACCCTAACCTAATCAACCCGGTCCAGCTTCAGACACGATATGTTGAAGTGATTTCGAGGGCTTAGATGAAACTGCTCGGTGATGTTATCTACTACGTGCTAGGCTGGGGCTTGGCTACCGGAATAATGGTGGGCATTAGTGTAATGATTATCGCAACTTGCTTGTAGTCAACAAAGTTTTTCGCTCGCGCCCCTTTACTCGTGCTTACCTGTACCTATAGTTAAGACGTCCCAAACAGAGGAGGCCCAACATGGCCCGCGACATTGATAACCCGATTCTTCACGCTCAAGCCGTTGAGCTTTTCACGAACGACATTCTGCCCTGCATTCAGCGCATGTACGAGAAGGACGGTGAGCCCGACATTCCGGCACGCTCTGAAGCCTGGAACAACTGGACCGACAGCCTGTGCAAGAGTAACGCTATTTCTGACTGGCAATATGAGAACTGGTCTCACCCGCCTTGCAACGATTAGGCGCATGAAATACCTCATCACATACGAAAAAAGAGGCCGTCATGGTCTCTTCCCTGCGACGTCCGCGACCACCATCGAGGCCAAGGACATGGTTGACGCCACGATGAAGGCGCTAACCAACGCCAATGACAACGAACGGGTCAAGTCCGTCAAAGTCATCGCATAGTTTTTAGCTCGCGCCCACGTGCGCGACTTCGCGCAAGTTTTTTCCTCGCACACACATAAGGCATTGAAATGTTTGAGATTTGTCTCGGCCTGTTCATCGGCTACCTCGTCTTTAAGTAATCATTCCGAGGGTTTATAAAAAAGATAGATAAACCCTTTACCCTCTTTATGTCGTTCCTATTGTTAAGGTGTAGCAGGAACGAAGCCAACCACCCCGGAGGAACCCGATGGCAAACCGACCCACAAAGCAACGCATGAAGCTCGGCAAGACTACCTCGAAGCGCGTCGAGCGAACGACACGCGGATTCGGTCAGCGTATGCACTCGCGACCCATGCCCGCACACATTCATTTCCGCGCCTACACTCCAGAGGGTGAGCTTTGCGGCGTTGCCCAGCGCAACGACACGTTCCTGGTCGCCCTGTTCGACCAGAACGAGCGCGCACTTTGCCCGCCCGTCGTCTTCCATGGCGCACAGGCTCGCGCCCAAGCCGCGACCCTCGCGAGCACCCTGACCGGACGCAAGGTCAGCTTCTAGCAAACATTTCAACCACTTACACGGGAGTGTAAAAGTGCTTTGAATCCAGGGCTTTACGCGGTCTCGCCCCCCGCTCGTCGACTAGTATACAGACGCAACCCATTGAAATCAAAGGTGAAATCATTTGCGATGTTCAATGATATCAATGGGTTAGCGATGTCGATTTCTTCCCTTTTTGCTTCGATTCGTGGTATACTCTATTTATAGAGTAAGGCATCCCAAGGAGGGACCAACCCGATGAACTTCACAGAACTCGCAATCATTTCACTGGCTTCCGGCATCGCGCTGGGCTATCTCATTGGAATCATTCAGCATCTAGCTGACCACAACTGGCGCCTGGACTCGATGGACTGGCTTTAGTCAATCATTCCAAGGGGTTGAAGAAAAATCAATAAATCGACCCCTGACCCCTTGACCGAGCCACAACGGTTCTTATTATTTAGGGGTAACAGCAACACACTCGATGGAGGTATCGAAACATGCTGAACATGCTCACCGCACTCGCCACTACTGCAATCATTCTCGGAAAAGACGAGCAAATCCAACTGGTTCGAGAGGCCCAGGACGCGACGGACAACGATGCCCGGCACAATCTCGTGCAGGCCAACATCCGACTCGCGCACAAGGTCGCGAAGAAGCACGTCCGAAAGGGCCTTGATTTCAACGACTTGCTGGCGTGTGCAACCGAGGGAATCCTGATTGCCATCGACAAGTTCGATGTGTCAAAGGGTGCCAGTTTCACCACTTACGCCCGTATGTGGATGGTCGCTAAGTGCCAGGAGCACGTTCAGTCAAACGCTGGACTAGTCCACTGTGGCAGTCGCACGAGCAAAAAGCTGTGGAGTGGACTCCAGAAGGCTCGCAAGGCTATCGGGGTTGACGCGCAACCCTCCGAAATCGCTGCACATATGGGCCTGGACGTCGAGGACGTGGAAGCGTGCCTGATGTTCATGTCTGCCCGTGGCACTTCCCTGGACGCGCCCCTGAGTGCCGACGGTGGCACTATTGCAACCGTGGTGCCAGACGGCAAAATCGACCAGTGCGAGCGCATGGAGCGCACGGCAAACTCCGAGGCTATCCTAGTGGCAGTCTCCAACTTCGTCGACACCCTAAACGACCGACAGCGCGCCATTTTCACGGGCCGCGTGGTCAACGAGCTGACCGGAAGTGACAAGCGATGCGCCACGACATTTGGTGTCACAAAGCAACGTGTTGGCCAAATCGAGAAGGACTTGCGCGGCAAACTCGCAAGGCACTTCACCGCAACATTCGGCGCTGACGGCGTGAACGACATGCTGCGCGCCAGTTTCTAGGCGAGGCCCATGAGGGTATTCAATAATAAACGCACCCGTGTGACCATCATGTTACTCGTGGCACTAGTGGCGTCGACATTCGTCACACTCGCCGGCCTGTGCTGGCTTAATCCGATAACCTTCGGAGGGTTCCAAAGGTGAGCGATTCCAATAACTTGGATATGTTCAATGACTTCCCCGTGCAGCATCTAAATGAACTGCTGCAACCCCTTGATATTCCAAAGATGCGGAGGGACTTGAATAAACTTAGCAATCTCAAGTGGTTGCAACGCAATCTGTCAATCAACAACGACAACGACAACATGGATGCGATTCACCTGTTAATCCGCACACTTATAAGGCGAGGGCCTAACTAATGAAAATCTCTAACGTAATCAACACCTTGCTGGCTCAGACACTTGGACCGGAAAGGTCTGAGGTATCAGGTAGTTATAACATATGTATCCCAAGCGAGGGAAATGTTCAACGATATCAGACGACTTCACTGGTCCAAGCTGAAGCAATGCTGAACGAGTGGCTGCTAGCCGGTTGGCCTGCGTGGATAGAGGACAAGAACAGCAATGTTATCCATAGCATAGCGACCACGAGCAACGCCCTAAACTAGCTGGGTAGAACACTAACTAAAAACGCTAGCCATTCCTATAGGTTAGGGAGCGCATGCAGGATATACATATAGGCATTAGGTAAGTGCCATGGGGAAAGACAAGCAAAACCAGCGAGTTACACCCTCTACTTTAACCTACCCACACCATTGACCGAGTAAAGCACGTACCTATATTGATATATGACAGAGGAGAATGACATTGACAACCTAGCCGACTTCACAGCTTACAAAATGCGTAGCCTTATCGAGGACTTAGCCAAGCAAGGCCGTACCGATTATGCCAACGCAATGCAGGACGCATTAGATGCCTACCTGCTAGGGGAGCTGCAAATATCTTTTATTGATGGATGGCCCTATGTGCTTGATACCATTGAGGATATCAGCCTTTAACAGCATGGCGCATATGTGCTAAACTATAGTCGAGCATAAAACACTTGACAACAAAACCCTATGATTACTTACACATAGGGGGGGGAGGGGGATGCCGGGATATACCTCCTACGCGGAATAAGCCATGGCATATGTGGGCTAGATGCATTCACGATGCGTGGACAATTTTTCAGATTTTCAAAGATCAATAATTTCGAGGACTTAATTAACAATGCCCCTAGGGAAAGCTATTTATATTCCGAATTCTCAACACTTGACATGTCAGAGACAGTATCGGCAATTGCAAACGTTCTGACAGTTTTATAAACAGAATTGCGGCCGGCGATCATACCAAATAAAAAACAAGTAAGGTTAGTTGCAACGCCAATTGCAATTAATGCGATGGTAACAGTATCCATATTAAACTCCTATGCTAATATTATAATAACTTTAGGACTGAATGAAAGCAGCATGTAAAAAAATACCCAGTAAATTTTTTGTGACTATTTAATAGTGTTGCAGGGAGTATTGCATATGAAAGTTAGTAAAGAAGATCTAAGATTAATGGTGGAAGAAGCGCTAGCTGAAGTTACTTACACTGGCGGTGGTCGATCGGTTGAGCCTGTTTCACCAGATCTTAGAAGAAAAGCAACACAAGCAGCTTCTGCAGAAAAAGAAACAGAAAGAACATCTCCAGCTAATTTTGCAAAAAGGATTCAGGATCTTGAAGATAAAATAAGTGCTCTAGAAAAACACCAACTAAGTTGGCAGGATGTTGAACAGATGATCGCGCAAAAATTGAAAGAAAAAGAAGGCGCTTCGTCACCGGCATGGCCGATCGGGCCGGGCGCGGAGGAAAACTATCAGATCAAGAATATGCCAAAGAAAGCTAAGCCACCCAGCAATGTTTAGGAGCTAGCCAATGAAAGTTACCAAGCAACAGCTTAAGCAGATCATAAAAGAAGAGTTTCAAGAATTGTCTCCTCCGGCAAAAACAGCCACTCAGTCTCAACGCGACTATGAACAGCAATTGAAATATGCTAGACTGGCCAGGCTGCGCGCCGCGAGAGAAAAGCTTAAGGCCGCAGCTGCCGAGGAACCTGCAGAATCGACTGACCAAACAATAATTAGCCTTCTTGTTGAGATACGCGATTCTTTGCAGACTATAGCTAGCAAAGATCTTGTTTAGGGCGCGTAGCAAAGCGCATGGCGCGGCGGGGTTAGTGTGATTATTGATTATGTTGTTTGATTTTGTTTATTTTTGCAGCGTATTTTTAATATTCCCCACCAGATACGGTATGATTAGCGCTTGAAGGGCAGGAGATCAAAAATTATGCTTATTACAGGAAAATTAATGCAACAATGCGCATCTCCGTTTAATGCTGGTCGGCTGCATGCTTTAAGCAGTGAATGGGGGAAAAATTTCCGCGAAATTGGGCTTGATGAAAAAAGACATAACTGTCTAATAAGATACTAATTAGTTTAAGAGGAACGCCCTATGAAAATTAACAAGCACAATTTAAAACAAATTATTAAAGAAGTCTTAGCTGAAGCTATACCTGGTATGGAAGGCGATTGGGAGGCCGGGTTCAAAGAAAAGGATAAAGAAAGGCGAGAGAAACAGAGAAGGGCCCGGTTGCAAGCTTTGAAGCCAGGAGAGGAGGGAGAGCCTGCGCCGGCGAGGGGCGCAGTAGAACCAGGAGGGCTATTTAAAAAAGTTCTTCCTCTTCCATTTTCTGCACAGGTTAGGGACGCCGAAGGCCAATTGGACGCGGGTTCTGCGTCAGAATACGCCGCGGATCCAACATTTAAAGGAAATATCTTAAATCAGTTAAACTCAGCTATTGAAGATAGCATAAAAACATTTCAAGGAGTTGATATAATTAAAATAGATGAGGAGGAGCTGACGGATCTCCAGATCGATGCTGGGTGCATGGATCTCGGCGCCGCCTGCGCGGCATCGGTCGGAAAATTAAAGAGTGCCGACTTTGTCTTCGAGATGAAGAACACACGCGATGAGTCCGAGGGAGGCCGGCCGTCGGGGCTTCATGTTAGGCTGGTTAACGTTGCGGATGGCCAAGTTATATACGAAAATAATGTAGACACGAATGATCCAAGCGCCGTCGCCGGGGTAGTGAAGCAAGAAACCTACAAAGCATTCAAAAAAATGCCAGCAGCCAAAGCTGCAGCAGAAACGTCGGATGAGGCCGAAACTGCAGAAACCGAAGCACCAGCGGCCGGTGAAGCAAGTATTCCAGAATATGCGGATACAGGCGCCTTCTACGCCGCCAAAGAGGCGCCGGACGTCTTCAAGGTGGAAGACAAATACTATGTATACTCCTCGACCGGTGGAGAAGACGGCGACGGCGGCTGGGTCCTCGCTTCGGAGGACGAAGCTAAAAAAGCTTTTGCTGCAGAGCAAGCGAAGGAGCCAGCCGCGAAGGAGCCAGCCGCAGCTGCTAAGCCAACTGAAAAAGCTCCTGTTCCCATGCCGACCACTGTGCCGCAGCGCGCGCGCGCTGCGGCTGCAGAAGCCGCGGCGAAGGCGGCGCAGGCGAAGGCTGCCGTGGCGCCAATCGAATATTCATATGAGGGCGAGGCAGAAGCTACAGCTGCAGCCAAGAGAAGAAAAGCCAAAACTCCTGCTGCTGCTCCTGCTGCTGCTCCTGCTGCTCCTGCTGCTGCTGCTGCTCCTGCTGCTGCTCCTGCTGCTGCTCCTGCTGCTGCTCCTGCTGCTGCTCCTGCTGCTGCGAGTGCTTCGAGGTGGAAAAAAGGCAAGGCTGGGGGCCTCGTGCCAAAAAAACCCACTCGTAAAACTTATAGTTCTCCTCAGGAATTCAGTGCTGATCAGCAGAAGCCCAATTATGCGACTATAGGAAATAAAACATATTATTTTGATCCAAAACAAAGAAAATATGTAGAAGCGCCAGAGGCGCCAGAGGCGCCAGAGTTTGAAGCTTTTGAAGAACAAATTAACAAGGGAAATATTATGAAAATTACCAAATCCAGACTAAAACAAATTATTAAAGAAGAATTTAGGACCGCAATTCTAGAAGAAGAGGATCCAGTAGTTAATTTGCTGGCAGCCCTAAGAGCTGAGCTTGAACAGGCTCAAAAAGCCCTAGGTCGTGGGTCTGTCGCGGACGCACAATCATTTATAAGTGACATAGCTATGACTTTAGAAGAGATCGAGCTAGAATTGAACATTGTCGTCCCCGGGAGGGGAGAGATGCCAATTGGCCCGGGTGAGCTAGGCTAGTAATTTTCATGTTCTGTGCACGAAAGACTAACTTGGATCCATTTAGAATCTGATAGAGACCATCTTGTAACACATGTACTGTGATCTCTGTCAAGAGGATGAAAAAACCATGTACATTCTGCTGTCTTTGTTTTTTCATAATTGGGCCAAGACCAAACATGGGTTGGATCATTACATGATTCCGGTGGCCAGGTATAGGGCGGGGCGCCTTTAGAGGCCTCTTCTAGGTCTATTTTCGCTAGTGATTCTTCAATTGCTGGTTGGTATGCAACTGCCAAACAGGACAACAATTCTTTCTGTAAGGAAGAGTAATCTTGCGTACTAATCGTTTTAGTAGTAGCGCAGCCGGCTATCATAAGACAGATAATAATAAGGTATTTCATTTTTTCTCCTTTGATTATAATATAATCACTTTTGAAGATAAGTAACTAATTAATAGTTGGAAGGAGACAAAATATGAAAATTACTAAAGATCGGCTTAAAAAACTCATAAAAGAAGAAATTTCCTTAATGGAGTTGGGTGGCGAAGAAGATGCGGTTATGGGCAGCGAAGTTGAAGGTGGCGATGTTGAAAGCGGATATCATCAACAGTCAGAAATAAAAAACATGCTCCAGGCGCTTTTAGACCATTTTGGTATTGAAGCTCCGCCTGTCTAAGGTCTAATATCAATGAAAATTACCAAATCAAAATTGAAACAACTCGTTAAAGAGGAGTTGAGTGAATTAGGTTTTGCTTCTAGTCAGGAGTCAGATACGTTTCCCTTGGGAAACGATGGCCGGCAGGCGTTATTAGACTGGGCGAATGATCGACCGGGTGCGGAGGTTGATGTACCATACACTAGGGTAATGGTCGATGAACCAATCGTCGACGATGGAACCGGACTTAAATTGGTCTTTACTTTATTGCCAGACGGCTAAATCCTACTTTTTTACTTTAAGAACAGTGTGTAAGGGTCTTACGAAGTCTATATCAAAAAATAGTTCTGCGCCGCTCTTATCATATCGTACTGCTCTGATTCCTTGTCGGCATCTTTTGATGGCACTAGAAATAGATGAATTAGTGCCGTAAAAGCTAATCCAACCATCTTCCTTTGCTTCTTGCTTGTTCCAGCTTACAATCACCTCTGCATCTGGATCGCCGCCATTGTAAAAGTATTTTTCTTCTAAGCGATCTAACACTTCTTCAAAATTTTGTGATCCTTTCTGTATCATGCTGGTTTTATTCATTATACTCCTCTTTAAAGAAAATAAAAATTATCTGTACCTTTAAGATAATCACTAGTTATTAACAGGAAAGTGTTTTTAGGGTACTATGATAAATGAACATTGCTTTTAAAGAAATTGATCAAGGCATAACAAATGAGATATTTGTTGATGGCACTTATATTGGTACGGTAACGACGGATATATGGAATGGAAAGTGGGTAATGAAGCCTGATTTTAATTACTATGGCTTAAGCAAATCAACAAAAAAAATGAAATATGATTCATTTTATAAAGCTGGAAAGGCCATGGCAAAATTGTATATTGACACTTTTACTTTATTTGAAGAAAGTGGTGATACAGACACGTTGGAATTTGATATGAGAGGCATTATTAAACAACGAGGTCCGTGAGGTTTATAGTATGAAAAAATTAGCGTTGGCTTTTATAATGTGTGCTCTTCTGCAAAGTGGATGCAGCGCTACAAAACAAGAAGCCAACTCTAATAATTCAAACACTATAGAGGACTCCAGCGGCGACGATGAGGATGTGTTAGAGGCGCCTGAAGTTGTTCCTTGGACAATTGAAGAAGAGATCGATCCGGAATGTATTGATTGCGCAATGTATTTCTGTCCTCCATTGGACGCGATTTGGAGAAAAGAAATATGTATGAATATATGTGATGATCCCCCTACATTGTATTCTGAATCTGAATGCATACAATATATGGAGTGTGATCCAACACAATACCTTATTGATGAAGTCGAGTGTATCACAGAAGATGGATATCCTGGTACTCAAGAAAAGGTTTGTAACAAAGGTTTAATACAATATACAGACTGCAGTACTGCTTGTGAAGAAGAACTGTGTAATTATGAAGACGATGATTGTGACGGGGATATAGATGAAGGCCAGTTAAACGACTGTAACAAGTGTGGCATTGTTCCTCCAGAAGAGTGCAACGGCATCGACGACAACTGTAACGGAGAAACGGATGAAGATTTAATTCAACCTTGTGCAACTGCCTGTGGTGCTGGATATGAAATGTGTTATGAAGGAAATTGGATATCTTGTACTGCTCCTCCAGAAAATGATGAGATCTGCGACGGATTGGACAACGACTGTGATGGCCAGATAGATGAAAACTTAGATTGTGTATGTACTATACAAGATGTTGGAGTTTTATTTCCATGTCAAGATGACCCTCTTATATGTGGCCAGGGTTATAAAACATGTCAATGTTTAGATCCTGATTGTTTAAATTTAGTCATGACAGAATGTTATGCTCTGTGTTATTGGGTGCCGTCTGGCGATCCAGGCGCCGCTTGTGATCCGCTAATTGGTATAGAACTGGCTAAAGAAAAATGTAACAATTTTGACGACAATTGTAACCAACAAATCGATGAGGACCTCTACGGAGCATGTTATACAGGCCCAGAAGGAACTTTAATGGTCGGAATATGTATTCCTGGAGAGATGACATGTGATGCCGGCACGTGGGGTAACTATGACGAGCAGGAGAATTTCATTTCATATTATTGTAAAGATGAAATAGTGCCTCAAGCTGAAGTCTGTAATGGTCTTGATGATGACTGCGATGGAATAGCTGATTGGGGTGAAGAAATGAAAGAAACAGACGTCTTGTTTATCGTCGACTGGTCGGGCTCAATGGGTGATGAAATGAGTGCAGTAATGATAGCTTTAAATCAATTTGCACAAAATTTTAGTGATGAGCAAGTTATTAAATGGGCTTTTATGAGAGGCCCAGTGGCGGTCCTGCCGTCGACGTATGATGAGCGCCTGGAACTACAGCAAGATTTAACTGGATTTTCAGATTTTCTTTCCTCTTTATCTAGCATGGATTCCAGTAGTCAAACAATGAGTACATCAATGGAAATGATATTAGACGCTATTTATTTGTCTGTACATAATATCACGTCATCTTTAAATCATCTAATATCTAATTTAGAATGGGCCGGCGTAAGTGGCGCTAGCGGTATTGGCAGCAAAGTAATCGAATCATCGCCGCCACTACAAAATTTTAATATAAGCTGGCGTCCTGGTGCAGATAGAATAATTATAGTATTTTCTGATGAAGGGCCACAGAGTTATTTAATTCCACAACTAACTATTGAAGATGTAAAAGCGGCTGTTTCGGGCACACCACAACTTAAGTTGTATACATTTTCTAAAACATCATGGTCTTCTGAATGGGAAGATATTGCTAATTCAGGAAACGGATTATGGTATAAGCTAACAAATAATCCTACAGAGATGTATGCTAGTTTAATAGAGATTCTTGATGAAATTTGTAAAGGAGAAGAGAATGAGTGAGATTAAGCTGAAAGAATTGAGAGAGCAGATTGAGGAAGTTGAAGATCAAATTAGTTTGATGAAAGAAAATAATGCTAAATTAGAGGATGAGTTAGGATCTTTATGGTCTTTAATGGACGAGCTTAAGCAAGCTGATATTAAAAATTATGCATTTTTAGTGAAGCAATTACAAGAGAACTATATTAATGACACTTTAATGACTACAAATAAAAAAGCAGACTGCTAGGAGGAAACCATGCTTGCTTAAAAAAATGGTAATATTTTTATCGTTGATATCTTGTTTTACGTGTTCAGGTCACGGACCTTCTGTATTTTTATCAAATGAAAATAAACCAATCTATAAAAGTTCGCAATGTGATCCAAAGAAGTCATTTCCTCAAATGGTTTTAATTCCTTTTTTTGAGAATGCCTCTCAAATAGTGCCTAATTGCAAGACGTATCCTAAACATGAAACTGCATTGGCCTTTTTTGTTTTTTATCATAAATGGACTGAATATTTTGGTGATAGGGATTATGCTGTGCGTGGAGTTTTAGAGAAAGTCATGGTTCAGTGGGATACGAATAAAAAGGTTAGCAGTAGGGGATATAATTTGAAAGGAGATCCTTTTAAAGATCGTAATATTATAGGCCGCGTAGAAACTAATTCTATGATTTGGGTTTGGCAAGGCTACGATCATAAGATATCTCAAAGCGCGTTATTCCATGAATTAGTTCACTTATCTCTCCGAGCAAAAAACGGCAGTGCCGACCCAGACCACGAAGGTAAAAAATATCGTGGGTGGACCAGAGCACATTCTGTTGTAATTATTGAGGCCAAAAATATGCTTCGTGCTTTTGGTTTGTAGGAGGGTGTATGATTGAAATACATTATTAGTTTTATTGTTTTTCTTTTTTTCTTTTTAAACACCACAGCAATTATAGCCAAGCAACCAAAATCTAAATTTTATGATTTTAGTGAGCAGCTAATTGATGGCGAGATCAAAAAGCCGACGACGCTTTATATGGACTCTAGACAACAAGTGAAATTCGATAGGCTTTTTAAATTAAAGAAGAGCTTTTTACCTAAGCTCTTTAGTACCGCTAAAGAAAGAGTTTTTAAATAAAAAAAACTATTTATAATGATATAATATTTAGAGGTTTATTCTTATGAAGCTAATATTCGAAAATTGGAGAGTTTTTTTAAAAGAAGCCACTTTGCCACGAGGTGAACAAGGTGTAGAGAATCATCCCGACTGGCTTGACATTAAAAAACAAGCTGAAAAAGCTGAAGAGTGGAACGAACCAGTTGAAGGAAAATCTCTTTCTTTAAGAGAAGCCACGAGATTAGTTGAGTCATATTTAGAATCGGCACCAAACTCAGCACATATTATAAATTGGTTTCGTGATGGGTTTCCCACTCCAGTCAAGTATCTTTCAACGACAAAGCTGGTTCAAAGACGAGGTGGCCAGCAAAAAAGATTTACTAAAGAAGGCGGAGAATATTGGAGAAAACTAAAAGAAAGTGATGCAAGTAGAAAAAAGCCCTCTAGTAATGCTATAAAAACAAGACTTTCCCTTATACTTACAGATGTTATGAGTATTCCAAATGTGTCACCAGACACCGATTTTGTAAATCCACTTGCAAAAAAAATTGCCCGGCGGTTAGAAGAAGAATTTGAAGAGTACGATAAAATGTTTTTAGAAGGAGAATCACGAAGTTTTGCTCCTCTAGACACACATCCAGATTTTGTAAAATTTCAGGGTGCTGCGGGAGTAGTTTCCAAAGAAAGAGGTAGAAATTGGGGGCAAAGACGAACAATAGAGTTTGTGAATAGCCTTTCAGATCTAGCCACAAAAACAGGCAGGACTTGGTATATAGAAGATATTGCTTTGCCCGGTGGGGGAGAAATAGACGAACATGGATCTCATGCAATCGGCTTAATGGTGGATATTGCTTTGCCTGTTCTCAAGGGTTATAAGCCAAGTCGACGCGACAGAGATCCTGTTACGAAACAGCCAATGCAATCTTATAAAAAAGATCTTGGAATTGCAATTTCATCAGGAAAGGTTATGAGGCCTAGAGAAATTTTAGCTATACGAAGAAGGTGGTATACTAAGGGAATGGAAGAATTTAAGGAACAAGTAGAACTTTGGAAGCAGATAGGAAGAGGATCAAACAAAGTTTCCGTCCGGACGGGGACGAAGAAGAATGAAGAGTTCAAGAAAGAATTAGAACATTGGAAGCGTACGGGGCTAGGCGACAAACCCAGCAAGCTGAAGAAAATTTATACGACATATGTAATAGCAGGGAAACAAGGGCTGAATCGTACACATGTTGCCAAAGCGGAGAAAGCAATTCAAAGACTAATAGATAAGAATGAATATAAGATCAAAAAACAGATCGAGGCTCGATGTATAAAGCGAAACGACGTTACAAAAGAATGTGAAGATTATGATTGGCAGTTTGCCGATGTCGAACCAGGACAACTTGATGCTGATGCGGCGTTAGAATTTTTATTTCATGCACTAAGGTTCAGGGACTCAGAAGGGAAAAAAGTTGCTAAAGTCCTGCTTGACAAAAAATTAATTAAAAAAATCAAAGAGGCCGGGGCGGAAGGTATAAATAGTGGAAAATATAAAGACCAATCTTTGCTCCGCAAGGTATATTTCCTTTTAAGACATGAAGATAACCATGAAAATCATTTTCATGTGGTGATGGAAGACGGATGGGCGTCGGGACCACGCCGGAGATTTACGGTAAGGCATCGCGCTCGGCTGGCAGGTACACCCTAAAAAAATATATAAATTATGAAAAAACTATTTGAAAATTGGCGTAGATTCACAGAACAAGAAGAACCAAACTATGGATATATTGTTGGCGATCTTCAAGGAGAAATATACGCGGCGCAGAATGAAGATGAGCTTTTTTATGGAGCCTCAATGAACAAACCAATAATAGCCCTGGCAAATCTTATTTTATATAAAGATCGCCCAGAAAAACAATTGAACTCAAAAGAATTAAGAGGCCTGCTAGCTTATACTTATCCTTATGAGTCTAATGATGTTAATAGGGTTCTGTCTGGCAGAAGTCCTCGTAAGCCATGTCTAGTTGGAAAAAATTGTTGTGGTGATGCTGGATACACACCATCGCGCAAACGTCGTAAGGCTGGGGAAACAAAATGTACAAAAAGAGAAATGAAGGTGTGGGGCCCAGACGCATCGAGAACGACACGCGTACAAAGTCCACGTCTTTACAAAAAGAAAATAGAAATATATGATGAGTTGGTACAAAGAAAAAAAGAGATTGGGCGGATTACGCCGCGCGGCGCCCTTAAATTTTTAAAACAACACGGCCTAAATACGGAAATGCTAATAACATATGGTGGTCCAAGAAGAAACAAACAATCAGCAAAATCTTTTTTTGAATTTCTTAGTTTTCTTCATGATGCATCTAGAATCTCGGGTATAGAAAAAGAAGTTGGAATTATTATAAATCACATGAAAAGAGAACCAATAGGTTTAAAAAGAACAGACCGTGAGGCAAAGAAGTGGCAAGCTTTGGTTGATAGGTTAAACGAAGAAGGGGTATCAGTTAAAAGTATATATGGCAAAGGTGGACGGACAGATAACGCATTAAACTATGGATTTGTGATAAACAATAATATTGTATTGAGTATTTATACTGATCGTGATGACAGGAAATTTTTAACAAATAAAGTTGTTGAAATTTTAAAAGGGGTAAAATTTTAATTGAAATTAATAATTGAAAGATGGCAGAAATATTTAAATGAAAATATGCCTGGTGGTCAACTTAGAGGTACTCTTGCGGGTATATCTGGCACAGGAAGAATTCCTATGGCCGCGACGGGTGAACCCGAAACTAGTAAGCCGGACAAGGGCCCTGATTTAGACATGTCAGTTAAAGCTGTACTACATAGAAATGGTATGGTATTATTAATAAAAAATGATAAAGGGTGGGATCTTCCTGGAGGCCATGTTGGACAGGGTGAAAACAAGATAGCAGCTTTACAGAGAGAGATCTTTGAAGAGACTGGTCTAAATATTTCTGATATTAATGATCTTCATATAAATTATGGCAATAAACATTTTTTCTCTGCAAACTTTCTTACAGATGACGTCATATTAAGCGATGAGCATAATAAATATAATTTTTATGACCTTGAGAGTATAAAAAATTTAGACGAGTTATCAGAAGAATTTAAAGAGGTTATTTTTACGTGTATGAACAATAGTAATAATATTAATGAAAATAAATTAATAATTAATTTAAGAGCTTAATAATATGAAAATAAAAAAATCAACTTTTGAAAAAATAGTAAAAGAAGAAGTAAAAAGAATTCTACTTGAAGTAGAGGAACCAGCTGAAAAGAAAAAAAGGAAAGCTTCTCCATTTTCGAGGTCTATAGCCTCAAAAAAACTTAAAGCTCATATTTTTGGTAGGCTCTCTCATTCTCAATTAAGTGGCAACAAACCGGTTTCTGGTTTAAAAATAAGCTTATTTCAAATAATTGGTTCACCTGGCTATACAGGCATCAATGAAGAGGTTCCTTTTGAAGATATAAAAAGCGGCGCGCGAGAACTATCTGCAGATGAACTAAGAATGATTGCTTGGCTAGCCACTGACGAAAATGGAAAATATAAAACAGAAAATAAATTACCGACTGGTAGATACGCGCTAACAAGCGACGAAGAAAAACTAAATCCAATTAAAAGTTTTTTTGAAATACCCAGAGATCAAAATAAAGACATAAATTTATCTTTTGGTTTGAAATTCAATGAAGACTGGTTAGAAACCAATAACTTCAAAATAGCTAATGGAGAATTAAAAAAGATTGAACCTGTGGTGCCGGCGCAGGAGCCCGGAGAAAGCCCGGAAAGTCCCATAGTGGCGCCAGAAGAGGTGGAACCAGAGGAAATAGGTGTTAAGCCGCTGCATGTATACAGTTTTGAAGAATTAATTCAATTAGTTGAAAATAGAAAATCTGAATTATTATCTACTGTATATAAAGATTTTTTTTCTAGTTTAAGAAACGAAAATTTTCTTGGCACGCATAAAGATGCTAGCAGCAAAGACAAAAGCGAAGATTCATTTGTGAATTGGGTTTTTCTTAGACTTGTATTTAATTTGCAGGAGCCGGCAATAGATATTGGTGTCTCTTCCTATGAGTGGGATATGATTAAGCAAGAAAAGGAAAATTATGCTTCCATGGAACAGTTAACAGAATTCGCCGGCGATTTAGTTTTTGATAAGGCCGGCCTTTCTTATGATAAATTTGGGATCCCGCTACCGCAAGCTAGAGGAGAAATCTCTCCTGCAGATCTTAGAAAAAAACAATATGAAACGTTTAGTTTGATTAACATAATTTTAAATCTCGATATTCCCGTAGAAACCGAAGAGGAAGGAGAATTACCGTTAATGGACCCTGTGAGAGATGATTTTAGATTTGGTGTAAAAGATAGTGCAGGCGGTAGGTGCGACGGATCTTGTGTGCCGGCATTAAAAATAAGATGGCAAGATAATAATAAAGATAATGTTCCTGATAGAGGGTGGGGTGAATTATATTATGGTGGCCGAGACCCCCTGAATATCAGAAGCGAAGCAAAATACGATTTAAATGAAATAACAAATAAATTTTTTGGAAAATCCTTTGTTAATTATTGGAGGGATAATTTAGAAGATATTACTAGAAGTGTTAAAATTAAAAGAAAAAATGGAGATATAATAGATAGAAAGGTAAAAAAATTAAATAAAGGAGATATAGTTATATCAGCGCCGCATTGGTGGCCTTTTCATATTGGCTTTACTTATGATGAATATATTAAAAATTTAAATAATTCAGAAACAGAACATGAATATGAAGTAGTTTTATTTTATGATAGCGAAGCAGAGCTAGCTATATCAGAAGATATTGCAAAAAGATTTGGTATAAAACTAAATTATGAAAGAAGAGTTATGACTCCTCTTATAAAGAGTATTTTAGCTAAAAGGATCGCCTACTTTGGTACTGGCGGCGATGACGATAGCGCGGGAGCATACCGCGAAAGAAGCCTGAAGTCTTTGGTTGGCATTTTTGACGCCGCCGAACAGATGCCGCTTGGTGGTTTGAGTGATGGAGGAAAAAATTATGTTCTTCTCGCGAGAAAAAGAATACTATCACAACTAAACCAGGCGTCTAAAACAAGCACAGAAAATTTTCTAAGAGATGCAAATGGGAATCCAATTTATAGAAACTTCGTTCCAAACCCTGGTGGAGGCGAGCGTATATACTCAATTTCAGGGGGCCGGCCGGATCCTGAGGTGAACAGACTGAACGGGAGAAGCGAGTTATATCCGATAAGCTGGTCAAACGAGCATGTTCGAGCAGTCGGTATAGAAGTAGGTATAAGAAAAGGTGATAAAATTATAAAGGAAAAACTAAATTTTGGAGTTGCTATTAAGATACCAAAAGGCTCCTTGAAAAACAAGAAAGTTGAATTTTTATCTAAAGCAGAAAAAATATTTGCGGAGCGCCTTGGAGTAAAAACAAATCAAAACTATTCTTATAATCTAGACACAGGAAAATCTAATTTTACGGGCGTGGCTATATATGGCGAAGTTGACAGATCCTTCAAAATTCCAGAAAATTTTGCAGGCGGGATCAAGGGCCCTCCGCGTGGGACAGATATTCGTCGCTTATCAGAAAAAATTCAAAATCTGTTTAAATTATCAAGCCCGTATAAAGGTCAAAAAACATTGTATCTGATTAAGGATCTTAATTCTATTCCTCGCGAGGGTGATACAAAGATTAGTTTGCTTCCTGTTGGAGATGAACCCGAATCTATTCCTATTACTATGAAGAGTATTGTAGAAGAAGGGGTGTTAGATGATAGAATAGAAAAAGCGAATGAATTTAAAGAACGATTTGATAGTTTATACAGTGAAGAGATGCGCGCTAGATCACCATACTACGAGCATCGTATGGAGAAGATATTCGGTGATATAAGCGAATTCGAACAAAATGTTTCAGATTTGTATGAAGGAGAAGCCGGCACTACCGATGACGAGGAGTCTGCGTTGCCAGTGGAGGATGAAGTGCCTACTTTTGATGATCTTGATCGTGTTCCAGGCGATCTTAGAGAGTTTTATGTTAATACACCAGAAGGAAAAGAGCATTGGATATGGAATGAGAAAACAGCTGACTGGGTAATCACGGGAGGCGACGACGACGAGGATGATGATTCTAATGAGTCCGAAGAAGTGGAAGACGAACAACCGAGTATTGAAGTTCCGTACAACTTTATAAAACAAAAGCTAAACATTAATGAAAACGAATGGAATGCTTATAGAGAGGCCATAGCGCAGAAAGAATCAGGTGGCAATTACGATTGCCAAGGCGGAGGAGCCGCGGGCGGGCGTTGCGGCGATAGCGGGCCATATGATGGGCGCTATCAAATGGGAAAGGACGCAAAAACCGACGGTGCAAGAGAGGCTGGTATTCCAGATCCGGGACATGAAGACGACGCAAGAGAGGCTTTTCGAAGAGACCCAGAACTACAAGAAAAACTATTTGTGGGCTTTACCATAGCTAACAGCAAATATTTAAGTAATGTTGAAACATATAAGCAATCAGATAGATTAGAAAAATTAAAAATTTTAGCCCATGCACATAACCAAGGACATGTAGCTACTAAAAATTGGCTCAAGACAGGTGTCGATTCAGAAGATGCATTGGGTACTCTCGGAAAAGAATTTTATGATGTTGTGGATAGTGCTTTGTGGGATCTTGAACCGGAAGAGGAAGCTTCGACTGAAGAAAAGATTACAGAAGCTAAAGTTTTAATATTTGGTCATAGTCAGGCCGGTACGAATAAAATAGGTGGTGCTGTGAGAAGCGCGCTCAGAGAAGCAGGAATACAATCGACTTTAGACGCGGCAGGAGGGTTAAACGACGATCGGTTAGCTAGTAAAATTAAAAAGTATAAAGGGCCTCCTCATGCAGATAGCTTTACTCACGCCGTTTTATTTTTAGATGGAAATGATTTTAATCCACCTCCGAGAGCGTCAGGAGATGATCCGCCAGAAGCCAGGAGACAAGAAAGCAAGGATGACATAATAATTCATGTATTAGATGTATTAGAAGTTAAAGAGAAAAATCTATGGCTTGTGGTTCCGCCGATGAACACAGAATTTACAGAATACCCCAAGCCGCCGAGGGCAGAAGGACAAAAATATGCAGGCGGTCGTATGTACAGGCATAGAATTCAAGGCCACAAGCAAGCTATTGATTTTTTCAAACGTAGTTATAGCGATGCAAATATCCCAGAATTAATAAAAGCTAAAGATTCTTCTTTTCTAGATGGTTTACACATGAAAAAAAGTGCACCTGAATCTACAAAGCTAGCAAATGAAATCACAAACAAAATATCTAATAGTATAGAAAAAATAGAAGAGTCTAAATTTTCTATAAGTGATATTATGAATTTAATTAACGAAGTCGCGAGGATATAAAAGTGAATTGGTTTTTAATAAGCTATAATAAGCGCTCATCAAAAAAATACGGATGGCACCCATCTTGGGTTAACCCAAAATTGTGTAAATTCGATGCAGAGTTAATTGATAGTATACGGTACTTTCAAATGCTGCACGACTTAGACGTCGATGGAAAAGTAGGTCCGATAACTTTTAGACGTTTGTTGTCCGAAAGAGATCTACAAGATAGCGAAAATTATATAATTGCCAATGGAGAAAGGGTGAATATTGATTGGGATGTGAAGGTTGATTTAATGCCTAACAATTGTTTTAAAACATGGCGTAGCGAAAGAAGTCCTAATATGATTGTTACACATTGGGATGCGACTACTTCTGCAGAGAAGTGCAAACGAGTTTTACAAGCGAGAAAAATTTCTACACATTTTTGTATTGACAATGATGGTGTTATATATCAATATGTTGACACTAATAATGTGGCCTGGCATGCCGGCGGTGTTAACAAATATTCTATTGGCATTGACTTTTCAAATGCATATTATTTGAAATATAATGATTATTATGTTAAAAAAGGATTTAATAAAAGACCAATTTATAAAGATAGCAGAGTCCATGGAATTAAACTAAGGCCACATTTGGGATACTATCCTGTGCAGATTGAAGCTTATAAAAAATTAGTCAAAGTTTTATGTGACCATTATGATATTCCTATACAGACTCCAATGATTAATAATGACGTAGCTGATACCGGTGTTCGATCAGATGTTAAAAAAGGAAAGTTTAATGGTATAGTTTGTCATTATCATGCAAGTAGAAATAAAATCGACTGTGCTGGCTTGGATCTTAAGTCAATTGTTGATCAGCTTCGCTGATCACTTCTAGTCTGTGTGACTTCGCTTTATCTACTAAGGCAAATCTTGTTGCTAATCCTTCATTGATCCAGATAACTTCAAAAGTTTTGTTGCCTATGTTTCTTTTAACAATTCCAATAGGTTTCTCTTTTTGTTTGTTTAGGCCTTTTAAGGTGACTAAATCACCAGGCTTAATATCTGACATTGTTCCCCCAGCAAGATACTATATATAATATAGTTACGGAGGAACGCATGTTAATGTGTAAGAATAAAACGTTTAATAAAATTTTCTTTTTTTCAGTTGTTTTTTTTATTATTAGTTTTGTTAGTCATCTTATGATCTGTTATACTACAGAGGCGGCGCCAAAAAAACAATACCAGGTAACAATTCAAGAAAGCACTTCTCATATACAGATACAACAAAGAGAAATAATTGACCAGCTAGAAGACATGGAACAAAAATATGTCAAACAATATTGATATTCAAGTTTTAAAAGATTGGATTACATTTTGCATTGCTGTTGTTGTAGCAGTGGCGGGAGTAATTTTTTGGGTTCAGTCAATTAACGATCCAAAATTTGAAGAGATAGAGAATAAAATCCAACTTCTTCGAAGCGATGTTGTTCAAATTCGTGAAAATAATGGCGAAATTTTAAGAATTGTTGGTAGATTAGAAGGAAAAATGGAAAATTATACGAGATAAACGTTTTAAATTTTTAAAACTATTTAGTATTGAGGTTTTTTCATGAAGATTGACGACATCTTAACAATCCACGATCGTTTAAACTCTAAATTTTGGTATGGTGAGTATGGTGAGGAGCAGAATACAAGCGTCTTATCTCGACTTGAATTAATAGCCCGTAATTTTTTTAATGATTTGAAGCTTGAAAATATTACGATAGAAGATATTACATTCACAGGGTCTCTTGCAAACTACAATTATACAAAATTTTCAGATATTGATTTGCACATACTCATTGATTTTTCAAAAATAGATGAAAATTATGATCTAGTAAGAGAGTTTTTCAATGCTAAGACATCAAATTGGAATAAAAAGCATAGCATTACAGTCTTTGGATATGAAATAGAGATTTATGTACAGGACATTAACGAAGATCATCACTCAACGGGTGTATTTTCGATTGTGGATAGCGAATGGGTTGCGCAGCCGAACAGAATAGAACCAGAAATTGATGAAAAAGTGGTTAGACGTAAGGTAAAATCATTTATTGATATGATTGAGAGGGCGGAAGATTTATACGATACCAAAAAATATAGTCAAGCACATGATTTTTCTGAAAAATTAATTAGGAAAATTAAAAAGTTTCGCCAATCAGGCTTAGAAGAGAAGGGTGAATACTCGTATGAGAATTTGACCTTCAAGTACCTCAGGAACAAGGAGCATTTAAAGTCACTTTTCGATATAAGAGACACATCATATGATAAGAATATGTCTTTAGAGGGTGATTATAATAAAAAATTTAGAATATTTATCGATATGGATGAAATTGAAGATAAAAAAGGTTTTCATCGACTGGATGAAATTGAAAAATTTCAAAAAAAAGTCAAAAGGCACCACAAAAGACGAAAAAGAGCCCTCATTGGTCATGGAAAACAAAAAGCAGGCACTGCATATCCTAAAAAACCTAATTATAAACGTGGAAAATCATCTCCGCCTGGATTTGGGGGGTTATAATGGAAAATATGTTTAATATTAACGATATTTCGGGTCAAAGTGGAGAAGTTATAGCCCAAGCAGAACAGTTTTTACCCTATGTACAACAAAAATTAGGCTTTTCTAAGCCTGTTGGGGTGAATTTTATCTCAGATCCAGAAAACGCCAAGGATCCTTTAGGCAAGACCGGGTATTATGATCCAAACAAGATGGAAATAACAATTTTTGTCGACAAGCGACATGTAAAAGACATTTTACGCTCATTATCACATGAACTAGTGCACCATGCACAGTGTTGTAGAGGTGAATTCGAACATAAAGCAAAAACAGGGCCAGGCTACGCACAAAAAAACCCGCATATGCGTAAAATGGAGGCAGAAGCCTATTTATTGGGTAATGGATTTCTATTCAGAGACTGGGAAGACAGTTTAAAGGAGAATAAAGCAATGAATGAGAATAAAGGTTGTAGTAACAACAGTGATTGCAAGGATAACGAGTATTGTAAAGATGGAAAATGTGTAAAAATAGTTGGCTGTGAACACCCGGAACATCATGGCAGAGATTGTCCAGATTTAAATGAAGAAAATGAAGACTTAGGTGGAATATTAGAAGAAAATGGGGCGACTTGCAAAGAAAACAATGACTGTCCGGACCACCAAGACTGCGTCGACGGAATATGTGTTGATATCGAAGCGGAACGGCCCGATGACGGCACAAACGGCGTAAAAAACGAAAATTGGACGCGGGGCCGAAAAGATCAGCTTCTATTCGAAACTTTAATAAAAAAATGGACTAAATAAGGGGTATTTTTATGGGCGGTGCTGCTGGACATATGGCACATCCATTTGATTGCCGCGAGGTAAGAAATGGCCGTGATTTAATCAATTTTTATGTAAAAGCGGTTAATGCAATACCTCTTTACGAAGAAACCGACTTTGATACTGATAGTCACTCTACTTCTTTAAAATTAGATGGAGTAAATGCTTCTTTCCGTCTTCAACCGGCAAATAACTCTGCTGGTTTTATATTTGTGATGGATAGAGGCTCAAAAAGTTCTACGACCCCAGAAGGTATATTAGATCGTGCTGGCATTACTCCTGATAACTCCATGGCAAGGTTTAATCCGAAAGGCGATAGGCCTGATCATGGAATGATACAAGTTGTGAAGCACTTATATCAAATGCTTAATCATAATCTAGAAACACTTAAGCCTTACGTCGAAGCTTTAGGCATATTTGATCAAATCGGACCTGATGGCATATTTTTTGATGTTGAATATTATACAAATGCAGATGATCCAGGTGGTCCGAACGCAGAAAGAGGCTATCAAAGAATTGGCAATGTAGTTCCTTATAATCAAAATTTTATTGCAATTCATGGCATGAAAGATTTCTTTACAGAAGAAACAACGTCTGCAAGGGGTAAAGTTACCAGTAGAAGAGAGTCTAGGGGCTTCTATTGGAGGACGAATGAGGAAATCAATGATCTCTTAACAAAAAAAGATGAATTTTTAGCCCAGGGCCAAGATACTTCAGAAATCGATCGCCTCATATCTGAAAAGAATAAAGAATTAGGTGTAAAAAGACGTGAACATCAAGGTATTCTTGATAGTTTTGGAAAGGCGCTGGCAGAACACGCCAATGAGCTAGATTTAGATTTTAATGTTCATACAAAAATTGGATTGCAATTTCAAGAGGGCCTAACTAGGGAGTTGGTCTTAAAAAAAATAGACGATGTATTAAACAAAGAGCTTAAGGGGTATGCTTATAAAGAAATTAATGAACATATGTTTATTGGCCCAACAGTTATCAATGAGCAGACTGGCGAAGCAAGAGGCAGAACTTTAAAACAACTTCTTTTAGCAGTTGACGAAAATCCAGCCCATATTGCTCATTACCCAGATCAAATTAAAAAAACAAATAAAAAAGGTGTGCCAGAGCCTGTAAAAGGCATGATTGTAGCCAATCCTGAATGGGTTGTAAAACATAAAAAGCCTAAAAATGGCAAGCAGAGTCCTTTTGCAAAACAGTTCCATCAAGATGTGTTCAAAACCGATGGTGAGCCCACTGGTGTCGGTGCTTTTGATTTGGGCTCTGATGATATAAGTGGAAAAGCAATCAATAGCGCTGTTATTATGTGGGAGGCTGTAAAAGTAATTGGTCAAGTCTTAAAAGAAGCTGTTGTCGCAGATACAGATTTGGGTGTTCCTGTTGGGCAGCAAGAAGGTATTGTCATACAGTCCAATAAAATATGTGATGGTATTGCATTTAAATTTACGGGCGATTTCATCACAGGGGGACAAGCTTCGCCCTATAGAAAAGATGTTCCGGAGCAACCGCTAAACGAATCTAAATTTAAATATGGTGAATTATTAGAAAGTTTTATGGTTGAAGCTGAGCCCATAATAGAACAAAGACAGTCACTTGTGGTACTCATCCCGGGAGGATTCAAGCCTCCTACTAACGGCCATTTTTCAATGATTAATCAATATGAAAAAAGGTCTGATGTTTCAAAAGTGATTGTTGTCACTGGATTTAAGCCTAGGAAAGAGCCCGGTTTAACTGTGACTCATGAGCAAAGTAAAGCTATTTTTGATATATATGGTGGATTTGGAGATAAAGTAGAATTTAGAGACCAGGGTAAGTGGCCAACGCCTATGAGAACTTGTTATGAATTTATAAATGATGAAAAGTTTGTTTCTGAATTTCCAGGAGCTGTCTTCGCTCTAGGGGCTAGCGACAAAGAAGGCGACAAAGAAAGAATTACTGCTTTTTATAACCATTTTCAGAATAAACCATCAGTAACTGGCGCAGAAATTGTAGATTATCCACCAGCTAAAGCTTTTGAAGTAGGTGGTGAGGCGGCTAGCGCGACGAGGATGAGAAAAGCCTTTGTTGAAGGAGATTGGAAAACTTTTAAAGAACTCATGCACGATGATAATCAATATGATAACGTTGTAAAAATATTAAACCAACAAGGTGGAGCTGGTTTTGGAGGTTCAATGGTGGCCGAAAATTTTCTCTCAAGGGGCCGCCTATTTTCCTTGGTTGACGAAGTTTTATTGGAGGAGAAAGCCAAAACTGAAAAAATGGTTTCCGGTGGATATATAGAAGAAAATACAGGTGAAAAATTTCGTTTAGGCGTAGGCAGCCCGGAAGAAGAACAGTTAAGGTTAATTGTTAATAATTTAATAGGTAAATTTATGGAATTAGGTGCGGCACAGGATGAGACCCCACTAATTAATACTATAACATCATATGTAGAAGAAGTGTTAGAGGGCTATATAAAATCGGAAAGCCAAGAAGTTAATGAGATGTCTATTGCTGCAAATGCTGTAGGATATGCAGGGAAAAAAGATTATGAAAAAGTATGAAGAACTAGCCCAAGAAGTTCAACTAAGGAGCTTAGTTAGTAAAGCAATAAAATTTAAAATTAGGCGAGAGAAAAAAGAAAAAATCTTGCAGGAGAGGAAATTAAGAAAGATTATTAAACTTCTTATTTACGAAGCAAAAGAGATTGATGCAGATAAAAATCCTACTCCATATGAATCCACAGCCTTGAATGTTCTTGCAGAAGCTTTTAATGAAATTTTAAAAACTGTTAAGGATGGACTTCAAGGTTTAAAGCGTCCTGAAGAAAGATTATCTTATCGAATGAATATGTTATATCTTTTCGAAAGGTCATTTGCACGGTTCGAAGGCTTTGATTCCCGTAGTGAGAGTGACGGTGTAGTCGGTGAAAGCGATATCATGGAGCAAGAAGAGGAAAGTCTCAAAGTTTCATTAGAACTAGATGATCCTGCCAGAATAATGCCGGCCGATGAATCTGAGCATGAAAGGTTTAAACCAAAAGAGAAAAGCGAAGAAGAAAAGTCTAAAGAGGCGTTTGATAAAGAAAAAATTGGTGGTTCAGATGAAACAGGTGCTATAAGAGCATTTACTACGTGGGACAACTCTAATATTGAACAGACCTTGTCAGACGCTAGACAGTTGTTGCCCAGGCCTGAAGATAAAAAAGAGATGAAAGAATATTGTTTATATAACATTGATTTGTGGATGCTGACTTATGAAAAAGAGATATCGCAAGAAAGCGGTCAAGAACCTGCATTTACAGAAACTATTAAGCCCCGGCCAGCTGGTGCAGAATTAACGCCACAAGCACAAGAGTTTGAAGGTGGTGTGGGAGAACTAGCCATGGGAGAAAGTCCTATTAATAATGGAATGGATCCTTCGCTACCAGTGATGGAATTTAATGCATAATGTGGGAAAATAAGCGAAGCAGGTTTAAAAAGCCTGATCAAGATTATTATAGTATTACTAACAAGCTTAAATCCGAAGGAAAAATTAATGAACGATTTGAGATTATGTTATCGTCCCTTACTTTGGAAGAAATAATTGGTTTGCGTTTAGAACTAGCAGCTTCAACTGTTAATCATAAGTTATATGGTCTTAACTTATGGCATTCTATCCAAGACATTGTCCGAGATGGTATACTGAAATATGCTTTTTCAGCAGCAAGGACTAAAGGCGAGATGGCTAGTTTTTTGGGTATAGATAAAAATACTCTCAAAAAACTACTCAAGAAATATGATATTACTAATTATTTTAGTAAGGAGTCGTGTTAATGAAAATAATTTTGTCACAATTAAAGCGAATTGTTAAAGAAGAGTTGGAAAATGCTCTTGAAGAAAAAAAAGGTGAAGGCGCTATTATACATAGAGACGAGGATGAATTAATACCCGCAGATCACTGGACCGTGAAAAAAGGAAAATGCAAGCCAGGTGAAACAGTAAGAAAATGTATGCGAAAATTATATACAGAAGAAGACGAAAAATCGTAAGCCTGCGAGGACAAAATAGTGAAAATCACAAAATCAAGATTAAAACAAATTATTAAAGAAGAGCTAGAAGCTGTCTTAAAAGAGGTTCATGAGTCTGATGAGCCAGCATGGGTTTCGCGTGGTGCGGAACAAGCTAAGGCTATTGGGCAATTAGCTAATGATAAAGTCCTATATTATGGTGCCAAAGGAGCTGTAGATGACCTCGATAACGATGAACGAGAGATATCAGATAAAGAGTTTGTACAACTTCTTCAACAAATCCTAGAGGATATCAAAGATAACGTTTCGGACACTGTTGAAGCCGAGGTTATTAAAGAAATTATATTTGATTGGTTGTTGCATGAAGAAGCTTCAGGATCAGAAATATACAGAGCTATGGAGAAAAATACCCCGGGAATAGTCAACACATATGCGATTATGGGTATGATGAAATGGGGCCAAAGACAAGTAGAACTTGGTACCGATGAGGAGAGGCTAGCCAGATTTGATGCTGGAGAACGCTAGGAGATTATTATGAAAATCACAAAATCACAATTAAAACAAATTATTAAAGAAGAGTTGGAAAGTGTTGTTCAGGAAGGTGGAGCGATGGGCCATATGCCAGACACAACATCTAAAATACATGTGAACCCTAAATTGGCCGGACCGCCAGGGAGTTGGCTCGATATGGCCGACAGACTTAAACAGATGTCTAGAGTGTGGGTTGATCCTGAAGACGGAAAAATGCTGGAGCTAGCTGGTGCAATTTTAAGATCAGCTTTTGATCAACATAGCACAGAAATGGACTCTGCGATGGGTATAACACGGGGGTGAGCTGGTGAAAATCACAAAATCACAATTAAAACAAATTATTAAAGAAGAACTGGAAAGCGCAATATTTGAAGTTGATCCAGATGGCCCTGGTGATGATCGCGCTGAAATTGAAGATGAAGCTTCTAGAATATCTCAGTTAGTTGATGACATGGATTTCGAACATAATGGTTTTTTTGTGGCTCTCGTTGAGGAAGCTGGAAAATATTTGCCTCCAAGAAAAGATGAATTAGAGCAAAAGATGAAACAAGCTGTTATAGATGTGTTATTAAGGGGGTGAACTGGTGAAAATCACAAAATCACAATTAAAACAAATAATTAAAGAAGAGCTAAGCAGTGTTTTAAACGAGGGCTGGTTCGATAGAATGAACCCATTTAAAAAAGAGCCATGGCCACCGAGGGCGCCGAAAGCGTCACATATGTTGTTAGATCCGAGCGGTGGGGGTAAACACTCGTGGACTACTAAAGACGATCCAAGATTGAATCAGCAGTCTTTTGATACGGACGGTGATGGCGATGTCGATAAGCTCGATCCAGAAGCAGTTTTTAATGCACTGCAAGCTGATCTTCCTCGTTTGAAGTCGGCTATGGGATCTCAGAGATCTCAGTGGACAGTTGAAAGGACCATGGAAGAGTTTGGAGACGAGCCGCCGATGGCAGACGAAGAAGAGTTTAAAGCAGCTCTTAAGGCAAGACTTGCCAGTAAAAATCCAAAATCTGAGCAAGAAGCGGAAGACGTTTTTGAAGATGTATACGAAAGTTTTCAGCAGCGATCGCCAAACTATTAACGAACTATGGGGGTGAACTGGTATGAAAATCACAAAATCACAATTAAAACAATTAATTAAAGAAGAGCTGGAAAGTGTTTTAAGTGAGACACAAGGCTACGGAAGATTTAAAGACGCAAAAGAAAAAAGAACATGGCTAGCTTTTAATAGAATTGTCTTCCCAGATCCCGGAGGCGCCTCTGGAGGGCGATATAAACCAGGAGTTACTGATATCACCCGTATTCAAGGCCTAGACCAGGACATACAAAAACAGAGCAAAAAAGGTTATAGTAGCGATTATAGACAAGCGTCGCAGCAAGTGCATATGTATGTCGTCGATCCAGAGAAGGCGGATCCTGAAGTTGTTAGATTAATTAAAAATTTAATGAAAAGAGGCAAGGGCATAGAGTTTGACGGTGGCAAGTACTACAGTCCAATGCGTTTTGTTTCTTATAAAGAAGGTGTAAAGGGCATGTAATACGGGGGTGAACTGGTGAAAATAACAAAATCACAATTAAAACAATTAATTAAAGAAGAGTTGGAAAGTGTTCTAGAGCAAAGCCGCGACGGCGAGGACTGGGAAAAAGTTGGGGGCCCAGGGTGGACCCGGAAGGAAGTAGACCCAGGTGAGACCCGGAAGGAAGTAGACCCAGTTGAATACAGGATTGGCGATCTTGAAGGACAAATTAAAAATATTAGTGACAAGGTAGGAGCCATGACGGCCGGTCTTGAAGATAGAATCAGCACGCTCGAACAACAAATGCAGAACATGTTCTTAAAACAAAAATAATACGGGGGTGAACTGGTATCGACTGAGTATTGAAAATATAGCGTGCAAGGCTGTGTGAGTGTGGCACAGTAAAAACACTCAACTTTTTAAACGCCAACGATAACGTTGCATTTGATTACGCCCTAGCGGCGTAATCACGGGGAATGACGAGAGCCTTGTTAACCAAAGACTGTTTCGTCGATGGTGCCCTTCGGGGAGTAGACGATCAGGTGGTTTTTCCAAGTTAGGCCCATAGGACAAACTTGGTGGTGCGCGGTGCGAGTTTGTCAGAGTTCATAAACTGACTAACCTTGTGAATGACGTTATATTTAAAGTATTTAGGACCCGGGTTCGACTCCCGGCACCTCCACCAACTATTTAATAATATGCAGAAACTATTTGAAAACTGGCGAAAATATATTAATGAACAAGAAACACCAGATGATTTGAGGGTTGATGCGGCAAATTCTGCTAGAAAAATCT
>Ga0080013_1001493_pt1 | contig 30724 bp, 35 predicted proteins | sample ETNvirenome_6_85_FD_69236 | JGI IMG/M metagenome (GOLD analysis project Ga0080013, IMG submission 69236) | Marine viral communities from the Pacific Ocean - ETNP_6_85 (SPADES assembly) (version 2) | ecosystem: Environmental > Aquatic > Marine > Oceanic | place: Pacific Ocean | collected 2013-06-19 | reverse complement strand
CCATTCCACCAAGCAATAACCCACCAAAAGCGCGAGTCGCCATAATACTGATTAGCCAGATTGTACAGTCGATCGCCGTATTTCCAAATATGCTTATTGGCTGTGACAGAAGCGCGTTCCGCGATTGTAGGATTCTTCATTTGAGGCGTGGCGTACTGCCTGATTCGCTTTACGTCCCTTGATTTTCTCAAGGGCTCGTAATACTCGCTGTCATTCATGATGATTTTTCGTCTGTTATTTCTAGGCATTGTTTAATAGCCCCAATCTTTTGTCACGGGGGGCGGGAGGAAATTCTTGGCATCGGGGACCGCGGAAGGCGCGGTGATACTGGCTTCAGCCTTCTGGTTGTCCTCGCCGGCGTCGTCGCCGTCTTCTGGCGGGGTCGCCTTCAGGTGCTCGTAGCCGATCGGCAGCGGCGCGTAGGGCGCCAGGATCTCCGGGTAGCCGGGCGGCAGGGGGGCGTCGGCGTCGGCGTCGGCTACAATGGAGCGTTGGGCATTTCGCGCTTCTTCTTTACATTTCTCTTTGGCCCCATCGGATGCATCAAACAATTGGACTCCATATGGGAATAGCGCCCCGCTGGGATCGCCATCGGTTCCAACGCCAAATTCGTTGCACTGATTCCAGCCGAGAGGATGTTCGTGAATCGGAGTGAATTCAAGGTTTATTTCGATCAGTTTCGGAAGAATGGCTTCAAGTCCGCCTAGTCCGCCGGTACCCTTTGCTACAACTCCATGCGTGCCTTCTAAATTATGATTAACAGTTACATTACCAATCGCGCCCAAAACTCCTTGTCCACCATGTTTATAGTTTTCATACAATTTTGGCGCAGATTGACCAGAATCACCAGAAACTGCTTCTTTACCGGCAGCGTCTTGCAAAAGGTTCATTACCTGAATACGAATTAGCGGAGATTGAGTGATGGTTTGCGCCTGTCCAGTTTTTTTGTATGTGGGATATAAAAACTGCGTGAGCATCTGAACCTTTCCTAAATTCTCGTAAGCTTCTCCGGTGGTCATGGCCGGAATCTGAAAAGCTAGAGTAATCTTCCTCGTTGTATTCTTAAACAACATGATCGGATCCGCACGACCATACACCACTTCCGAAGTCCAATCAGACCCATAAGTTTCATTAAACGCCGTAATAAAAGCTTTGAATGCTATCACATTTCCCGAAGGAACATGTGTGAATGTAATGATCATGCCGGCCATGGCGAGGTCGTTTTCGCCCTGGGCATTCGCCATGGCCTGGGAGCCATATTGGTTTATATCAAATTTTGTAAATTCTGCCATAATAAGTTTTCCTTTAGCTCACGACGTATTCGGCCATACCGCTCTCAAACACATCCTGTAAGAAAGTGCGTGTTTCGCCAACATCCAAATGCACTTGAACTGTGGTATTCCCGGCTGTTGCGGGCTGAGCCTGTGCCTGGAAATTAGCAACTGCAGCTGTCGGCATTTGTTTAACTTCGATAATAGAAGTTGTAACTGCGTTCATTGCGGTTGTAAATGCTCTCGACTGCGCAGTGTCAACCTTGTTGATCTCGCTCACCAGTTTGCCCATTTGTTTGATGGAATCGCTCATGTCCAATCTGCCCAAATCCTGCATTGCGACTGCCAAGTCTTGGATACCCTTCGCAGCAGTTTTAACGGTAGACAATACGAGAGCAAACGCGGCAAAACTAGCGATTCCCAACAACGTGGTGGGCAGCGCAAATAAACTTAAGGCGCCGGCCAGCATTCCCATTGAGATCGCAAAGCCTATAAAAGAAGTCGCACTAACGCCGCCTATTTCCTTAACCATTAATGAGATCCCGGCGGCGGCGGCGCCCATTCCTAATCCAATTGCTGCGGCGGCGAGGCCTACGGTGAACAACACAGCCACAGCGCCGGCGGTAACAGCAGCTTGCGGACCAGCCACCAACGCTATCAGGCTGACCATCATCGCCCCAAAGGCGACTGTAAAGACGCCTACCGCCGCTGCGGCCGCAAGAGCTTCCCAGCCCATACCTTGAAATGCTTTCGCTAACTTAGAAAGACCCAGAGCCGCCAGTCCAAGACCCACACCAACTCCTATCGCTGCAGCACCCACGGCTGCAATTTGAGCGGCACTCCATGCACTAGTCTTTCCTAAGTTGTTGGTTGCTGCAGCCTGCGCCTCCGTGGGGCCGATGGTGGCGATCGAAGCCATCGCGCTGTCTAACTTGGCCGCGGCATTGCTTATTTCTGTGGCAGTTTCTGCAGTAACGGCGGTGGCTAAACGGGCATTTTTTATCGTTGCTCTCCCCACCTCGAATGACCACATCCACGTAGCCACTTTCAGACCCCCGAGCAAAAAGATGATCTTGCCAGAATGCTTAGCGAGCAAATTCAATAGCGGAAGGATGGTTTGTACGTTTTCTATAAGACTTGTCATCACGGGCGCGGACTCGGCAAGTGCTGCATTAAACTGTTCTTGAATCGATTGCATTGCGAGCGCTTGTTCCGCTAATTCTTCATATTCTTTCGCACTCTTTTGCGTAGAGCCAGCTAGCATATCTTGGTTACCCGAAAGAACCAGCGCCAAATCCCCCACACTGTCAAGACCAAGTGCATCCTTATAAAAGTTCTTCTGATAATAACTCATCGTATCAAACGACAATCCAGCGCCCTCGATAGCGCCGCGAATCATATCAAAACGTTCGCCAGGATCAGTTTGCATCATCAGATCCATGGCATTAACGAAGTTGCCGCCCAATGCTGCGTTTAGCTTACCGGCTTGAGTTGCAGCGCCTTCTTCTGCATATTGAGCGGCGAGCTTTTGCTGTAATTCGAGATTCTGACTATTAAGATTGACCAATTTTTGAAGAAGAGCATTTTCTTCTTCAGTAAGTTTGTTGTTATCTTTTTGCTTTTGATTTATTTGTTCAAGAAGATCAGCATCTTCTTTTGTCCATTTTCCATTGGCCACAAGTCTATCCTCGCATAACTTATACTTCTAATTAGTTTTACACAAAAAAAGGCAAAGCCTTTTGACTTTGCCTGAAAAATACTTTCATCTCATTCGGGGAGGTTGATTCTCTGCAGATAAAGTTTGATAATCGCCACTCTGTCCGCTGTTAGCCCTTTCGATGGCTTCCTTCTCGTCTTTTAGCTGCTTCATCAATCTCTTGACAAACCACATACGGAGACCAACTGGCAAATTATAAGCCTCTACGAACGACCATCCTCCCGAATATTTCAGGAAGAAGAACTGTTCGTAAACGCTCTCCATATAATCACCGGTCAGGCCAAAAAAAGTCCGCCGAGAGCGGTACCTCCATGTCCTGTTCGTGGGCACATTCAGAACACTCAAAGGTCTGAGTCAAATCAACATTTGGAGCCGCAAGACGATACGCCAATCTCAAGTGTCGTGAATCCATAGAAGGAATGTTGTCAACCAAATACTTTCTGGTCTGGGCGGATGTGTCACCATTGACAGCTACTATCATATTCGCCAACTGGCGCGTGACGTTGTTCTCAAGACCCTTGTTGCCTTTCGGCTTATTCTTGAGCATTTCCATTAACATCTTTTCATCGCGGCCGGTGAACAATCTAAACGTTGCAGTCACTTGCATCTTGGGCAATACGACATCAAACGTTCCATCCTCGTTATTCGTGATATCTAATTGCTCCGTTTGATCGCCCGTATAGGTTGTGGGCTCTTCAAGATTGAAAGTATATTCTTGCCGTGTCTGACATGACGGGCACACAACCGTTGTTTCATATGCTGGACCATATCCTGAAATTCTCGCTGCAATAATAATAGCGTTTCTATCGCCTACTAAAAGCGAATCAGGATTGATACTTTTATCGACAATCAAATTCTTAATTACCCGGTCAAGCGCAGTGCCTTTCTTGAGAAGGGATCTCGACGTAAGAATATCCTCTTCCTTCGCAGTCATGTGCCTTAGTTCGATAGTGTCATGACCGTACAAAGGGTGTGTTTCGGAATAATATCGCCCACCCGAAGGGAGATCGATTATATCCGTGGGAACCACAAAAGAGAAGGGCTCCCCCGTGTTCTGCTGAACGACTGGCGCGGGGGTGTCGACATTTTGCGTTTGCGCACCCACGCGATCTCTATTTCTTGACAATATACACCTCGTTGTATTTATCTATTATATATCAAATGACCAATTTGTTAAGCGCTAACTTGCTAAGTCCGCGCCCTAAGCGCCGGGCTCGTCGGTGGCGCCGAAGTGTCCGCCACCGGAGGCATCAGACAGGGCAGCCCAATCATATTTAAGCGTCAAGGTGAGTTCGGTCAAATCGTCGGCGCCGTATTCTAAGTCTCCAAACTTCATTTCTGTAATTATGGCATTCTTTAAAACCCAAGATTCAATTGGCGCGCCTTCGCCGTTTAACTGTGCAATTGTAACCGTACCCACGGCAGCACCCAAACTAGATTTAGTCATAGTGGTAAGGCCGGCTGACGAGGCCGGGACCGCATATTTAGCAGCTTCCATCAACGAACCAAAGCTAGAGGCGACGTCGGGGTCTTGAGGATCGACCAAGGTTAAGGTGACATCTTGCCACGAAACGGTGCCTGGATAATAGAACGTATGATTAAGATATTTATGTTCAGTTGTGGCAATCTGAAAAGAGGGCTTCGTTACCGTCTTGGCATACCAAACTTCATTAGAGTTGGCATCCGTCGCCACCAGACCAGTCATACTTACCGTAAATCTAAACTTCCTCTTGGGATCTTTAAGCGCGGTGGTACCATTAAAATCGCTACTCCAGAAATCAGCCATGATAAATATTCTCCTTCTTATCCACTATTAAGTAGTAAGTTTGTTTCTTTTTAATCATCGAAAGAGGCTCCTGTGGACATAATCACAAAGTCAATTGCAATATACTCAATTGCGCGCGCCGGCTTGACCAAGATCTTCGCATAAAGAATGTTTTGGTCAATCAAATCAGGTGTCGTTGTGGTCTCATCCAAGATAAGGCGATAGTCAACAATACCATAGTTAGTCTGTGTGTTCGACAGAAGCGGCTCAATAAGTCCCTTGAAGTTGTTCCAAGTTGCCTGGACATTCTGCTCAAAGAGAACTCGGTTGGCCAGAATGGAAATCTGCTTCTTGAGGTAAATCACAAGCCTACGCACATTAATACGGTCAAGTGCCGATTGACGTTCCTGTAGCGTCTTCTGTCCGAATACCACAATCCCCGTGTTGGGGAACGAAGCAATCGGATTAATCCGGTTAGAATATAACGTATCGCGGTTATCCGAAGTCAGACGTTCTGTGACGTTTGTAATCGGAATACCAGCGGCGCCGTCAGTCAAGCCACCTCGATTAAATCCAGCAGGGGCAAACCAAATCTGCGATTTAGCTTCCGAACTACCGAGGACTCCCAGCATTGCAACTGTGGGTGGAATCCAAAGCATGCGTCCGTTATGCGAATCGCGAGTTTGGACCCAGGGATAGAAAGTGGCGCCATAGCTGGAGTCGATTCTTCTATTTCTCAGGGAATTCGATGCAGCTTGTGGCGTCGTACCTAAACGCTGAGCCTTCGTATTGTAATAAGCCTCGTGCGACGGGATATATACACTCGGAAGGTCAATGAGTGCCAAGGCATCTCCTCGATCCTCGCAGACGCTAATCATATGTTCCGTCAAATTGTTCTGCGTTAAGCCCGGCGCCGTTAACACATTCATGTTAATGAACTCGGGATCCGCCACAGTATCAATGGCGCGGCGGAAAGTATTATAAATGTAGTTAGTATCTTCTGTATCAGTCGAAGCCATCCCATTGTTATAAGTCGGGTCTGGCTTAAAGATATTCCAACCATCATAGCCTCCCCAGAAGGGCGCCGTAAACTTGTCATATCCGGCGTTCAACATGTTAACATAAGAACTAGTGGTTACCGATAAGCTAGAGGCGCGGGAGCCGGACTCGTAGAAGTACGCACCATTTCCAACTCGGACATTATCCAAAGAGAACACATACGACCAAGCATTAACGCCGGTGGCGCCGGCGACAGCGAGTGGCGCGCTCTGGCCCGGAACCGGGTCGCCGGGGAAGGATGCATACAGCAGACGTTTCCAGTCTCCGAAGCTTGCATCGGCTCTCGTACTACCCGATGTTCTAGTATTCTGGAATCCAAAGTATGCCTTGGTAGGATCGCTAAGTCCGCCATCCGATGCAGAATGACGAAGTCGATCTACTGGCCAGTAAAGGCTAGCCGAAAGAACGGCGCCGTTCGCCCCGCTGATCCACTGTTGTTCATTAGTGCCTGCCGTCGGTGCTTTGGGGGCCTTGGCGATTGAGCCACTATAGGTGATGAAAGCGCTCGTCGGACCACCAGTAGTTGTACCGGAGCCCGAAAGAATCGGCGCAAACGTCGGTGGGCCAAAGTACCCAAACGGAAGTAACAGAGGATCAGAGGCGCCGGCTTCAACATCCTCATTCATCTCAACATATACAAAGTCCGACCTATTGGCATATTCGCCATACTGCTTAAGCCTTCTCTGGTTAGAGTCCCAACTCCAATATCTATCACCAATTATGCGACCAATAAAGTTGGGGTCGACTGGGTCTAATGTACAGCCATCGAATCTCTCTACCACCTCGGGGCGGTTATCGCTATCAAGGAAGCTTCTAAGAACCACCGAGAATGTTCCATATTCGCTAGTTGTCGTAGTAGACCGTCTAATCTTTTCAATAGATACTTTCAAATTCCTATTCAGCCACTCACCATGGCCGCGGCCCTTAAGTCGGAACAGCTTCGTCATACCTGCGGGCTTGTAAGAGCCAGGGTCGCCGGACAGATCCTGTCCGATAAACCAACCAGCGACAGCCTCTCTCGAAGCTTGCTTAACATCCGCCACAGTTGTTGTAGAGCCGCTTAGCTGCACTCCATAAATAACACCCTGCATGGCCTGACTCGTCAGCGAAGAGCCGCTCACCATATAATTGCGAACGTTCCCCTCAAAACTTTCTCCCAAAACAATTGCATCCGATGTGGGATAAAAGGTTCCTGAAGCGTTCAGGAGTTGCGGGTTAGTATTAAACCGCTTACGAATAAACGTCTCTGCCGAATCGTCAAATCCGAACTTAACCTTATGCTCCACCTCTGAACTGTCGGTATAAATAGCCGTAAAGATGCCGTTAGCATCCGAACCAATACACTGACATGTGCCGCGGCCATAGGTGAGCTCATCCGCGGCCGGAGCAGCCGGCCCGCCGCGCAATGTGCCCGTAAGTTCAAGGGAGCCCGAATTCATGTAAAAAATTGCAGCGAGAATACCCGCACTCGGATCCGAAGCATAATTTGTTAAGGCGCCTGGAGTTACAATATCTGGAGGTCTCATAAGGTCGGTGCCACTTCCTGAAGGGAAAACCCACAATCCGTAAGCGCCGCCGGCTGTTGCCGTCGTGACGCCCAGGTTACCCATAAGGTTTGTTGCCTTCCAACCGGCGCCGGCGTCTCCACCTGCGGAGGCACCTGTTGTCGTTTCCTGACCCAAAAGGCGCATATACGTGACCGGTGCGACACTAGAGGCCAAAAAGGCTTTTGCCGCGTATGTTCCATACATCGGAGACTGGAGATTTCCGTCTCTCCAGATATCGCCACCCCCATTTCCCGGGACAGATGTGCCAAAAGCTCCCACAAAATCAGAATACGACTCTACGACAATAGGCTGCATCGCGAGCCCTTTTCGGGAGCGACCAATTACTACGGGTCCAATCGCATCCGGCTGCTGGGGGATTTCGGAGTTATCAATTTCGTTGATAAACACCCCAGGAGATACAAATTTAAAATTACTTATGGGCATATTAGGTTCCTCTTCTAAAAAATAGGCTTAATTGAGCAGGCAATCATACTTTAAATAGTATTTTGGATTTCAAAAGTCTTCAGGAACTCCAATAAAATAAAACTTTGAGTTCAGGAAGTGAATTTGTAAAATCCCTCTTCATCTTCTATCACAAGCCCTTCTTGCGGAAACATGTATTCTATCACATTCTCGTCTACGCGCACAATATTTCTATCGTCATTGGTCCCTTCACCAATAAGATAACCCAAAACCCTAATTGTAATCTCAGAAGTGAAAAGGCGCGTATCTTCCCCCAAATTAGCTATATTGTTGTTATGAGTAAAGCCTTGATCTATAAAACCCTCGTACAAGTGTCCATTTCTACGCATTATGAAAGCATTAATTTGGCCAGTTCTTGTCATAAATGGCGCAATCAAATCATTCATTTGCTGTTGGTATTCGGTCTTGATGACGATCTTATAGTCCACATTAACATAAATCGGAATCGGAATACTCAATGTTTTAACCACTATTCTCTTGTTTACTCTCGGAGACCACTGTTGAAGAGACCCTGAAGTGTTTGTGCGTGTTCCGGCTGCAACAGCGAAGTTTCTCGTTTTATCCTCGACAATCTTCCTAGCAAGAACCATGCGGCCCGTGCGTCCATCGTGCTTATCTGAGTAAACCTGCGCTTGAAAACCGCCCTTTCGTGCGGGATCTTTGACTATGCCAGTTCTCTCAAGGCTGAGTATGGGCAACTTAAAGGCGCCTCCATCATCTCTAAGACTCTTGTTGTGTTTAACTTGATAAGCTCTTTCTGGCGCCTGCCACAGTAGAGGAACCTCTTTAAATCCTTCATTGGTGATGGCGCTTAACTTTAAATCATCCTTAATCCACCCCATGATGGCAGCATCAATGTTTTCGATATCAGAAGCCAGCATGCCAATTTCAGACAGTTGTAGATCAACGCCGGGCGGGATCAAGGCAAAGTCAAAATTATCAGGTAGCATCGAACATCCCCTTTCTCGCGCGCCTACAACGAGCCGAAATTTCAAATCCGTGCTGCACTTGTCCGAACAACTTCTTTTGCTCTGAGAGCTTCACTATCTCGTAATAATAGGCGCCGTACAACACAAAGTCTCCTTCTCTGACATACATATTCTGGTCTTCTTCTAAACGTCTTTTATGAAAATGAATATTGATTTCCCACGTTTTATCTACGCCAGCACTCTCAAGATAATCCGTTGAAAAATCTGTAAACTCAACGAGAGCATACACGCGAACGGGAGGCAAAAAAGTCTTTTCAATGGCTTCGCCATATAATGGATGAAAGTTCGTAGTTTCCAGATCAATAGGATAATACAAAATTTGTTGACCAATAATTTTTTCGATTAATTCGTCATTAACCTGCTTAACTAAATCTCTTTCCTTCTCTCCGAAGAAGAGAGGGGGAGGGGGAGCAGGCGGTCTTTTCCATTCGTTATCTGACATTAATCATGTTATCCTACAAATATAGGTAGTGGCGAGCCCTTAAATGCGGTCTCAGCAGCTTCGGTCATTTCCGCATCCTTCTTCACCAACTCCTGATATGTAATGCCATCAAGAATTTCCTTCAATTTCTCACGTAATGATTCCTGTTCTTCTTTCGCCTGAGAAAGCAGTTCGGAATGATTCAAGGTCACGCTTTCACCAGGAATCGGCATTGTCGTAAATTTGCCTCGAATTTGTCCCAACATTTCTTTACACAATGCTAACGCATATTTTCTAATCCATTGTTTGCCCATAGAGTTGATGTTTCCATAAGGTATATTATCAAATGGGAGCGTGTTAACGTTATTGATACCGAGTACTCCATCTTCGTATCTATCGTTAGTGTCCCATGGATTAATCAGATCTACAAAGAAATCAACCCAAATACGATCCAGCGGTCCCAAGCCCCAATAACTTGGCATAGGATAGAGTCGGAGGAAATTGTCTTTAATCTCATACGAATAGTGAGAAGTTCTAGTATAAAGCGAGTCTTCATACATAATTGCTTGCATCTTGTTCTGCCATGTTGGAATGATCTCGAATGTAGAATCATCAGAGAATTGCCCATATGTCGAATAGTTGCCGACCACTCCTACGCCGCCGTAATAGCCATAGAATCGCCACATGGCGCGTGGCGATCTGTAATACACGCGCGTAATAATGACTCTCTTATTCTCCACCGCGGCGCTAAAGTCCACGGGGCGGCCGCCATCATCGGTTCCAGTTGAAGACGCGGCTTCGATAATGGTCTGAAGGTCATAATCTTGTTGGTCAGTACCCGGCGAGAAAGATGCCGAATAGATGCGCTCAGTGCCGCCGAAGCCGGCGGCTGTCGATACTGCATCGCCAATCTTTCGAGCCTGAGCATATTGAAATTTGGGATATCGAAGCTCAACGTTAGATCCGCTCAAAGAATCTCCAACGATAAGATTGCCCAGATGATCAAACGTTCCAGTGGCGGCCCCCAAAGAGGCGGCTAAGACATTCTTTCCTTGATGAAGGTTGACAATATAAGAATACTCTAAGACCGCCTCTTCGTAGGCGGCATAAACGTTTGCCGGCGTAAGCTCGATATCTACAACATCGCCGCCAAGTTTTTTGTATACATAATCTACCTGCGTAGCGGCACCAGTTAAAAACGCCTGCGAGCCGGTGTACATACCAAAAGGAACGCCGGCTGCAACCTTGCCAGCACTTCCAGTAGATGTAAGCACAATTGTACTAGTTCGGGATATTGGAGCTAATTCTTGAGGCATGAAGTAAAATTCCTTAAATCTATTTTAAATAGTTTTCTTTAATAGAAAACCCCCACCGAAACCGGAAGGGGTTCTAAATAGCAGCTTATAAAATACTTTTTAATCTTCTTTCTTGGTTTTTTTGGAAACACTCTTATCTTCTTTCTTGGTTTTTTTGGAAACACTCTTGCGAAGCGGCCTTTTCTTTGCCTTTTCTTTCACCACCTCTTCGGTGGCCGCGGGAACAGTAGCCTCTTCCACAACGGGAGTCGGAACAGTAGCCTCTTCCACAACGGGAGTCGCGGCAGCCGCGGCTGCAGCCTCTCTTCTGTGGCGGTTCTTTAGCCACAATCTTCTTCTTGGGTTCATTTTGCTTCTCCTTATTACAAATGTCTTAATAAATAGTTATTACTTTACGAAAACGAAATTGGTTTTCTACCAGTAAATAGTAAAATTAATGTTAAACCTTCTTTTTAAATTATCTCATCGACAACTATATCCCCAAACAAAAACCCCCCGCCGAAGCGGGGGGAGTTTGCAGTTAGTTATTTAACTATCGACTCAAGCGCCGGACTGTCCGAGAAGACCCTGCACGATAACAAGACCGTACAAGTCAGGACGAACCATCTTCTTGGCGTAACGAGTCATCACGCCCTTGCGGGGCACGAAGTCTTCAGGGCCAAAGATGGTGGGGGTGGTCTGCAGCGGCACATAAGGTGCGTATACATACCCACTCTCAAGGAAGCTGGAACCACGACGACCGACAAGGAGGACATTGCGGAGGAAGTAAGGATCGACGATAACGTCGAACTTCTTACTCAGCGAGCCAACCTTGACAGCACCAATCGATCCAGTCTCATCGTCAGCGGTAACGCTTGCACGGAACCCAGCGGTGAACTCAAGAAGGTTTGCAACTTCAGGCGAACACACGACGAAGTTAGCACCCCCTCTGAGAGTCTTACGATGAATCTGCGCGGACACATCATTGATGGTCTCTGCAAGAGTCTCGTACCACTCACTGACAGTACCGGTGAAGTCGGGAGCCGCAGAGCTTGCACCAATTTCGGCGCCAGTCTCGCGGTTCACGAAGAGACCGGGAGAACGGGACCAGTAATAAGTGGCTGCAGTAGCACCAGTAACGAGGTCCGCAAGGATCTCGCGATCAATCTCAAGAGCAATCTGCTCAGAGAGAATGCTGGTAAGCTCGACTTCAGCATCAAGGTTGTGATAGGCGTTTAAGTCCTGTCCCAACTCTGGCGTCCACTTAGCCTTGAGCTTCTTGGTAACCGCAGTGATAGCCACGGAATCGACCTTAATGTCGATCTCGGGGATGTTCTGCTGGTTTTCAAGTCCCCACTCAGTCTGACCAACAATCGAACCAAGAGCACCGCCCGATGTAAGATCATCAGTCTGTGCCCACGAAACGGTGTTCCAACTAGCCGTAAGAGCGCCGAGTACAAGGTCCGAAAGCTCCTTGGGAAGATTGGGGGCAGCGCCATCACTACCCGTACTTACGAAGACAAGCTTCAGGCGGGGAGTACCAGAGCCACTAACGATTTCAGTATGACGACGAATGAGTCGCGCAGTCGCGACGGCAGAGCCGGCAGTACCAGTGGTAGCACCAGTCTTCAGGATACCATTTCCGAGAGAACACGAAACGTTAAACGCCTGTGGTCCATCGATGTTGACCTGATCAAGACCCGACTTCAACACTGTGACGACTGCAACGCAAGTAGAACCAGAAACGAAATCCGGATCCCATCCCGCAGCCTTATTAAGAACAGAGCCGGAACTTTCCTGAGTTCCGAAGGTGCCATAAGGTCCTGCCTGTGGGGTAAGCGTAAGGCCGTCCGCGCCGCCCGAACCAGTCGGAGACGAATAACCACTATTAAGGTTATAAGGACCGCCAGCAAGACCAACACCAGCGTAATCTAGGTCAACACCACCAGTAATCTGGGAGCCAACCACGTTACCACCGTAGAACGAGCCGGACCACTTGTAACCCAAACGGGAATACATGTCATCCACACCGTCACCGGTGTCTCGACTAATGGTAAAGTCGAGGAAGAAGATGAGACCCGCTGGGAGACTCATCGGCTGAACGCTAACGAGATCGTTTGCGATCAGGCCAGCAAAAACACGGCGAACGATGGGGAACGCGACGGCTGCAAAACCCTCAACATCACCACCAGCCATTGTGCTGGACTCACGGAGAAGCTCCTTGGCCTGATTCTCAAGCAGACGAGCCATGCTCTGACGCGAGCGACCGTCCTTAAGACCCTCTAATAGACCTGTCTTCTCCCACTTTGTTAACAATGCGTGGCCTTCGGCCCGCATATCACGATTGACAACACCTTCGGTCAATCTTTCAATAATACTAGACATTTAGATATACCTCCTATTTTAATTGATACCTGCTAGTCTGCGCATCCGCTCAGCGAATACGTCAGTGGGGTGCGCTTTCTCTTTACGAGTAGCGCGAATCACAGAAGAAGGACGAGAAATAGCTTCGCTCAGGGTTTTTGGTCCACGCGGGGGCGTAGACACCACTGTGCTTTGAAGCGTATTATAAATTGTCTTTGCTTCGGTGACTGAATCGGACTTTGAAATAGCTTCGACAATCTTAGTTTTTTGCCGCTCATTCAAGGAGGTATTTCTCAATACCCGATTCGTATAAAGCAAGCGCGCGTTCGAAAGGTTTACATTCTGCAATGTTTCCTTAAGTTCGCTAGTCACTCGCTCGTATTGCGAAAGTCGCTCTTTGAGTTGTTTATTCTCGAAAACTAACTCTTCTTGAGCTTTCTTCATAATATCTAATTCATCTTGTATATCGGTGCTACGGCGCTGAGCTAAAGCTTTTTGAAGCTCCCACTTCATGCTCTCGGACGAACGTCCTGCCCAACCGGACAACGAAGCACTCATATCAACTGTAAGTTTCTCAACGATGTCATTAATCAATTCATCGGAGATTTCGATTTCTTCATTTTCGTTTTCGGAGATTGTTGTGGCACCATATTTGCCAACCGCAGCAACATCCGATGCAGAAGCCGCCAAAGCCCCCGCGCCTGAATGGGGGTGATCGTCTTCGTCTTCCTCCACATCAAATTGTCCGCTTGCCGGCGCGTCAGCGGGATCCTCTTCCTCTTCTTCTAACATGGTGGCAAGTTCATCTTCGTTAAATTCTAAATCTTCATCAATTTCTGCTTGGAGAGCTTTGACGGATTCGCGGAGAGCGCCAAGGTCGAGGGTAACTTCGACACGCTCGCCTTCGGCCGGGATGTTCTTAAGGTTTTTGCCGTTCATTTTGTTAGCATCGTCCGTGGCCGCATAGGGAACGTCTTCAACATCTTCTTCTAACGATTCGTCAGGAGCGCCCGCCGCTACATCGGTCGGTGCTGTATCTACTCCCAAACCTTCTAAATCTTCATCACCAATGGCAGGGGGTGCGCCAGGGGGCAGACCCAAATCTGCATCCGCAAACTCATCCTGCTCTAAAAGCTGTTGCAGAGATTCGCGAACTTCATCCGCGTACTTATCAATAACTGCCGATTCGGCATTTTTAAGCGCCGCATCGCGCAATGCCTTGGCATCCACAATAGCCTCTTTCAGTAAATTTGACATACAGTTCTCCTAAAAACAGCTTTTCAAAATAAATAGTTCCTTATATTTCGAAAAGAACCGTTCTTTTCTCTAATAATCAGAAGACGAACCAATTGCTGCCATTAGAATAAAGGCTAATTGCCGGAAACGATCCGGTCATCGTATATGAAACTGCATTATCAATGTAACTAGAGTCTAATGATCCGGTGACCACAACACTGCCAGTAGCACGACCAGGATATTCATCCTTTATTGTAAGAACGCGGCCCGCATTAGAGCTAGATGGACCGGGCAACGTAATAGTAACGGTGTTTGGTTCAGCCACACCAATAATATAATCAGCAGACTGTACCGTGTAAGCACTAGCAACTACCTGATAATAATTGCCACCAAAGCCACGAACCCTAACAGACTCGTCATGAGCGGATGCGCTTAAAATATACTTATCCGTACCCCAACTGGTCTTGGTAACAGTTAAGCTACCAGTACGAATATGTACATCATCATTCGTATTACCAAAGAAGGTAGATCCGGTGGCCCCGATCTGTGTAATGTCTTCGATATGATAACTGCTCGCAGAAATAGCACCCGTTACTATCAGCGTACCAGTTAAATATAAGGTATGTTCGCTCCGGCCAGCAGTCAACGAACCAGTATAATAGGTGAGATATGCAGACCCAGTGGTGGCGCCGCCCGATTCGGTAACGAATTGAATAGAATGGGCTGGACCGGCAGACCCAGAACCGTCCGTGCCAGCACAATCAACATATGCCCATCCAAAACTAGCCATGGGCTTAACCTACTCCTGACGAACCTGACCAGTTGGCGCCGGCGGTGCCGTACGTCCGAATTGAAGGAATAGCTGTAAGTCCGGCGATAACGTGGACGTCATTAGAGCCAAATAGCCAAATTTCCGAAACCTTTAATTCTAAAATACCGCTCGACCCCGGACCAGTAGAGCCAGAAGCTGGAATGAGAATATGATTGAAGCCGCCATAGCCATCATAGGCATTTCCTCTTATTCCGTTCGCAGAAAAGCCTAGACGCAGGTCTTGCCCTGCGTCATAGGTATAAACCTGCAGCCACCTAGTAACTTGAGGAAATGATACCTTGGTGCCCGCAGCATCCGTTGCATTGATTGCACCAGTCACAAAGGGCTCGCCGCTCGACTGATAAGAGCCAACGTTATTTAATCCGGGTGCTATGTTCCATGGATTGTGTGCCATTATAAATCTCCTAATTTTTTCATTATCACAAATAAATAGTCACTTATTATTTCTACAGCGCCTTTCTTGTGCTCTTTGGCGCTTTCTTTCTTCTCGTAATCTCATTCGCTCAGACTTGCGTCGTTTCTCGCGACGGGCGTCGGCCGGCTTTGTATAATATCGACGCTCTCTAACTTGTTCAACTATTCTTTCCTTCTTCGTCTTCTTAATAAACCTTCTAATCATTTTCTCGACATTGCCGCCGCAGTGCTTAACGTTTACCGATACATGTGTTGGCTTTTTCATTTGATTGCCTTCCAAATCTGAGAAACGCCGCCCATCAATGAACTAATATCGACTCCTGAATCACCTGGATTTCCCAAGTCGACGCTGCCGGGTTTTGGCTCTGCTGGGGCGTTGGCGGGGTCGACACCCTCAAAGACGTTAACGCCATTATAAGCATCTGTTCCAATTGCATCCATTAACCTTTTACGATGTTCACTAAGCCTGCTCTTCGAATCCTTGATTTGCCTCTTCATCTGATGATTCTCATTGAATAGCTTCTTGTCCTTGGTCGGTGGAACTTGTGTGCTCTCGACCATTAAATTGCCCTGCATCCCTCGGGCCACTTCCGAAACAATGGAAGATAAGTGTCCCTCTTCAATAAGAACTTCGTGGATGCACTCTTTAACAAGCGGCTTAATTAAATCTTTAAGATCTGACTTTTTCATTTATTATCCTTTTTAATTCTCCAACGAGAAACATCTTAAATATATGTTCTGCTACAATATGACGATTTTCTACAGAGCCCAAAAATCTCTCTACTTCGCCTTCCTCCGCGCTAGGAAATTCCTTATCAAGAAATGCGCTTAAATCGTCTATTGTCATAAATTTTTCTAACTCAGCACGTAATTTCTCTGGCAATTGGGTAACTACACTTTTGCCAATTAAATGATTTAATTTAGCATTAACATTGGCGCCCGTTTTAAAAGAGTCAAGCTGTTTGGGAGCCGTTCCCCTTTCGCCAGGAGAAAGGACAGGCGCGACTAATTGCGCTAAAGAAACTTCTCCTGTGACTTCTCCTTCGCCTTGGGGCACTGAGGGAGGAGGTTTTAATTTCGTTGGCGTTCCCGTAAATCCCCGGGCCCACTCTGAAGCACGTTCTTTCAAAAAAGAGCGCCAAGAATCAGTCAAGTCCTTTTGTTCGTTGAAAGAAGACCAATCACTCATCGCCCAGGGCCTCATTTAACAATCTGTTAATACGGTCTGCTTTGGTGAATACTTGGTTGTTGTAATCTTTGGCTTCTTTCATCATGAAGGCGCCGGGAGTAGAGGGCTCAGAGACGAAATCAAAGCAGATCAGCTGAAAGTCTTCCTCTACGGTTGTTTGTCCGTTGGCTTCTGTAACAGAACCCATTCCTCTCGATGAAATACCGAGAGTAACGCCGCTCTCGACAAGAGAACGCAAAATTTTACCGGAAGGAGTATCGAGCACTTTAGCTTTGCCCATCACACTCTTGCCGTCCCACCACACTTCTGTAATCATGTGTGAGGCGTTCTTGAGATTGATGACGGAATCTTCGGGATGATCGAGTTCGCCCAAAGCTCTGCATTCTTTAACAAGCTTCTGATAGTTCTTCATTTCTTTCATCAGAACATCATACGGATAGACGCGTCCGTTACCGTTAACTGTGTCGGCGATCTGCATAATACCAGAAAGGATCATGCCGCCGCCGGCGATGTACTGCTTTTCCTGCTCGGTAAGGAGATCCTTGCAGACTCCTCCCTCGCACAGTGCATAATATTCTCTTAGTACTTTCTTGCCCATTGTTTAGTCCTTTAAGGTGCGGGCGCTACCCGCGTGAGTATACAGCCATTTTTGCAAAGCCTAACCGGCTGAAGCATCCACTTCTTGGTCCATGTTGTGTTCACTTGAAATCTCCATAGTTTGTACGTGTTTTATTCCGTCATCCCCGAAGACCATGCTCAGAACATACGAGGTTCCAGACGAGAGCCATCCAAGAAGGAAGAAATTAGTGACAGTTATATCAAAATTAAATAGTTCTGTAAACGGAGAAAGTAGCATTAAAAACCAACCAACATGAAATCCCATGCACATTGGGCAATGAAATACTTTTCCATATCCTGCGAAGCCGTCTTTGGCGGGACGCCAGCGTTTTAACAAAGGCTGGTCGCTGTAAACTAAAATTTGTGTAAGGCCGTAGGCCGCTAATATAAAATATAATAAATCCATATTATCTTTTCATCTCAATCGCAGAAGCATCTGATTGCTTATATGATGTCTTTTCATTAACCCAATCTATTAAGTGCTTAGTTAAATCTGGAACTGGTATATCTTGCTCTTTGCTCAGCGCGGTAGTATAAAGATCTTTTATTACATCAAAGATATCAGAATCAGCATAATATCGTTGTTCAATATTATCACTGATCATATCTAGGGTTTCATCATCAATACAAAAAAGGTTCATCAGTTGTCTAATCTCAGTTTTATTTTGATTTATTTTCTTGTTCCAACTAGCGCTAATTAAATTCGCAGTCATGGCCGCGGCGGCCGAGATAAGGCCAGCTATCAATACGCTCCCACCCCCCGTAGCGGGTGCAGTAAAAGCGGCGACAGCACGTAATATAGCTGTTATATTCTCTACCTTGTCGAGTCTTTTACTAACATCACTTCCTAATTTCTGTGATAAATCTTGAATGGCTTGAGCTTTTTGCCTCTCATCATCAATAGTCCCAACGAGGCCGAGAGCGATATCTTGCAAAGTATATGCGTTAGTTGGACAATCTGACCATTGTTCATTCAAGTAACCATCCCACCTTTCCAATATCAATTTCATTTCAGACATGGGCAACCTCTACATCGTATACAAGTAGGTCAGCGCATATGGATCTCGAATAAAGCCCTTGCGAATTGAACCCTGCTTGACGGCCTGTGGAACTTCTCCAAGCTCCGTAGAGTCTTCCTTATCCGGGTCAATAAATTCATCATCACTCATCGAAATGATTGCCTCGGTGGCCTCAAAATAAGGACGCTCCTCATCAATAAAGTTTGAAATATTGAGAAGTACCATCTTGCCTGTGCTCATGGTCTCACTTTTGGATTCTTCCATGGTGGCTTCCAGGGCACCATAAAAAGATCCAGCCTGGATTGATTCGGGAATAACGACGCCACGTTTGCGCAGAAAAGTGAACAATCTATTTTGCGCGCCATAAACATAGTCCGACATTATCTCTTTTGGAAAAGCGATTACTTTATTCTGAGTAGTAGACAATACAATGTCCATATCGCCATGATCGAAAATCATAAGATCTCCGCTTAAACTTTTGCGGATATCCATCTCCAGGGTGACTAACTTCTGATTAGCCTTTTCGCCAACTCTAATCGTTATTGCCATCGCTATATATTTCCTTTACTAAGGCTTGCGTCTTAAGTACTGTAAAGAGAACTTCTTCGCTAATATCTTTTTTAGCAAAATCCTCTAAGCGCTCAATAAGCTTATTTGTCTTGGCCAGCATATCGACATCAGTTTTAATCTCTTCCTCTATCGCTGCTTTAGATAATTGTGCCTTGAGGCGGCCGATTTCTTCGTTGAGAAAACATTTTAATTCTAAAGCATTATCAGAAAAAGACGAAATATATCGAACCAATAAATCTTTTTGTTCTTCCAGCAGTTCGCCTTCGTATTTGGTATTAAATTTTTCAACAAACGTTTTAAAAAGAATATTGTCCACATTCACTCCAAGTTCTTTCTGCGAAATATTCTTTGACATTCCGATGATAATTTCATTTTCTAAAATAACTCTATTTTTGGGAGAAGTTTTGGAAGAAAAAATCTGGTCGATTGTTGCCAAGGCTTTATAATTTACTACAAAATTGTTAAACACATCGGAACTCAATTTCTTGTTAATATCATGAATAAGCTCTGTCTGTTGCTTAAAAAGCCCATGAGGATCGATCATGCTATGTTGAATTCTAACTTCTTTGAAAATCTTTTCTGACATATTCTTGCTAAAATTTTGGTTTTCGTACAAAGAACGATAGCAATCTAAATCGCGCCTAAGCAAGCTATCCCCGTGAAAATGCTTTTTAATAATGGAAACAGCTTTATTCTTTCTTCCGTGGTCGTTTTTCAATATGGCGACGGTTGCCTCTCTCACAAGGGCCTCGTATACAAAGGCTGTATTCCTTTTTTTATTGTGCTTTATTCTCATTCTTTTGCTCCAATAACCCGTTATCTTTATTCTCTAAATCTTCCAATAGCGCGCGGACAGATTGGCTAACTTCAAATAGTTTGTCCTCTTCTGTTTTTTCCCTCAATCTATAAATAGATTGCTCGTCCTCATAAATACCAACATTCGCCCCAATTGGTTTTGCGAGGTTGCCGATATCGGCGGCGCCCGGGAAGACATTACGAATACCAGAACTATCCCTTTGTCCTGCTTTGGCTTTCAGAGAGCGCGAGCGGGGGCCCGTACCAGATCGTTTATCATTTCGACCATTCTTGGCCAGATATGTTCCCTTTCGGTACTTGCGCATATCGCGACTACCAGGGGGCACCGCTAAAAGAGAAGACTCTCCTTCGGCGCCGGCTTCGGGTGCCGCTTCGCCTCCCAAAGCAGCAGCCGCTTCGCCGCCGGCTTCTTCTGCCGGTATTTCCAGCGGTCCTCCACCAAGTTCTCCACCAAGTTCTCCACCGAGTTCTCCACCGAGTTCTCCACCACCCAATGCGGCGCCGGCGCCCATAGCCGCTGCAGCTTCCGCTACGGCCTGAAGGGCTGCATCATGTTTGCGGTCATAATACATTTCGCGCTGATTGCGCTGGAATTCTTCGTGAGACATTCCAAAGACGTTCTCAGTAACCCAACGACGCGAGAAATAGCCTTCGGTTGCGGACGCAGCAATATCAAACTTCTGCTTCCAATGTTCTAACTCTTGAAGCTCGGCGATCTTCGACGGATTATTGAGAGCTAAACTAAAGCTCAACAAATCATCACCTCTAAAGCCAAGCGTATAAAGATGAATAATGCCGATCTTTGTAAGCTCTGCGATGATAACGCGCTGAAGTCTTTGTACTGTTCTCGCGAACCGAATGTCTTTCTGCGCGAGAGTTGTCTTGTCTTCTGCGGCTTCTTCTCCCATAGAAAGATATGCGGCAGGAATCTTAAGAGCCGAGAATAGCTTATCGCGAAGATATTTAATATCATCAATAGCTGTGATATTTTGGGCTCCGACTAACGATTGAATATCCGTAACAGATCCAGCGCGAACGGGAATAAAATAATCCTCTTCGATGCTCATTGGATTATAGCGTAGGTCTACACGGCCAGTTGATGGATCAACTACAGAATGCCGCTTGAGTTGCGTCACAACCTTCTGCATGTATTGCTCGACATCTTGCGGCGGAATCGCGCCGACGTCAATCTTAAACACCCGGCGCTCCGAAGAACGAACAACACGGTAAGCCATCATTGCATCTTCCATCAATGTGAGTTGGCGCCAAATGCGTCGTGCGGGCTCCAAAATGGAAGTTCCATAGGGCGCATACTTGTCATTGCCCAAAACACGGAAATGGCACAACTGCCAATTCTCGAATGTCATTCCGGCAGAATTCCATTGATATTGAACATAATTGGGGTTTGTGGAATCTTTTCCTTCAAGTCTTTCAATCTCCTGTGGGGGGATTGCGATGACAGACTTTACGCCGTACTTGTCATCAATATCCAAATACAGAAAGAAATCTCCATACTTACACATGGTTCGCCCCCATCCAAATAAGTTATACTGAACGTTCAGAACCTGATCAAACAAAATTGTGAGAACTGCTTTAATCTCCTCGTTGGAGCATCTTACGTTTAGCATCGGACGAAGATCCGAATGAGTAGTCATCTCGTCGGCATAGATATCTAATGTAGAAGCAATCTCCGGAGTATACTCCATCTGATCAAAATCGACATATCGTTCAGTTCTGCGCTGATTTGAAATTGCATCTGTGGCTATTACATCTAGCGGATTATAAAGAGACTTCTTAAACTGTTGTCCCGACGCTGATTTAAACCTAGAAGCAAACTTGTCTAAATGTTGTCTTCTAATTCTCCGACCGGATTGTGATCTGTAATTGATGATGGGACCGGAAAACAACCGAGTCAGCGCCTTATAAAGCTGTGACTGGCTGTTCGCTGGGTTCTTTCCGTTTCGTCTATTGGGGGGCATTTATTTTCTCACTTTATAATCCATTTAAATTGTTCGTACATTTTTTCCGCTTCGCCTTTTTGATCAAGAATATTATCCTGTCGATAGCCATGCTGTCCTTTGATCTGAGTGCTGATCGTTGTTGTCGAAGTAATAATTGAATCTGCAAAAGCTTTCTGATAGTTCAAATCTCGCGCATTTGCTTGAAGCGCCGTGTCGCGTACCCAACATGCAATTGCCAGGGCCATGACCAAATCGTCATGGTAACCCCTCATTGCTTGTGGTTTTCCATTTTTCCAAATAAAAGTTTTCATTTCATTAACGGTACGAGTTGAATATAATTTAATTAGTTTGTTTCTTATAAACTCTTCCAATTTCGCGATTATAAGGGGACGAGTCTTCATGCTCGTAGAAAAGCCTGGGACTGAAGATGTTCCAATTTCAGCTTGACGCTGCTCAATATATTCATGTGTTGACTTAACCGAAAAATATAAATTAGGATATGCATATTCTATCAGTTTATCAAGAACTGTGTAGCCAATATTGTTGTTTTCGACCACCAACATGCAACCGCCAAACTCTCGACCGGTTTGATTCAGTATATTGGCAAACATATCGGGGCTTGGCTTTCCTTGATATTCTCCAACGCATTCCAAAGTCTCTAGTTTGATGATATGAAATGTAGAAAAGTCCTGGCCGTCGCCGCGAGCAACATCCGCCACCATTAAATAAGTGCAACTGGGATCATATTCTTCCCAAATCCAGAAGTTGCGGTCGAAACCGGTGCGATATTTGGGCTCTTTAACACAAGACAGAAGCCAACGCATATCATCTCCATCAATTACAGTTTCTCCGGATGTATTGAAATTGCATTCTAACTCCTGGGCGATTTGACGCTTAGACATGTTCCTAGTTTCTTTCTTATACCATTCTTTATCGCGATCTGGGTGTACATCCCACATCAAAGTGGTTAAATTAAAGTTATTTGCTCCCGCTTCGGCATCTGCGCATGCCTTATGAAACCAATTTCCCACCCCATTAGGAGTAGAAAGCGCGATACAGCGACCACCGGTTGATAGTGTTGGATATAGTCCAGTCCACAATTCATCTAAACCTTCGATGTGTGCGGCCTCATCCAGAACCAAAAGCGACAGTGCCTCCGAACGACCAGCATCGCCGGAAGTAGAGGCGGCTTTAATCGAAGAGCCGTTGGAAAGAATAAAAGAAGTTCTGTTATCAATATCAATACTTGCGATACGGATCCAGTCAGGAAGGTTTTTCATAATCTTCTTAACCTTTCCAACTAAGTTTCCAGCAGTAGCAAACTTGGTTGCCATAACAAGCACAGCCTTGTCGCGATGAAAAAGCATCATCCAAACAATATAGCCGGCGGTAATCGTAGAGATACCAAGCTGGCGAGCTTTGAGGATTACATTAAAACGATAGTCATTGAAATCTGTGAGTAACTCATCTTGGAAATCATAAGTATTAAAAAGAATAAGCCCGTGCATCGGGTGTGATATACGGGCATACGTCTTCAAGAAGTAAGCTGGATCCTTACCGCACTTTAATATTTCCCTTACTCTTTGTTTCTTGTCTAATTGAAAAGTCATTCATTTTTGTTAGTGGTTTTATCTAATTGAAAATTTATGCATTCTATTTAGATCTAGCTTTTGCGGTATAGTGTGCAATGAGCGCCTCGTAGATTTTTACCTGCAAGTTCGTCTTGCCCGCCGCGGCGGCGGCCGCGGCGGCGAGATCGAGAAGTTCTTCAAGCACCTTGCCGGAGTAGCGCGCCTTCTGGAGCGTGGCGCGGAGCTTGATGAGGAGAGAAGCTCCTGGGCCCGATAACATCGTTTCTAGGTCGGCTGGGTTTACGACTTGACCTTGCGTTACGCCGGCAATTTCCTTATTAACTTCGGTCTTCTCCTCCATAAAGTAACGAGGATCAAATCGCCTTGTATTCTTTCTTTTCATGATTGCGGTCCTTTATCTTTCTTGCGGTCGTCATTGTCGGGGCGCTTGCCGCCTTTGCCATTCCAGCCGCCTTGTTCAAGGAATGTCTTCCAACCTGCTTCCAAGCGTTCCCTCGAAGGCGCTTCAACCTGCATCGCATCATCGAGGCCGCCAACCTTATAATGCATCTTAGCCACAACCCAACTGCGAACGCGTGATGCGTTTTCAACGCGCACATCAATCTCGCCGTCCTTGGTAAGCGTCACAGCGTCACCGGTAATGCGCTTGTATTCCTTTTTTAGCCATTTAGAGATGTCAGCAATCCTCTGCTCCATCTCAGTTTCGAAGCCGGAAGCATAAACTTCCTTAAGCTGAATTTCAGATTGATACGAGAGAATCATTCTATTGCCATAAAAACGTACGTTAAAGCCATCCATCACACGCTGATCAATGAGCATATTTCCCTCTTCTCTGCGAAGGGCGGCGGTGCTTATCGGCTCATAATCTTCGCCCAAAGCGCCATCATATGCGTTTGCGGCTGCTTGGGACAGACCTTTAACGATTTCATAAACTGTTGCCATTTGTAAATTCCTCTTTCTTTTAATTATTGGGCCGCCAACCTTTTAGCCATCTTTCTTCTCTATTTTCGACATATTTAACATAGCATTTATTGCAGCAGTCAAATTTTATCAGACAAACATCATCCATAGATCTTCTAGGGAAAGAACCACAGACCGGGCAACTCCTTAAAGACTCTCTATTAAGTAGTTTTTTTGAAACCTTAATACCATTAATGTCGATTTTCTCTGTCAAGCCCTCATTGGTTCGCATCTTGGAATACATTTCTTTCATCTGGAAAAGATATTCCTTCTCCTTTTCTTCATCCCAATTCGATCTAGGATTTTGTACTGCTTCCTTACCATATTTCTCTGCAATGGCTTTCTCGATGGCCGCAATCTCATCTAATTTTTTAGTGCTCATGGAATTCCCTATAAGCTCCATACGTTACAGCAACTCCCACAACAAGACCGCCGGCGGCCCACCACCAATTATTGCGCGGCGCTTGTTTTAGTAAAGATTCTTGCAATTGGGCGATTTCCATATCTTTCTGTTCGATCGTTAAATTATGTTCTTCAAGTAAAGCATCATATTTGATATTAAGGTTTGTTCTCTCTAATTCGAATTCAGCTTCCTTTTTTTCCATTTCGTGTTTTAATCTCAAATCACATTCGACGGTTGCAAAGTTTTTGGCCGTGAGGATTTCAGCGGTTGCAATAGGATCGAACAGAACGCCCTCGAAAGGCGCTTCTTCGTTTTCCCCCAAAATAGTGAACTGGCCGGCATCTTCTGCATGCGCCTCAATACTAAACAGTAATAGCATATTAAGGAACATATGTGAATCCGTAAACGTCTTTAATATCTTCAATTAGCTTTTCCCTATTTCCGGAAAAATCTTCTACATGCTGACGCCGATTGTCTCCTCTCTGTCGCTCAAGCTCAAGCTGTGATTCTAAAAATACTCTTTCTAATTCCGCCAATTCATCTTTGTAATCAGATAAAGCTTCTTCTCTGCGTTCAATCTCTTTTTGATGAGTACTCTTCAATCCCTCTATTTGCATTTCGAGCGATTCTTGAGATACCTCATACGCCGCTTCTAGCTGCTTATAATCATACCGAAACTTTCCAATGACAAGCACAACCAGGGCGCCCAACAAAATCTCTTTCCAGTGCTTTAACGCGAATCGAGCGAATCGAAGTACTACTTCGCTAGTCATTATGTCCCCGCAATCTAGCGATAGAATCAATTACTGTTTGACCCCCAATATAGATCGCGGAAATAATAACCCAATCATCACTGCTAACATGTCCTGTAAATGCAAGCCCTGTGGCTGTGCCCCACACCAATAACTTTCGGGATGTGAGTTTCGACAGCCAACTGTCTATAAATGCTTTCGATTGTTTCATCACTTTTTACCTCTCTTTTTCTTTTTCATTGGCCCGCGACACATTTCGCTGGCCTCTTTCTTTGACAGCCCCTTCTTTCTCTCTTTTGCCGGCTGACGCTCTTGTGCGCAAGCCCATCCGCGCTGTCTCTTAGAATATACCTCATACAAGGCATTATTAATCGTAACTTCAATACATTCCTCATGACTCTGACCCGGGTGAGCTTCGTCACATTTCTGCCCACGATGAGCGCAAGGATCATATTGCTCCAATAAAATCTGTAAATCTTCGAAATAGCTCTTATATCTCATCTCGTCGGACGGATATTCTTTTTTCTCCCACTCATCTAACATATGGCCAAGATCGTTAAGAATCCCAACAAAGTTATCTTCTGCAGTTTGCTCTGGTCCATATACTGACTGATCGGGGCTATCGGGCTCATCGCCGCCGCGCCCCGCAGAGGCGCCTAGGCCGCCGGCAAGACCACCAAAGTTGCCAACAACTCCACCGGCCTCGCTAACAACCTCTTCTTCCAGCTGCTCAAGAATCTCTTCACCAAACATATCAGCAGCCTCTTCGTTGGTTAAAACGACTTCAAGTTCTTCTCTCACAATCTTCATCAAATCCTCGTCAATCACTTTGCTGTACTTCTTGGGTGGAGGACTATACGCACGACCAATTTGCTTCTGTGCCTGTCCAATCGATCGCGGATCGCCGCCAACAAATGCCGCGGCCAAGAAGTCAATGCTGACGTCTAAACCGTCAATCTTGTCGGACAGATTTTCAATAGCATCAATCAACTCGTCGTTGACTTCGATTTCTTCTTTGATTAGCTGCTTAAGTTGGGACTTGGTGATTTTCATTTAAACCTTTCCTTGCCAACCAGTGCCGCCTTCTTTCTTCTTTTTGCGGGCTGCTTTCTTAAATCTCTGTGCCAAAGCTTTTCGCTTCGGTGTACAAGTCTTCTTGGTCATAGGGGTGCAATAGCCTTTGTGTTCTGGATCGAGGTCTTGCATCCATTTCCCCTTTCCCTTCTTCTTTTTTTCTTCAAGTTCGGCCTCGTCGCAGACCAGCGGAGGCCACCCTTCTGTTTCGGCATATTTTAGTAACGCTTTTTTTGCAAAATCTACCAAATCTACCACTTCGGGCATTGCGCGCACATCTTCTTCTGGTACATTCCAGTCATCAGCAATGACAGCGACAACGATGGCGTCACTTGGTTTATATCCAAAGCCGCCCCATATAACACTCAGAATTTTAGAAGACAATGGGGCCCCTGGTACATCGGGGGTGCCAAGTCCTTCTCCCTCAACATATGGATTTGGTCCATTATTTTCATTTAAAGCCGCTGTAAGCTCTTCCTTAATAATCTGTTTAAGTTGGGATTTTGTGAGTTTCATTGTTGTGTGTTCTCATATACTTGATTAAATAGTCGTTGAACCTCTTCATTGTCAGGGTATTGTAAATCCAAAGCAACTTTCAACTGAACAAGATCTTTAAGTTTTTCATCGGCAGGCAAATTATCATATGGAACAAAAAGATCCGGATTGCCTTCTCTTTGCCAATCATTGTGTTTTTCCCAAATCTTATGAAACTCGCGAGCTAAATTTTCTATATCAATAGTTGAGGATACTGGTATCTTCTTAGTGGCTGCTGCATAATCAACAGCGGGCGCCCCATTTAATTTATGTTTAAGAGACGGCACAATCTCACTAGCTTCTTGATTAATGTTTTGATGTGCAACACCGTCAACCATCTCGACACCCTCATAGTCTTGTAACTGTTCTATCGAGGGATTGTCAGGGATAGGTTTAAGCCTTGGTTTATCGCCATTTTCTTGCCTATAGCTTTGAAGCCATTGAGCGTGCATCTTATCTGTTAGGCTAACAGATATATCTGCTAGGTTTGCCGCCAATGATTCATTCAAAAACCTACGCCAATTCTCAATTAATAGTTTCATTGTTGTTATTCCTTTAATTATCTAAACCATTCATGCTTAGTATTGCAATCAATCCTGGCACATTTTTGCGAACATAAACTCCTGAAAAAAGTGTTTCACATCGTCCTCCAACATACGCAATTGCCGACTCAAGATGTTTACTAATCTTTGGATCTGCAACCATTTCTTCGGACGCAACCAAAATGAGCGAGCCTGCGGCCGCTTTACCTTTTGGTGGAGGACATGAAGAACGATTCATGCAATTGTGTAGGATCACCGATCCAAGCTTTCCAGTATTTGGATCCTTTATCATTGTTGAGCCAACGAAGGCTCTCCCGCTTTTGCCCAAACAAGTTTCCAAATCCTTACTATCGAAAGATTGAATCGGTGAATCCTCGGTGGAGAGTTTAAATATTTGAGCAAATGACTTAGCGAATTGTGTGTTGGCAACCGGATACATGCCTAGCATTCCGATTCTGCCTCTTAATAATCTTATTGATCTTTCGTTATCTAATACAATATGGGGATGTTGCCTCACATCATTAACGAGAGTGAGAGCGTTGCGCGCAATTGTAGGGTTAAGGTTTTCTTGTGCGGTGGGCCACGATACTACATAAACGACATTACCACCAGCTTGAACGGAGCGCATATAACGCTCAAATACAGGATGCAAAGCAGTGACAGAACTACCGGTGCCCCCACCGCCGCCAGCAAAAACAAATAACCAATCAACTTTTCCAAGTTTAATCCTGAGAGCATCTTCGATAATCGCGCCATTTTGTGTTAAAACCTCTTTTCCATATTCTGTATTCTTGCCGATTCCATCGGAATCGGGAATGAGAACAACATGTTCTTCTGTGACATTCTTTGGAATGTCTTTGCTTGTGGTGTTGACAAGTAGCGACTTATTGAAACCTAGTTCAATAAACGCGTTCACCATTTTGTTGCCTCCACCGCCAACGCCAACAAAGCCAACATTTAACGAAGAAGGTGCTGTATTTTCTGGGAGGAGATCTTCGTCACTGAATTCCATTTGGAGTCCAAAATCCTCAACCATTCCGAAATCTTCAGCATCTACTTCTTCGTGATAGCTATCCTTCTCTTGTACAAAGGAGGGTGGTGGCTCTGCGGGAGGCAGAAAGTCGAATTCATTGTCTTTTGTGCTCATGCATCTTATTCCTTATTCTGCTGGCTCTTTAAAATTAACGATTCCCTTTTTGAGGGCGGACAACTCTTGACTAATTGTCTCTTTATTGCCAGTTTGGGGCATATAACCTCTTGTCGTATCGGTAACAGGCGCATTGTTATCTCTCATTAGTTTGATATTAGACAATATTTGTTTAATAACTCCTTCTGTGTCTTGTGCGTCTGAATTTGCTATAAAAAGTTTAATAAATGTTTCACTAAAGCTTTGCTGCATCCACTGTACCATTGCTTCTTCAGACATTTGAAAAACGTTCATTCCCTTTTCAACCTTCGCTGACGGGACTTTTCCTTGAACAACGGCAATTGCGGCCTGCATGGCCCTCAAAGCCACCTCGGGATCTTGAATCTTAATATCCATAGTTTTAATTACAGCGTCGGGATTAATCATATATATTTGTGACCAGCGATGGTGTCCATCAACAATATAATAATTCATAGCGGAAATAATATCACCTCCTCCCATATCGGCGCCGCTTATTGGTCCACCTTGTAGTATTTTAGGAACCAATCTGGGATCCTTGGTGGCGGGCCACCCCAACGATTTCGCTAAATCAATTTCATTTTGAATTGGCATAAATTGGGTACAGGGTCCTCCACCGGCTGACACCCCCACTGTTTCGTCTTGAGGGTTGCCGTCTTTTAGTCCTGCAGCAAGAACAGCTTTTACTCTATCATCAGTAACTGCGTTTCCCAACTTAACTACATAATTTTCATAACTATCGAGATCTAAAATCTGATTGACAACGGATTCTTCTTTGTCTTGTTCGTTAACAAACTTCCTCCAGTTTTCCATTAATATTTTCATTTATTTATCCTCGCTCATTCATCTTATTCCTTATTTGCTACTAGTTTTCGTCGGGGTTCGGTCCTTTTTGTTGGCGACCAAGCGCATTCCCTACCGTAACCAAAAGAGGGATAACCGCTTCGGCTGGCGCTTTGACAATATGAACCCCGGTATGCTCAAGGGCGCCGCCAGTACCGATAAGGGCGCCTGACCATCGGTGGTGTCCATCGAGAATCTTTCCGTCGCTAGTAACAAAGGCGCCACCCATATCTTTGAGTTGTTTTGCTGGATTGTTGTATGCAAATAATAGTGATTTGGCTGCCAAAATATTACTTTGCGTTGGAATCATTTGTGAGTTTGTGGCGCCTGCGTTTTGTTCAACGGCTATAGCGTCACCCGGAGCGCCATCGAGCATTCCTTTGGTTAAGAACGCCAATGCGGCGCCCTTAATATTTTTAAGATTGATTTGTTCTTTTTCTCCAACAGCGGGGGCACCTGGCATTGGACCTTTTCCATATCGTGGAAACTTGTCTTCGCTGACGTTTTGTTGGGGGGTCTGTTGAATTGCTTGCTGTACTTGCTCTACAGATGGGATATTTCCAGCTTCATACATCTGCTTAATCGGCTCGGGTAGTGCTTCCCACCACGCAGTAAAGCTTTCGATTTCGTTCGCAAATTTAGAACTCAGATCAACTCCCAATGAACCTTCTTTGTCACTTAGCGCATCTACTACCGCATCAGCATCTCCACCCTCCAAAGCAGGCATATTAAATTTAGCTGTTTTTGCTGCAGAAATCAGCTTTTGAACTCGTTGAACGCTAGCGGTAAAGGCTTCTTCTCCAATTTGTCCAAACCTTTGTTTAACTTGCTCTGGGGTGCCTATGACACCGCTTGCCCATCCGGTGGCGTTTTTCATCGCAGTATAGAGCGGCGTCTCTTGTCCGGACACAAGCTGTCTCCAGAGTTCGCCAGCTTTGACGGCGCCGATGTTGGTATCGGGAGTTATTTGAGCAAATCCTTGTTGCGCTTGCTCCGGTTGCTCGTTTACAAACTTTCTCCAGTTTTCCATTAATAATTTCATTGCATTTCTCCTAAATTGCAGATAGTAAATTCAACAATAAATAGTTGTCTCTATCAATAAAGGAAGCTTTTTGCTTTCTCTCTATGAAAACCTCTCGCGGCATGGAACCCACATCTTCATAACCACTCACATCAATCTTGTAAAGTTCTATGTCATATTTAAGTAAAGTTTGAATAAGCTTGTTCTCTTTCTTCTGTGCATCGGGGTCTAAAGCGACGAAGACGGGGGTGTCGTTGTAGACGATTTTTTGG
>Ga0080013_1001491_pt1 | contig 30746 bp, 18 predicted proteins | sample ETNvirenome_6_85_FD_69236 | JGI IMG/M metagenome (GOLD analysis project Ga0080013, IMG submission 69236) | Marine viral communities from the Pacific Ocean - ETNP_6_85 (SPADES assembly) (version 2) | ecosystem: Environmental > Aquatic > Marine > Oceanic | place: Pacific Ocean | collected 2013-06-19 | reverse complement strand
TCTCCACCAATGTATATAGCATCTGGTTTTAATTCTTTTAATTGTTTATATAGATTTTTAAATACTTGTCTGTATTCTACAAATCTATGTAACTTACGAATATGAATATCCGCTAAATGTGCGATTGTTTTAACCATATAATCTACCTTTAACTATATCTGAAAATTTTGATTGTTGTGTTGTGTTGAGTAATTCCCAAAACTTTGTAAAACCTAATTCTGAAGGGTCTTTGTCTTTCATCTCTAATAAGTATGTTTTAATTCCATAATCCATTAAAAACTTACTTAACTTAATTGCATCTTGTCTAGCATCTTCATCAAGAGCAACATATATTTGTTTTACATTCTTTTCCACTAATCTCATAACCAATGTTTTACTTGGAAACTTACCCAACAAAGGAATAGCATTTCTCCTAATAGCAATAGCGTCAAACACACCTTCTACTAAAACAATTGGTTCATTCCAATTTATAAACATTTCAAAACATACCGTATCTTTTGACATAGGTGGATTCTTATATTTGAACTTTGAATTTGGAAACATATCTCTAGCTATGAAATAATTCAATTTACCATCAGCATCGTAACTTGGAATAATAATACGATTAGAATACCCATTAGACGAACAATACCCTATTGAATAACGAAGAATATCTATCGGACCAATGTTTCTCTGTCGGAGATAATGTATGGCATTCCTATAAATTGGGTCATCTGATTTTTTCCAAAGTGGTTGATAACATTGTGGTAAACTAACATTATATTCCGTCTTTTCATCTTTTTCGTGTTTAACACCTTTATAGTCACCAAGTATTTTTAATACTTCTGATATGATTTGTTTGGGTGCATTTATCTTACGAAGTAATATTCCAATTTTGTGACCACCAGCATTACAAACCCAACAATGCCATTTTTGAGTTTCAAAGTTTACTTGAAGTTTTTTCTTGTGATGATTACAGAAAGGACAATGGAAAGCATGTTCTCCACCCTTCATCTCATAACTTGGATATAAAACCTTTTCTAATAATTTAACTAATTCGTACTTATACATTTAAGACAATATACGAAAGATTTAGTATTAAAGTCAAGCTTTTTTTTCAAAAAGTGACATCACCAAACCATCGTACATATCAATATTCCTTTTGTCCCAATTTCCTCTTGTAGTATGTTTACACCATTTTGAAGTATTATACATTTTTTCTACTTGTTCTTGAACAAATTCTTTTGCTTTTTTACCTTTAACTCTTGCTTTTCCAAATACATTTTTTCTAGCAGTCATTGGATTTATACTATTAACATTATATTCAAACATCTCTTCTAACATAAAACAAAGTATAGCATTAAACTTTGCTAATTTGATAATAACTTGTTGTGAAGTTCTTCCACCAGCAAATCCTGATAAATTATCTTCAATGTTAATATCAAACACATTATCAATATACGAACTTTTATTGAGAAATTCAAGCACTTTTTGAACTTTATCTTTGGGTGTTTTTTCTTTTTTGATGTCAATAAATCCCATATCAAGGATTTTTTTATCTTGTGTGAATGCATATCCGACACAAGTCGTTGATGCATCTAATCCTAATGTAACCATTTATTTCCTTATATATCTAATCTTATTTTAAATGTTATTGGTATTTTATCACTTTTTCTTATTGGTTTTACCAAATTAGCAGTGATTGCAGGAGTATCATAATCTCCATCTTGATAAAGATGAATATGAGTTATATATGGTTGCCAATCACTACTTGTAAACTCAGCAGCTATGTATTCATTACTCAAAATAGAAGCGGTTAAATCATTTAAAGTTTCAAAAGTTCCCACAGGCATCCTAGCCGAATAATTCATAGTATGATTAAATTCATTTGGTTTTAAAGTAACTTCATATTCGTGAGTATATTTTGTATCTTGACTTTCAATATCTAATGTAAAATTAGTTCCAAAGTCTGAATAATTAACACTACCACTCCAAGAACCTGTTTCTGTTATAATAGCTAATCCATGTTCATAAAATATATTACCCACATAATTATCAGATGAGGATATGGAATTATTTGTACCAGCAGAAGAAGCTGTTAGTGTCCCCCAATTAGAGTTAGCATTTGTTGAATACAAATTACCAAAACCATCATCTTTAATTACAGGATTGTTTCCAGAAGAATCTGTATTGTTTAAATCTGTAAATTTTACACTACCTGATTTAATTCTTTCACCGTAATATTTTTGTGGAATTGTTATTATTGAACTACTTGGGTATCCGTGATATTTTGTTAGGAATTGTTTTCTGTCTTTATAAGCAAAATTATCAAATTCTAATTTTGTTTCATTTCCATATACAGATGAACCACTTGTATAGAACATAACATTTAAAGAATCCCAATAACTTTGACTTATTGAGCCAGAAACTATTTTTATTGACTGTATACCTACGGAAGCTGTTGTAAAAGTGTGTTTATAACTAACTACATTTTTCTCAATGAGAGTTGATGATTTGTTAATGTTTTTAAAAGTTGACATAACATATCATTAATAAGTAAGTTTAACTTTGATTGTTGCCTCTGATGAAAAGTTTTTCTTCAATGGTGTTGAAAGATTACCAACAGCTACAATGTCACCAGCCGCATTAAATAATTGAACAGATGTAATAAATGTTGAAGGATTACCTTTCATTGTTGATTGTCTTAATTCATTCAAAGAACCTGAAACAAATGTTGGATTGTTTGAAAAGTTCATTTGTCCTGATTTAATTCTACAGAAATACTGAACACTCACTTGGTCTTCTTCATCTCTGAATTTAAGTTTAGCACCTGGATTTGTTAAACAATTTACAAATCTTAAAGCAGTGTTTTGGTCTGCTGATACAGAAGTACCATAACCAAGCCCCTGTGCACCTACACCTTTAAATGTAACAGCTGCTGATGATGAAGCTGCTAAACCAGCACCTGGTATAGAACCAGATAATTCTTTACCACTAAATATCATAACACCTTGATCTGGATAATAAAATCCATATGTTTTGTAACTAGCACCACTACCACTAATTGTTCCATCTGAACCACTTACGATATTGTATCTATCACCAGCTGGTGTAGATGTTGGATTATCGTTTGAACTGTCATCTGTTAGAATTAATCTTGTATTAGCACCAGCAGAAACTCCATTTGAACCTGTTAAATAGATTGTCCAATTTTTCTTATTAATTCTATCTTTTTGTCTAGCTCTTGAACCAACAAGAACATAGATTTCAGGATCTCTTCCAGTAACTAAACCAGCCGAACCATTGTCTGAAATTATAAAACCACCAGTTACTTCATTAGCAGGTAAAAGTAAACTAGCCCATTGATTATATATTGCTTCAGTAGGAGCTTTTATTGCATTGGCATCATCATCTGAACCATAACCATTCACACTACCAAATGCAACATGAAACTCAGGTGTTGTTGGTGTTGATGAATTTGCTATACTGTAATAATATGTTTCGTTTGTATCTGATAAAGTACCTGAAACTATACTAGCTGCTAAAAGTTCTGTATTTCCATCTGAAAAATAAGGTGAGGTAACTTTCTCAGTTATCGTTATCTTATCTTCACCTTCAGCTGTATTTAATGGTACTGTTGCTCCTGCTATTGGCATTTTATTCTCCTACTTTTAATTTATTCTAACTCTTAGTTCCTGCACTTGAAAGAACATTTCTTTGTAATTTAGTAATGTTATTAACAAATTGAAGAAATATATAAGCACCAGTTGCTGGATGTATTAATAATCCTGATGTGTTTCTTCCTGCAGTTAAAGTTGTTGTGTCTGGTATTACAGGCACTGGAAAATCAGGACCTGTTCCACTAATATTGTATTGAACAACATTTTTTATATCTTGATCTCTTAAAAATTGTTTTGTGTTGCCTGATAAAGATTTTGCAACTGTTGCTGTTGAATGAACAACTGTTGGGTCATATATTACAAATATCAATCCACTATTTCTTGTTGTTCCACCGCCAGGTGCACTATATCCTTTAAGTGTAACGGTAAGTTTTATTCCATTTGCATCACCATCTTCAAATGTATGAATATTTGTTCCATTTAATCCACTCGCTTCTAAAGCAGGTATAGCGATTGTATTTTGGTTTAGTGAAATTAATCTATTTCTTAATGTATATTCAGAATGAACATTTGCTTCAAAGTTTGGTAAGTTCTCAATAGCTTCTCCATAAAATGCAGAACCACTTGGATGGTCTGGATTCCAAAGTCTATAATCAACTCCTGTGTCTGTTGCTGAAAAGTTAGTAATTTCTAAATTACCACCTTTAGCTAAAATTTCTCTACCTTTTTTTGTCAATACAGCATCTACTGTTACTGCTGTGCTATCTAAATATCCCATTATTTTCTCCTGCTTTTAAAAAATAAATTACTTTAATTCATATATAAATATTGTAAAATCAAAAAAATACACTATTTTTTATTTTAATAAATTATCCTATCATCACTATCTACATCTGATTTTCCACTAACTACTCTAATTTCATTTGAACCACCAGTTGTTTTTACTCTATAGAATGAAGCTGATGCATAATCTTCATAATTTTTGACATTTAATTGTCCTGGTTTTGTATTTTTACTTCCTTCATACATTCTATCAACCCACGGGTTACTAAAGTTTCTAACATGATTTGATGGTAATGTTATTGTACCATTTGAGGCTGTAAAGAAATATCGTGTTTTACCCACAGCTCTTCCAGTTTGATTTCCTGGATTTCCGTGCATATAAGATTCATAAGTTACATTTTTATGAATATAATCAGAAACCATATCTCTATTGAAAAACTTAGCTTGATTTGTAAAATCATCCATTTTACCACTTGAACCCGAATATATTTCAACATCACCAACCATATTGAAAACACATCTCCTTTCAACATGATTTACATTATAATCACCATCTGAACTTGTTTGTGCATTTGATGTAGCCATATTTAAGAAGTGAACATCATTTGAACTTGTTCCCCAACTATTATGAAAATCATTAAATTTAGAATAATTGTTATTTGGTATGTAATCATTAGAACCTGATTTTGGTAATATTAATTCTGAACCTGTTGTATTTGGTAAAGTTGATATAGGTGAACCACTTTTTGGTAATATAAGTTGACTTCCAGTTATATTTATACTTCCAGTAACAATTTCAATTGAAGCACTTTTTGGTAGTATTAATTGACTTCCAGTCATATTAACACTTCCAGTAATTATATTGATTGAACCACTTTTTGGTAAAATCAATTGACTTCCAGTCATATTAACACTTCCAGTGATTATATTTATTGAAGCACTTTTTGGTAACACTACTTCACCTTTTGACATAGAGATACTACTTGTAATATTTATTGAACCACTTTTTGGTAATTCTAAAATACTATTAGCTAAAGAAATACTACCAGTAGCTATTATGATTTCGGTGTTAAAAACATTTGGATTGGTTTCAACACTTGCAACTTCATGTTCATATTTTTGTTTTTCTAATATGGTTGGTTTTATAACCACACCAGCGTGTGAACCCTTATCACTTAATGTTGATTTAGCTGGAACTAATTGTCTAATTGTATTCGTAAGAGATTCATTAAATAAGTTTTCCATACCTCTTATGTATTTATTCATATCAACTGAAATACTATGTGTTCTAAAAAAATTATCTCTAAAAGTATCTAATTCACCATATGATGAAGAGTAAAAATCTTTTGGATTAGCATATAAAGTTTCAAGATTAAAACCTTGAATTTTGTCTAAAATAAAATTATTAATAAAATCTTGTGGTGAACGATTTAATTCTAATTTAGTTGAATTTGTTCTCTTTGGCCTACTGTGTTCTTGATGAAGAGTTTTAATAGAGGACTTAAATGGATTTAAATTACCTATCAAAGGTTGATTTGGTTTTATTATTATTTTATTGTTGTTTTCAATATTCTGAGAAACATCTTGTAATCCAATCTTAAAAACATCAATTAAATCATACCCATATAATATTGAGCTGGATACCACACCTGAATTAATTCCAAATGAATAATCAGTTGGTGTTGATGATGGTCCTAATGGATTTGCATCAACAATAGTAACAGTTGATTGAGAACCTGATATAGATGATGATACATAATTTTCATTTAATTTAAAATGATAAACTAATTCATCCTTATGAGCATTTATATTGTTTCCAACAGTACTAAATTTATTTAATGTATGTAATCTGAATTTAGAAGAACTTAAAGCTGTTGTCCAAGTTTTTATTTCTGCAATTGAAGCTGACATAGAATTACCAACATCTAAATTTGAAGACGATAAGATATGTCTACTACCAGTTGAAAACCAATTAGCATTAGCTTCAAAATTACTATCTCTTACACTAGCACTTATAGCACCACTAACAGACATAGTTATATAATTATATATTCTTATTTTATCTTTTTGTTGTAAAGTCGTATGTAGTCTATATTCATTTATACCATTACCTGTATTACTTGATGTCATTCTTTGTAACATTACATTCCAAAGTTGTCCATCTCCCACTTTAGTATAATTGGTTGACATTGAAACTGCACTGCCAGTAATATTAGCAGAACCAGTTCTTGTGTTGTTAAGTCTAAATTCAAATGAAGAACTTAAACCATCAGCACTTGGAATTAATCTTAAATCCCATAATTTTTCTGTACCTAATCCATTTGATTGTAAAATGGTTTGTGTTGATTGTGGTGTTGTATGTTTATATACAAATTCTATTGTGTTAACATTAGCATTATCATAATACCAATCTAAACTTAGGGTTCTTAATGAGTTTCCACTAAAATTATAATGATACAATCTTTGCTTTTTTTCAGTAAAGGAAATGTTTCCAGTCGTACCTCTAAGATGAGTATCATTGTTTGTAGTTCCAATAGCTGGATTTGAAGATGTTACTGCTACACCGTTTTGAGGTTCGTTTGAACCACCAAATTCTTGTATTTGTAAAACATCAGGTGGATAACCATATGTGTTTAATAAAGCTCTAACTGAATTTTTTGTTCCTTTTGATTTGTAAATATAAACTAAATTATTTAATACTTTTCTTAAAGTGTTTTGAGATATTGTAGATTCATTTGTGATAGATGATAGCGAAGAACCAAAATAGTCTGCTAAACTACTTGAGAATGGAATAATAGAATCCCAACCTAAATTACTTAACACCATAGGTAATAAATTTGCTGGAGTTGATTCTAAATTTTCATATCTACGATTATGTAAATCACCAAGTCCATCAATATGATTTCTAATTAAATCAAAATTTTCACCTGTCATTGATAAGAATTTTTTCATATCATTGTAGTCATTACTCTCTTGAATATATGTTGGTAAATTGTTTTCTAAACTATGTATGTTATCAGTATCAAAGGATGAAGCTGATACAATCATTTCATCATACCAACTTTGCCATTCGGCTGAACTTGTATGAAATAATTGTCCAAATGGTTGAATGGATGTTGGATTGTTTAAAGTTACTTTAACATCTGTAAAGTATGAAGCTGTGGTGGCTGTTTCATCAGATGTGTGAACATCACCAAAACCTAATCTAAATAAATCATTCATCGGTAAGATTGAACCTTTGAATGAAACTCCACTTTCAGTTACATGTGTGGCTAAGTTTTGATAAGCACCACCAGCTTTTATTGCTGTTGAGCCTGTCTTAACACTTCCAAGCAATACATCAATTTGACTATCCGCAGGTGGTTGTGATAAATTATTTGTATTATGACCAACCGTTGCATTTGGAACAAAATGTGATGATGAAGCATGATAAACAACTCTATAATATTGACTACCTGATGGACTTGGGTCTTTAATTTTATTTAAAAAATAAGTTTTTGAAGCTGCTTGATAAGATGGGTCACCTTCTGTTGAATCATTATATTGATTGCCTGTGGTTAATATATTATTTTTATATCCACCACTACTTGAGTGTTCAGCTTTAACTAAGAAAGATAAATAAACAGAACCACTATAACCAAAGAATGGTTTGTTCTCAGCTCTATACAGATTCCTAAATAAATTTATTTTAGTTTTTCCAAACGAAGATGAAATTTTATAAACACTTGGAAGTCCTGAATAGTTTTGTATAAATTCGGGTTTGTTTTCTTTTGAAGCAGATGATGGAATGAAATTGACATTTTTATTTATTGCAAAAGTTTGAGCATAATTTTTACCCAATCCAGGTGCAGATGTAGTTGAATTATTTTGTCCATCAAAATATAAAAATCTTTCATATGGTGTAAATGAATTAATTTCTTTTTGTATATTGTTAAATGATGTTTCTCTTACTTGAACTAAAGACGCTGAGTCTACACTTGTGTCATATGATTGTATCATACCTCTACTAGCAGATAATGAACTTGATATAGTGCTTAAATTTGATTGTATTGTTTTTACTTTTTCTCTAAAGTTTATTAATTTTTTTTCAGCTGAACCAAAGAAAGTATGATTTCCAAATTCACTAAAATCTATATTTAGATTCGGATAATCAAAAGAACTTCCAGTATAAATACTTTCAATAACTTCTGTTGATAAAGATGATGTTAATTCATTATAATTTTCAGAAGCATCATCAATCCATGATTCAACTGGATACTCTTCATCAATATCTATTCCACTACCAAATTGAGCTTCTTTTACATCGGAGAAATAATATATTTCTTGTGTTTGAGTTACAAGAACTTCTTTTTCTAATGTTACGAGTTGTAAAGTTCCAAGATTAGAAGGTAATGGTTCATAAAGTTTTAAAATTATAGACCTATTGTCTTCACCATTTGTAAATTTATCAATTATATAATTTGTAATCGGTATATGTCTACCACGCCCAATATTCAATACATAATTAAATACATTAGGTTCAATTAATTCTTCAATGTTTGTATTTAATTCAGTTTCAGGATTTTGTTGAGCAATTGGTAAATCTAATAATTTTATTCTAACTTCTTTTCTTGAAGGTGATATTTCTTTTATAACAAATCTATCTACCGGGTCTTCATACTCACCTTCAGTACCACCAGCGGGAGCTAATGGAAATTGATTTAAGAAATCAAGTTGTAAATTATAATTACCTTCAGGTATAATTGAACTTGATAGTATTTCATTTGGTTTAATGTAAATACCACCATCGCCACCATCGGTTATATTATTTTCATAAACTACAAAATCATTAGCTTCACTGGATGAAATTACATAATCACGATTTGCACTTCCCGAAACAGGACCTGTTGTTTGTATGATGAAATCGCCAGCTATTGGTAAAGCAGAATAAAATATAGCAGGTTGTATTACACCATTGTTATCATAGTTTACAATGTTGTTACCCTGGTCTCTTATGGTAAGTTTTACATAATCACGAGGTTTACCAAAATCTCCTGCTTGATTCCCATCAGGTGAAATTAGACTAAAATCATTACTATTAAAATTATTTTCTAAATCAGCCATTTTTTACAACGCCCCATCACTCGTTCCTTTTTTAGGAAGTTTTATAAAAGAATCTCTTTTCATACGAATATTCTTTTGTCTTTTTTTAACTTTATAATCACCAATTAATAATCCTTTGTTTGGATTACCATTAGTATCACTTATTGTTTTTCCTTCCAATTCACCAAGATTTAATTCCAATACACAATTTTGTTTTAAATCTAAATCTAAATTGTCATCTATAAATATCTGTCCGACTGAACTTTCCTCCAAAAAACAATAATTTCTATCTAAATCCCAATCTCTACAATCCCAATAATTTGCATCTGTATGAGGATGAAATTCTGATGAGATTACGACTTCTTGCTCTTCAAATAGTGCTAATCTACATTCATAAGCTTTATAATCACTATCAGGTATAATCCCATTATTATTACCACAAGTTTCTGCTACCCACATATAAAATATTGGTGGAGCTCCAAATTGATTGTTGCAACAATTAGTAGCACTACCTACAGCAGCTTGGCCATAATAACTAACTTCTGGATATTCTGAAGCACACAAATAATCCCATGCATATTCATTATTGTCTAAATCATCTGAACCATTTTCACGAGTTGCATAACAATAATTGTTATTTTCATTCCAAGCTATGTATTTAGGTCCTTCATCTATTATTTCATCTACAGAAAAAGAATCACCAACTTGAATATCTTGCATTTCTGTCTCGTTAATCACTATTGGTATTCTAAGTAATTGTGTCATATCCAACGAACCAGTATTAAAATATCTTACTTGTTCTAAATCCATTTTAGTTATTGATTTACCCAATTCATCATTTTCATTCGCTTCCTCTAAAAACCTGAGGTCAATAATTTCATTCTCGGCTAATTTTCCACCAGCTAAAGTATTTCGTATACTTGTTTTGTATTTTGAAGCTTCACTAACACCATTAATGATTGGAGTGGTGTAAGGCCAAGGAAGTATTGTAAAATCCTGACCACCTAATTCACCAAAGTCAGGAAATTTAGTAAGTGGTATATCTAAAAATATCCTTGTTTCTATGAATTTCCATCTTACAATTTGTGATTCATCATAATCTCGTGCACCACCTTTAGCTAAATGAGAAAATAAAACTGCTTTTATAATTTTCATACCAGGTGTGGAATAACTATGAACTAATGTTTCAGATAAATCTGCAAATTTATAAAGATTTTTATCTTGTTTATCTAACATATCAGTATCATTTTGTGGTATATCTGTTAAGTAATCCTCTACACTATTAAATTTATTATTAACATCATTCCAATCTAAAACATAGAATTTATATCCTTCTTTACTACTAAGTTCAGTTCCATCAGTTGGATTTAATTCAGAATCAGCCTCATTCCATGCAGAAATATAAAAACCCAATTCAATTTGATTAGGTGCAGAACAAATTTGTTTTGATGCATCATCTAGTTGATAAGCTGATAATTCATAATCTGTATTACCAACTGGATTTACCCTAGCAACAGGTTCAAAATTTTTCTGAATAGGTGAACTAAATGATCCAGTATCCGAAGAAGAAATGAATTTATGTCCTTTTATTTCACTTCCAACTACTTGTGTTTTAAACTCTTGAGATAAATTTCTTAAATTCATCATAGTTGGAAACAATACATCTGGTCTTAAATCTTCAATTTCATTATAGTTATAATTTGGAATTGTATCTTCTCCTCCCCAAATAAAGTCAGTTGTTGGGTCAGTATCATCAGTATCATATTCTTGTGTATCTGAAGCATTACTATCTACAAAAATTTCAAACTTATCAACTTTAAATGGTGTTTTGTATTTCCCACTTCCACCATCTTTTATATTTATAGGTTGTAAATCAAGAGATGGAGAAACTTTTCCAGTAGTTCCAGTAAACAATTCTTGAATTGGTATTTTATAAACTGTAAATCTAGCTTTTCTTGATTTATCTCGTCTATATTTTCTCCAACCACTACCAAATGTTTGAATTACAAAATAAATATCTTGAGCTGTTCCCGTCTCATCAAAAACACCATCACCTTGACCAGGGTTAAATGATGATGTAATATCATAATTTTCATCAGCGCCTCTGGTTTGTAAATCAAAAGTTGTATTAGCTGTATCAACCAAATCTGAAAGAATAATATCATTTCTTATAACTTCACCAAAACCTTTTCCTTCACCAAATTCACCACCTTTTCTATAATTAAAAAATCTTGAATTTGCAACATTGTTTCCCAAACCACTTGATATATCATCATAGTCTCCATTATCTAATGTTGATGTATTGCCACCAGCATTTATCCAACTTTGACTATCAAATAACCATATCCTTACAGTTGATTTTGTTGTTGGTAATGAAACACCATTGTTGTTCACTACCAAAGAATTAATTTTTATTTGAGAATCAGTTAATGCACCTAACCCATATTTTAAAATTAATTTATTTACTAAACTTTCTTGAACAGTTGTATAAAGTGCAGAGTTGTTGAATTTATCTAAATTTGGTGGTAGACTATCACTCCCCATAATTGAAGATGAGTTGTCTTCATCATAATAAAAGTAATGCCCTCGTTTTTCAGTAGTTGGAAAATTTTTCCATTGTCTTTTCTTAGCCATTAGAATGCTCCTTCATCTTTTGAAGTTCTAATTCTATCAACATTTTTTATAGATTGAGGTTCTGATGTTTCTTCATTATATTTTGGTTTATAGTCATTAATTACAAATGCATTATTATTATTTCCTGAACCATCTTTAAATACATTTGTTTCATCTTGTTCATTATAAATATTAATTAACATTGATTGTTCTTGAGGATTTTCCTCTGTCACCACAGCATCAATTGGAAATGGTATGTTATCATTTGGATAATCATAATCACCACCAGGATAGAATTGATTATTAGCAGATTCAAATGTACCATTTAATCCAAATCTTGGTAATACAGGATAGTAATAAGTGTTCCCATATTCATTCGTTCCAATCCACTCTTGTTCAGATGAATAATCCATATCTCTTCTTAATAAATCTTCCCATTCTACAATACCTAATGCTACATCCGCTCTTGTTAAACTAAAATTACCCCAAGTTGTTCTATCATATAATTGTCCATTTAATAATTGAAATTCATGACTTGTTGTTGTGGTTGCATAGTAGGATGATAATAATAAAATCCAAACCGTACACTCCTCACCAACAGTACAATTAGCTTGTACCCAAAAATCAGGATGTTGTTCTTGTTGATAATCATTGCCGGCGTCTCCATAAATCCACATATCCATAGTGTGTCCTGCAGGTACTGTTACAATTGTTGTTCCATCGTTAGGACCTTGTGTATTCCTATCCCAATCATCAGCTTTTATTCTACTACCTTTCTTCATTCTAATACCGACTCCTTTTAATGAAGAATTTGTTTCACCACCAACATCCTCTTCAGTACCATAATATGTAAACTTTAATTCATACCATTGAGATAAATCCATAACATCCATTAAACTCACACAACTATCCCAATCATCACAATCTTCAACGATATGATCATATAAACCATTAATGGTTGTTTTTATTTCTTCACCATCACCACCATTACTCGCTCCAACTTTAACGGTATTTATTAACTTATCCTCATTTTGTTTATACACAACCTCTATATCTTCAGTATCATAAGTCCAAACATCACTTGCATCAGGCATTGCCGGGGTTGGCCATAGACTTCCACCCCTTAAAAGAGACTCATCTGATATACCTTCTCTATAATTAAATGGATAAGTGGATGGAATAATATTTTTCCAATATCTTGGATTACTTGGATTTCCACCTTCAAAGTCAACACAATCACCTGGATTTAAATCTTCAGTTGTATAATTTATTAAATTATCACCACTGAAATCTCCGGCTAAAAGTTGTGCACCGAATGTGTACAAACCTTCATTTGGCGTAGTGGTATGAACTTCTGTTTCACCAACTTCATACAATTCAACATCATCAATTACCACAAAATCATTATCATTATATCCACCCGAGTGTCCAATGATTAAAGTTCTTTCATAAAAAACACTAAGTCCTGCTCCCTCATCTTCCTCTTGATTATCTCCTGCATCATCTCTGGGGGGATCATCTTGGTCTTCTTCAGTTTCGGTATCATTATCACTTGTAAATATTACTTCTTGAGCTCCAATTGTATTGGTTGGTAATTCAATACTTTGTCCCACCACATAACCATCCTCTCTTGCAACGATGAGTAATTTAGAATCTTCTTCAGTGGTTGATTCAATAACTTTATATTTTAATTTATATATTTTCCCATCGGTAGTAGAGTCGTATTCATGCTCTTGAGTAACTTCTACAAATGAATCTCCAAAATTTATTTTTACTTCTCTATTAGAATAAACTACATCACCAAATAAATTCCAATCTAATAAAACCCAATTACCTATGGTTGGATTTCTAAATATTTCATAATCAATACCATCATATCCATTTGGACAATGTCCACCAGCAGCTTCAACCGTATCATCAGCTAAAATTAGTTCAGTTATTTTAGTACTAACATCAAGTCTTCCATAGGCGTCATCTGATTCAGGGTTGAACCATATTTGTCTATCTGAAACATTTAAAGCTTCATCACCATTAATATCATATTCTTCAAAACAACCTGGAGATGGTAAAGTGGCTAAATATTCATCCGATATATCATCAGTTGGGTCATCAAAAGTCCCATTTGTAACTAAATCTCCACTAACCTCTGGATAAGAAAGCTCTATTCTATTTTTACCCAAATGTGTATCAAATCTTAAACTAATGTGGTTTCCATATTCACTTGGTTCTCCTGTAGTGAATGGAAAATCTAATCTAAACCACTCATCAGTTATAATTTCATCGTGTAGTATTGTTATTGCTGTTTCATAATTTGAATTGTTTGAACCACCATCATACCATTCACAACCATCTTCACATTGTTCTTCACTGGTTGCTTGCCAACAAGTTCTATTGACAGGGTCAAGCGACTCATATAAATTAGCAGCCATACAATAACCATCATTTTCACCACCATCCCAATAACATCCATCAGCTTCACCACTTGAATTTGTCAAACCACATCGTTGATAATCTAATCCACTACAATATTGCCCATCACGAATTGGAAAATCTACACCATTATCCCAACCATATTTAAATCTTGGATTATTCACACCCTTTGGATGACAATGATTAAATGCATCAAATTGTTTATATCTAAAAGATGTTTTATCACCAGGTGTTTCTGATGTTGGTAGTTGATGTGTATTAGCAAACTCTTCACCAACTATGTCAGCGTGCCAAAGGTCATGAACCCAATCATTTAATCCAATCTGGTCATCCCACATATTTTGAACAATTCTTACATTGAAATCATTAACCTCATCATATTGTTGTATTCCATTACATTCACTACACTTCATTGTATATTGATTATCTTCCGCAGAACAAGGACGACCATCTTCACAATATCCAAATGGTATATAGATATGAGTTGAATAAGTATAGGTTTGATTATATCCTAAATCAGGTGTGTTGAATGCTGGTGTATCAACAAATGCACCATCTATATGATTCCATTGTCCAGAACCCAATCCTTCAATGTCATCAATTCTAAAATCATGTCCGAATCTTATTGCATTTTGGTCTGTAATTATACTACCATTTTCATATTGGTTAGCAACTTTGCTAACATTTGTAAAATATGGTGATTGAATATCATCCTCATCCACATTAGTGAATATGCTTGAATGGTTTGAAAAATTTAATCCATAATCTGGTTTTCCTAATGGGATTAAATCTATATCTGATAAGTTATTATCACAAGTGAATCCAAACATTTGATATATTTCTTTTGGTTCATTAAAAAATCTTATATTGGTTAAATCCACATTACCTAATGATTTTCCAAGTTCTTCTTTATTTGTTGTTATTCCACCATATATTAATTTACCATCATCCCCATCAGGCTCACTGTATCTTGGGATTTGAAATTCAGGTAAGATTTCAAATTGACTATTTAATGATGAATCCATTTTTGATAATGCAATTTCAGTTTTTAACTTATCACTTTCTTTTTCAAAATATATTGATGTTTTTGTACCACCACAAGCCTCATTACCCGTTAAATGAAAGAAATCTGTCCAATTTCCATCTCCATCAGCAGCTGCTCCCATTTCCATAACTTTTCCATCTGCATCTCCAATTAATGCATAAGTTCCATCACCACAAAGAGCTCTCATAAATGATACATTTTTAATATGGTTTGGTGTACCTCCACCCCTTATGGAATAAAAATTAAAATCACAACCAATGTTTGATAAATCACCATCAAAGTTTGGAATAACATTTTCATCAAAGTATGGGTAATCTTGTGCAAGATAAAATTCATCATCACCGGGTGGGGTCTGGTCACTCCTTAATGAAAACTCAACTTGTCTACATTCATTACCAATAAATCCAAGTTGTCTTTTAATAGCTTTATAATAAGAACTTTCTTCTGAAATTCCACCAACAACAGGTGAGATGTTTTTGTATGGAATATAAGAAAAACCTTCATCAGAACCGAAATATGTAAAGTCTTCATCTAACCCCTCATTGATATTAATCCTCACCGTAACTTTTTTATTATTCAATACACCACTTGGTTCATCGTGGTTTGGTGTTCCATCTTCATTCTTACTTGGTCTTGTTCTTAACATATAACCTGTTATTTCGTAGATACCAGCTTTGGTATAAGTATGAAAAACAGCAGTATTATTACCCAACCTCAATGGTTCATCTGTAAATTCTTTTTCTGAACCATCACCAAAATCTACATCATACAAGTAAAATCTTCCTCTTCTAAAATCATTCGCAACTAATTCATTCCTAAATGATGCTGGAGAACCATCAACATTATCACCAAATCTACCTTGTAATGTATCCTCTCTATCAAAAACTTGTTCATTAAAAAATCTTGGATAAAAATAAAATTGAGCTTCCAATGGAGCAGTTGTATCATTGTATGCTTGAAGTTGTGTAATTGGTAATCCATCATTATCATAATAAATAGGTTCTTCAATCATCGGGTCATAGTATTCCATTAATGAACCAACACCATAATTACCTTCACCTTTTTTCGCTCTAACATCAACATCAGGTATGAATGTCCCAGTCTCCGTAACAGAAAAATCATCTAAATAAACATTTCCCTTAACAACTTCATATCTTTCTTCAGGTGTATTAGCATTTATATCCAATACTTCAACACCTGAGTATTGAGCAACAAGGTAAAGTGGAGAGAATTTTCTTGTTTCATTATCATAAAAATTACCATAATATAAATTAAAACTAAATTCAAATTTTTCCCATTCATCCAATACGGTATTTTTAAACCTACCTGAACCTGCTATGTTATCAGGATTTGATAATGAGTTTAAATGGCCTTTTGCACTGTGTTTGTTATAATTTAACCATGTATCATATGGGTATATTTTTGTTATTGATATTTCAACCTCAGGAAATGTTGGATTACTTACATTATCTACTTTGTTAGAATCTGTATACATCCAAAAACTAACTTTTAAATCAGGAGTGGATTGTTCATCGTGATAAAATAATTGAGTTGCTTGCTCTGATGTTAAAAGTTCTTGCCATTGAGTTAGATGTTTATATGGTTTATCACTTGTTTCATCAAGTAAAGTTTGATTAGCATTAAAGTTTAAACAAGTTCCATTGGAATGACATCTTGGATGTGTGCCTTCATCATAATCAGCTGAATGGCTATATGACTCATTTAGTACATCGTTGTATGATATATCAATATCACAACCAGGATCACCATCAAAATCGTCATAATCTGATTCCCACCACCCATCGTTATCTGCATTAAATTCTGAAATTGTATTTGATAGAGCCACTTCTTCAGCTTCTACTCTAGCATCAGCAAATGAAGTTAAACTACCACCTGAACCTGATGCTTCAGGATAATTTACTTCTATGAGGTCCATTTGTTCGCCACAATCACCACCAACACCAGGATCACCTGCACCACCTTGACCCTGACAACTCAAGTATTCTCTGAATTCTGGAGGACATTCATTGTTAATTATATAGTCATTCGTAATTTTTATTGTAGCAGATGATTCCACACGATAAAATTGAACATTTGTACTATATACATAATCTTCTCTTTCAAAAATCCATCTTGGGTTTTTACCACGATACCGTGGTTTTGTATTTTCATAAAAACTACCAAAATATGAATCATATCCTGTATATCTATAATATCCCCTTGTATTAAAATCAAATGATGAATGATTAATGAATTGGTCTAAATCTTCCCCACCATAATCATTATGATTATAACCCCTATTATTCATTGCTGAAGCAATACGAGGATGGTGTACTTCTATTAATGATTCTGATATATAATTATCCCATAAGTGTTCATAATGATGAGCACCATAATAAGCTACTTGAGTACTTGTCGCATCAGTATAACGAATACCCCAAGATTGTGGGTGATATGAATCATCTTGATTATTATCTAAAAACCAAGTATCATAACTATCTACAAGAAAACCACTACTATTTTGTACTAAATTTGTATTTGGATATTGTTCAAATTCTTCTCCTAAATTTCCAGTAAAGTTTTCACTTGCTTTATTATCTTCTTCATAATAGAATAAACCCAATGATGGTCTTTTATCCAAGTTAGCACCAAAGTGAAATTGTTTATTGTTTGGATAACTCCTTATATGATTAGAAGCATATTTACAAGCGTTAATACCTGATAAATAAAAATAATCCGCAGTGTAATCAATATTAGAACCTGGACCGGTATCAGCCATTAAAATTGTTGAACCATCACCACACCTAGCTCTTAACATTGAAAAGCCATCTATTTTGAAATTTAAATTTGTATCACAGGTGATTTGTTGAACTTCATCAGGTTGATCTTCTATAAGAGGGTGAATATCTATTTTATAAAATAACCCATCACCACCTTGATTTTGGATTTTCATTATTTCAATATGTTGACAAATGTTTTCATCAATGATTTCAGGCCTTAAATCAATTCCACTGTATGGGTCATATGATGAATCCAATGATGGATTTAAATCAACATCAAAACCAGGTATTCCAAAATCACCACTGTATTGAATGGTACCAGTAATGAAAATGTTAATTGTTAAGGGTAATCCTGAGTAGCTACCGTTAAAATCCCCAAATGGGTTTGTGGTATGATACACTGATGAATCCCATTTTCCAATAATTTGTTCTGGCCATGGTACATATGTATAAAAATCAATATCTTGACCTACTATTACATCACTACCTTCTTTTAATTCAGGGCCCCATGGAATATCATCGTATTGCCAATAACTGTCAAAACTACTATAAAATGGATAAGTAAAAATACTGGACCAATAAACCATGTTAACATATTGATTATCAATATCTTTATTAGGGCCCTTTTTTGACTGTTCATCCCATTCCCAGCTCCAATACTTATATGGATAATATGGTGCACCATCATTAATTGGATTTTGAAAACGCCTTGCTCCCGCATCACCATTATAAAAATTATCATCACCAGGTATAGTACCATATCCTGTTGGACCAGCCCACCCCCACATATGTATCCAATGACCATTGTACCATTCATCCTCATCAATACTTATATTTTCTGTTTCATAGCCATTACCATAATTATAAATTCTATTTCCATTATAGTAATCATCATAATTAATATCATTTAAATCATCAATTGTATTTCCATTACCACCACTTAAATGTTCTTCTAATACTGCAATATGAGCATCGGGGTTAGACGACCTATCAGCAAAATAGTGATCAACCTGATATTTTATTGTTGTTTCCTTTTCAAACTCAGTAGATGCTGGAGTAAATAAGATTCTACCCCATTCCTCTGTAAATTTATCTCCATTAACCACAACATCTTCAAGTGAAGTCGCAGTTATATTCCCAGGAATAGGTATATATTCACTTCCCGCAAATGCAGATAAATTAATTTCATAAATGTTACCACTTCCAAGTACACCAAATTCAACTTTTACAGATGAAAAATCATTTGGATTGCTAATCCAAATGTGTACACTCCTTTGATAAGCAGGTTCATCCAAGCCTGTATATTTTTCTATAAATTTTTCTTTTATAATGTTAAAAGTATTATTATCAGGAGAATTAGCTAATATTGGAATTTTTACATCAGCTGCATCTGGATTTACATCTATATAATCTGTACCAACTGGACTGGACATTTTCACAGCCGGGTTTTCTATATTATCACCTACAGCTGTTTTCCAAGCTTGGAAAAAAGTAGAAAAGTGGTGCTTACCACACATCACAGGACCAAAACCACCTAATGTCTGAGTACCGAATCCATATTGATTTTCCTCACCTTGATATTGTGGTGGACATTTACCAGGATAAACTACTTCAGCTGATGATATTATGGGCTTAAAGAAATTTTCAGTAAGAACCTCTGTAGAGATTGGAGCAAACTCTATTAAATCTTCTAAATCTTCAGCATCTACACCATCTGCATCTTTCCAAATAGGATAAATATTTTCACTCGTTGTATATGAGGGGGCCCATGTTTGACCATCATTATCAGGCTGGTATTCCTCTAAAGGATTGAATGAATCACTAAATGTTTTATAACTATAATCTTTAGTTTCATCATCAGCGTCCCATATATAATCATCATTATTATTAAAAGTATATTGTTTTCCCCACCACCCCAATCGTGGTAAATATGAATCAGTTTTATTATAATTATTAAAATTATATGTATATTTCACAACCTCTATTGTAGGTTCAGATATATTACCATTATCTTGTTGTTTACTACTAATGGTCTCATCTTGGTTTTGTGATGGGCCACTTTTATTATAATAAATCAGTCCTGTATCTGCATGTGGTATATATTCCTCACCTGTTTCTACTTCAAGTATTCCCTGATTGGTGGTATGAATACGAAATAAATCTAAATCAATAAAATCTCTCCAAGTTAAACCGATTAAATTTTGTTTTTCAGGATTTAATTCTGCACCACCAAAGATACACAGCTGTGCGTCATGATATATCACATAATCATCACTAGTTATAGCAGAATACCTACCTTGTACCAAGTTATCAGCGTGATTTAAACCAATACAATTTGATGGATAAAACATTTCTGGTATTTCACTATCAGAATAGTCTAGTTGGTCTGAAAAACCAAGTCCACCATTATCTTGCCTGTAGTAATCATAATCTCCCTCAGTGAAATACCAAATTCTAAAATCGTCTTTAAAACTACCATTAGTAGAATCAGCTACTGAGACTCCTTGGCTGTTGACAGCATCACATAGACAAGCTCTAAAGTTTGCAGTTTGTATAGAACCACCTATTTCACCAATAAGCAATTCTCCACCAGGGTCCTCTTCTCCTAAGTTTTCAACTTGAATGTTTTGTATATAAAAACCAACTTCTGTGGATTTTATTTGTAATATAGATTGACCACTAATAGGGGTTGTATATTGAGCTGTAAAGGTTGTAGATGGGCTTCCAAAATTTAATTGAATTAAATCATCATATGATAGTTCAAAAAAAGTAGAACCAATATCACCATCAATTCCATGTTGAAATTCAATTTTTGCTTCCGTTCCTAAAGTGTCAGGTTGTTCAAATAATGAAATATCAAAAGTTAATTGATAAATATTATTTACTTCTGTTGAGGTTAAATCTGTAGAGTATTTTATAGTTTCAACACCACTTGATGTTCTTTGTATAACTCCATTACCATTGTATTGATAAGTGTAATTATCTTCAACGGAATACAATGGAGTACCCGCATATTCTCCAAGTATTAAACCAGTCGGTTGATTGGTTAAATCAAACAAATTCATTTTAATCTACCTTAAAACCACGAGCTCGTAGTAAATCTGTTTTGGATATTATTTCTACTTTAGATTGTGCACCATAAGTTGAATGGTGTGTGTATTGATTATCAGGAGAAACATTACCTCTCCAAAAATCTGAATTGTTTTTATATTCACCATATATACTACTGTCATTATGAGATAAATCTTCTTGTATGTTTGGATTAAATGTTGCACAGATAAAATACCATTCCGAATAATCTATTGGAACTCTTGTATTTGTCATAAGTCCAAAGGTATGGTCAAATGGTAACTCTCCGATTTCATATCCGTCTGGAGGCTCAGTAAATTGGTCAGCTGTATTAAATTCTGGTAATCCTTCTCTTCTATCTAAAAACGGCATTCCAACATGTGAACCTCTTAATTTACCTTCATCCTTTACAACTAATCTTATGAATCTTTCTGCATTATCTTCACTAAAAAATCCTTCACTTGGAGCAACATCATCATAAGTTAAATCCAATTGATTTCCATCTTGAAAAATTTCACCCCAAGTGTTATCAGCAAGAGCATCATCATACCCCTTAACACCCACAGCATCATCTCTTCTTAATACATAGGTTTCTAATGAAAATCCAAATGCTTCGTCTTGGTTTTCTCTAAATGGATTACCATAATTGAATAAAGTTCCTTGTGATGATTTGTCTAAAAATTTAACCCACATCGTTATTGAAAAACCTGTATCTAACCAAGTTGGATTATCTGGGTCTAAGCCTTTTAAAAATTCATTTTCAGTATTACGAATAATAATACCTTGATTTAAATTTCTAAATTTTAAATATCCATCTGATTGATTTCTATAAATTGGCCGTTCATCTTGTAATGGTGGTAATTCTTGGTCTATGTCTTGTAAATAATTATTTAAAGTACTTCTTAAACCTTGAAGTGTATATTGTTCATTATTAGAATTAGCATCTTGTTCTAATCTGGTTATGAATGAATCTTCTTCTTGAATACCTTCATCAGGTGTATCTTGTGCTGCTGATATGTCGTGATTTTCACTATAATATTCATTATTAATATAAACACCATTTTCATCAACATCAATTATTCCATCCATACCAGGATTGAATTGTGGTTCGTGTCCAACTAAATTTTGAAACTCGTTAAAGAAATTAATAATTCTTTGTTGACGAAGTGTCATTTCAGGAAGTAATTCAAATATCGTTGTATCTAAATATTCTTCTGCTAATCCTATATCAATGTCTTGTGTCAATTCTTGTAGATTCATAAATTGACTTAAATTAATTGGATTACCATTTTCCCCATTGTAAAAGATATTTGTCATATTGAATGTATCACCATCAGCAGTTAATACAATACTTTGAATTATTGGAGGAGAGCCGGCATCAAAACCAATTGCAAAACTACATTGAGAAATATCTAAATTTGGATCAAAGTCTTCAACGATAGAAGTTAAACTATTTCCGTCTTGTTCACCTACAAAATCTTCTTCATTTGCTTTAAGATCTTTTTCAAATAATATTAACTTTTCAGAATTATCTCTTCCAAGTTGAATCAATCCATCACGAATTGTTTTTTGATTTCCACGAACCATTGATAAATCTACTTCAGGTGAATTTATCAGCGTATCAGCTAGTAAATCTAAGATTTGCTCTACAGTAACCATTTATTAACTCCTCTTAACTATAAATTCAAAGTCATCATCAAATACTTGTTCTTGCCCATCATTTGTTTTTAATTTTAATTGTATTTTATAAACTCTATCAGGATAAAACCCATCTAAGTATTGATTAAAATACATACCTTCAGTATCACAACTCATTGAAGTGAATCCACTGAATGGGACGATAAATTCATCAGTAGCAATATCTTTAATTGCATAAGAACCACTACTTTCTGGAATGAATGAACCAGTTATGGTTTGAACTGATGTGTTAAAAGTTTTTTGAATATATCTTTTTCTAGCACCAACTCTAAACTTAACTCGTTCACCTACTTTGTAGCTTTCCCTCAACCCATTCATATACAAATAATTATCAACCAATCCACTTGATGTTAATTCAGTTAATGAACCTGTGTTTGAACCCGTACAAGGTAAATGGTCGTCCCAACGAACTTCTAATCGTGGTGAGAAAATTGTATGTGTGTTTCTTGAAAAGAATTTTAGTTGGCCAAATGTTGTTGAATCTGTTTCTTGACTCCCACTAAAATTTACTAACATTCCATAATTTTGTACTGAACCACTTAACCACATATTTACCATATTGGTTACATCAGCTTCCACATCAGTTGATTCATTTGAAAAAGTTTGTGTTGATGAACTTACTGTTAATACAGAGGTTCCAGCATTACTCCAAGTTGTTTCCGTTCCACCAATTGGATTACTACGATTCAACCAACTTACACCATTTGTGTTTTTTGGATTGTCACCATCTTTACCAGTACCCTCAACCCAAGATTCAGATATTGGTTGAATGGCTAAAGTATAATCTCCTGATGTTTCAGAATTTCCACCAGCCTCATATAATCTTAAAAAGAATCTTGGATTATTTATATCCTTCTTAACAATTGATTGTGACATATTTGTAAATTCAGTTCCACTAAAATTAACTAATGCTCTTGTTTGATAATTGAATGAATTATTATAAAATTCTTTTTTAACTTCAAGTATTTGGTCTCTTCCAAAGTTTTGGTCTTTGAAAGAAGTACCATCTATCGTACTACTACCACTTGAAATCCATGTGTTTCTTGTTGGAAAAATAAAATGATGCATTATCTAACTACCCCCTTTACATTTTGTCTTGGATTTTTTAATTCAAATACTGCTGGTGTTTGTGGATTTGCTGGCCTTATGATTCCATTCAATAAGGATTCTTCAAAATTATATGCATAACCATAACCATCAGTACCACCTTCTGTAGTGATTTCACCATCATCATATGAGTATTTAAATAATGGTTCATCTTCAAACCCATCATTTGAACCTGCATAGTCTTCAGTTTGTGTTACACATACATGATTCACAGCCCTAACACCATCAATGTCCATTAATTCATATTCTAATTGACTAATAACAATTGGTTGATTGAATTGCATTTTTTCAATTTTGAAATAATCTATAATTTTTTGTATACATCTTAATTTAACTTCTGCTTTATTCGCATATCTATGAGCCACCACATCAAACACCACACCGAAGTTTATAATATATCCATCTTGAATAGCAACATCATCTGTTAATAATTTAAAATTATTTAAATAGTTTGATAAGTTGGTATTTAAAATAATAGGTGTTCCATCAGTGGCGTCTGGTAATAAAGTTCCACCAGCTTGTGCGTTACCAACTAAGTTTTTGTTTTTATCATATGCTAATATATTAACTGATATTGATCCGAATTGAGCATCTAATTCCTCCAATGTCCCAACTTGTAAACCACTGACTCTTGATTGTAATTCTACTACATTCTCTTGTAATATAGGGAAATTATTTCTTAAAGTTTGTAAATCTTGTTGAAGGTTATATAAAAAATCTTGTTGGTCAGGAGTTAAGTTATCAGATGATAATATAATTATACCTAAAGCAGTTTCAGTTCCTGTTGATGTTAAATTATCAGAAAATGATAATAAATTAAGAAAATTATCAGATAAATTAACTATCTCATCCATATCAGGTGATAAAGCATCTTGATATGCTTGTTGAATATCTGTTGCTGCTGGTGTCGTATTTCTTGAAACAATTACTTTTGCTATGTTTCCAAATCGTGAAGACATATTCATTGTTCTGGCTTCATAATCTTCTTTTGTTACACATCTGTTTTGTGTTGTGAAAAATGCTCTAGCTTTTTCTCTAATCTCATCTGTATCTTCTTCGTTAGCTCCACCTATAGCAGGTGTTGTATTCGTAACACCACCAATAGTTGCGCCACCATCAACTAATTTAGTTGGTGTTCCAATGATTGATGATAAGTCACCAACTGAAGCGTTGGCTTCAATACCACCACCAATTCTATAAGTTATGGTTAGAGTTGTTTGTGTTGGTGTTTCACCAAGTGTTGAATACTCATCACCCAATAATGGGTTAATAGATTCATTCAAATCATTTGTTTGACCAGGTATGATTATCCCAAGTTGTTCTAAATCTAAAAAATTATCATCAATGACATTACCATTTTTTAATATACCATTTCCAAAAACTAATGATGTTGAGTTATCTGTATTTGTTTCACGAGTAAATCTTTTTGTTGTTTTAATATATTGTAAAGAATATGGAACTGGAACATCCATTGAATATTCTGTCCCATCTAAGTTAGTATAAGCATTATCTCTCAACGGATCTTGAGCATAATGTTTTTTAACAGGTACTTGGTCTTGTGCTAAGAAATCAACTTCATACCATTCATTGTTATTTGTATCTTTACAAGATATAATATCAATTATATTTGTTTCAGGTAAGGTTATTCTTCTAAACTTCTGTGGTGATGTTATTGTAAAAGTTTTTGTTTTAGTTTCACCACTAACAGCTCTAACTTTTCTTGTCAATGTGTAGTCTGTGGTTAAACCATCAGTTGCTGTATCAATTACAGGTGAACTTGTATCAGCAGAAGAGGATATTGTAAAATCAACAACATCCAATGTTTCAAAATATAAATTTGAATTAGCATTTGACTGTACCTTTATCCCCTCAATAAAAGTACTAGCATTAGAATAATCAACTTCAGCTCTGTTGGTAGTCACTGCATTAACTTCAGATGTAAATGATAATTCAACAAATGCGGGAATGATTGGTTTTACTTTATACCCCAACATCTTAGCCATATTGATTATATTTTTTCGTTCTTCAGCTAAAGGTAACATCATTTCTTTATATTGTTGGTCAATGTAAAATGACATAACATCCCCAACATAAGCAGACATTTCCATTAACATCATACCAGGTGATGTTTCATTGAAATCTTTATATGTATTTGGGAAATATGCTTGAGCATAATTCACTAAAGATTGTTTCAACGAATTGAAATCTTTATTTAAATAATTTACATTTGATTCTTTAAAATCTTTTTTTCCGTATGTTGGCATTATTTATTCTCCATTAATATCCACTACCACCTGTACCAGCATCAGCTGATTGGTTGTTTGTATCGTTATCAATTGATATTTGAACTGATTCTAATGTGTTTGGGTCTTGTTTTATATTAAATAAAATGTCTATCACTATAGAATTTACATTCGTACCATTTTTTAAATTTATATTTTGAATCCGAACAAAGGGTAGCCAAAAATTAAATGTAGAGGTTATACTATCTTGAATGCTTATAAGAGTCTCCTCTGTTATTTGACTAAATAAATGTTGTCTCAAATTAATACCAAGATTTGGTTGAAACAATCTTTCACCTTTATTGGTATTTAATAAATTTCTTATATTGTTTTTTACAGCCTCAATGGTTGTTGAAGTAGTTGCAAAATATCCATCTCTATCATTACCTTTACGAATTGGTAAATCTATACCAATTCTCATATTATCATCATTGTCTTGAATGTATGGTTTTCTTGATGTATCTTTTATAGCCATTATAATAAATCCTCAATATCTTCTCTAAACAACTCCACTCTTGTAAAATCTCTGATACCATCTAATGTGTTTACATCAAACCCATCTTGTGAATCTGGATCTCCACCTATGTATACATATCCAGTTGAATCTAAAATACCTGTAGTTCCACCAGCTTTGTTGACATCTATGGTTTTTGTTATTACACCATTTCTACCACCAGTTAATGGGACATTTACAGGTGGAGATGGAGCACCACCTGGATATGGAATATCCGTACTGACAACTGTTGGTAAAATATCAGCTTGTTGTGATGGAATATTAAAATCCTCCAATACAACATTAGCATTTAATTGTGTAATTCTAAACTCACATTTAGTTAAAAAATCAACAATAGCTTCTTTAATCAGTTCAGATTCAACCTCAATAGCAGAACCTGCTGATGTATCTATATCATTATGGTTTGCTCCAGCAGCTAAAGCTGATTGAGCTTTAGCTTCTATTAAATCATCTTTTAATCCCATTATTATCTTCCAATTTTGTTTTTAGATTTTTCTTTACTTTTCTTTAACACTTCACTATAATCTTTATTTAAGAATTGACTCATTGGGTCACTTGATGGAATTTGTGGTGATGTATTTTTATTCACCATATCACCATATTGTTTACCAACTAATTCATTCATTCTATCTGAAGTGAACTCACTACCACCTAATGTTTTCCATTCACCATCTTGAGCTGTTTCATTTAATACATCGTTTAATACTGAATTAGATGAATAATTTTTTTTCTCAGTGATTTTTTTATGTTGTGGTTGAGATTCAATTGGTTGTTTCAATTCAGTTATTACTTCCTTGATTGCCAACGCTACTTCTTCTCTAACTATTTGTCTTATTACTTGTCTTATTGTTTTTTTATTTTTCATAATTACCTCTTTGTTTATCCTCTATCATTTGGTTCTATAAAATGATGTTTACTTTTTATAGCATCAATTTTTTGTCTCAATGGATCTAATACAGCTTTAAGTGGTGCTCCTTGATAACCTAATGCTAAAGGAAAATATTGGTTTGATGTTGTTCCCTCTAATATACTAAACAATTCATCAAAAATATCAAATAACGCATTTCCTAAAATTAATGGCTCCATTTTATCTTTATTTGTTTCTTTATTTGGATCACCTAAATATGTTTTATTAGATTCTATAATTAAATTTTTATTTGTTGATATTGACAATGTATTACCTGCTCCAATATGAATATTGTTTTTAGCTGATAAATAAATATCACCATTATATTGCTCATTACCCCTTGAATTAAATATAATTCTATCTGAATTTATAAATACTTGATTTTTATCATAATTATATAAAACTTGATTTACATCATCAACTTGATTAATTGACTTTACAACGCTTGACATTAACCGTTGATTACCTTCAACTCTATCAGAACCCAATATGAATGGGATTGGTGTACGAGTCCAAGTTGTATCATCATCAGGATTAGGTTTTTCTAATTCAATGTATTGTCCAAAATGTTGGTTAATTGTTCCTGAATTAGTAATACTTATTAAACTTCCATCAGCATTACTTTCATTAAAATTATTTGAATGTCTACCATTGGAAATAAAAACATATGGATTTTTATCTCTACTTCCAATTCTTAAACTATTTCCATGTCTTCCTTCAAACAGCATATCACCATGTGTTTCATTAATTGCTTCACCTCTATCCAATTCTTTTTTTATAGGTTTCATCATTCTATTGTGATTGACTTTTTTAAAGTTTAATGATTGTCCCATCATTGTTCTTTTTTCATCAGTTGCCATCTTGACAATATCTGTAATTGGTTTTTCGGGCACGAACATAAAGTCATTATTGAAGTTTGGATTATTTTGTGTATTCAATGGTCCAAGATAATATTTTATACCCCCAATTTCACAAAGTAAAACAGGGTCTCCTTTAGCAGGTACATCAACAAAACCTCTCATTAAAGGAAAGTATCTATCTGTATTTGTTAAATCAGATTTTTTTCTTTTAGGTTTACTTGTGATATGTGGCATAGCTAATATTGTGTTTGTATATTCAGCTTTATTAAATGATTGAAAACTTCTATCAGATGTAACAACTTCCGTAACAATACCCGGTACAAATTGTAAATAATAAGGAACACTTATTGGGTCACCAAAAGTACCTGGAATTGTAACATTGTCTGCTCTTGTAAATGTTGAACCCATTAATTGCCCCCCAAACCAATTGTTTTATTTTTTGTAGCTTCAAGTTTCTCACTTTCTTTCTGTAAATCATCTACAGTATCTTGAAGTGTTCCCATTAATTCTTCCTTTTCTGCATCTGATAATAACATTGATTCATCAGATTCACCACTTGATTTACTTATAATTCTTTGTAATACACCAGCTAGTTTTACCAAATGTTCATCATTACGAACAGCTGTATCCATATATTCCTTTATAATAGGTGCTACCATAACCACATCATCTATGGTTGTAATGAATCCATGTATCTCTGATATTAACAAATCTATTTGAACTTTACGCTTTGTAGTGTTTTCGTAAATATCTTTTGTTAAGTCTTGAAAGGTTTTACCCTCAAATATTTCTTTTTCGTCTGACATACAATCTCCTCTGAATGTACTTATTCATATATAAATATAAAATTTGTAAGAAATTGTATGAAATAAAAAACCCTCATTTAAGAGGGTTTAGTATTTAAAAGAAAGAACCACTTTTTAGTGGAATTATTGTACCATTCTTATGATATTCATTTGATAATTTTCTATAATGTTTTCTAAAAACATTAACTACAGATGTTATTTGAGATGTGTTAACATCGGTCATTTCTCTTATCAAAATATAAAGAGCTTTTTTATTAAAATTCTCTATCTCATCTATTTGCCTCATCAAATCTAAAATAGAATAAGCTATATTTAAATCTCTTTTTTTCTTAAACATTGTTTGAACATTATTTTCAAAATAGTTAATTATTTCATCAGTTAATTGTTTATAGTCTGAATTATCTGTACTTATATTTTTTTCTTTATCCAATACATCCATACCACTATGACTTTTTAATTTTTTATAATTGTTATTATTATGTAAAATTAAATAGTTTTTAGCAACTACTGAAAAATAACTAAAAGCTTTTGAACCTTTTGTGTGGTCATATTTGTGCATATTCACTACCATAAAGGCTACAACTTCATGTTTAATATCTTCAAACCCATAATCAAAATAAGTAAATTTAAAGGTATTAATTATATTCTCAGCAAGTTTATCAAAAGCCGCATGTATTCTTGTCCCATAAATTACATTTCTCTCACTAGCTCTTTCAGAAGCATTATATTCCACAATAGCATCTTGAACCTCTTGGCCAAAATAAACTTTACGCTTTTTCTTTTTAACTATTTTTTTAATCTCTTCTCTTACATCATTAACTACTTTATTTTTCTTTTTTGGCATCTTGTGTCTCCTCTTCAAATATTCCATCTAAGGATAATTGAATTTGTTTTAGTTGTTCAAAGAAAAAACCAGTCTCATCGTCTGATTCATAATGTCCTTTAGAATCTACAAGTTTCATTTTATCTGTTGAGAATTTTATAACTTGTTGAATTTCTAAAATCAATTCCTCATATTGTGTTATTCTTCTAAGAGAGTATCTTAATAGTACTGATATAAATACTGCAATTAAAAAGAATAAAATTGTTAATGTCCACCACATATTTATCTCCTAACTCGCAAACAATTCATCAAAACTTTTTTTGAGATTGTCCACTTGTTTTTGTTCAT
>Ga0080013_1000317_pt2 | contig 30748 bp, 40 predicted proteins | sample ETNvirenome_6_85_FD_69236 | JGI IMG/M metagenome (GOLD analysis project Ga0080013, IMG submission 69236) | Marine viral communities from the Pacific Ocean - ETNP_6_85 (SPADES assembly) (version 2) | ecosystem: Environmental > Aquatic > Marine > Oceanic | place: Pacific Ocean | collected 2013-06-19 | reverse complement strand
CATTTAGAACCATATACTATGTATATTGAAAAAGATAAGCAAGACGTAGAAGGTCACAAAGTTCATATGGTTGAAAAAATGCCCGATGGTCCAGGTTCTGAGATAGACATGGTAGATTTTTATATTTGGACTATGAATACATTAGGTACTACTATGATATCAGATAGTAAACAAAGCAAAGGTGGTGCTTCAATATGGAAAAGATTAGCAAGTGATCCTCGAGTTAATGTGTTTGGATACTCGCCAACAACTTCTGAGATTAGTCAAGTAGATGACGAAGGTGATGCCGATTTATGGGATACATGGACAGGTAGCGACAAAGAAATAGTAGATCAGGCTAATTCTGCAAGAAAATCTGCATGGGGAACGGTAAATTTAGATGACGCAGTTTGGCAAGTGCATAAAGACTGGCACGATGGTGTTATAACAAAAGATGAAGCCAAACAAAAAGAAGAAGAAATGAGAGCTCAAGAACTAGCAATACGCCAGGAAGCAGATAACGCCAGACAAGGTCAACATGATTCAATACATTATATGTTATTTGCAGTTCCTAGCAATAAAAGTAAACATACTTAAGAAAATGAAATCATTATGTAGTTTAATAATGATAACAATGTTGTTAAGTTGCTCTGAACCCCCGATGTATATAAAAACTGATAACCATATATACATATGCAAAATGGGTTGTCAAAATTATCCTTCCTGGTTGAAAAACCCGAAGGTAAAAACAAAATTATGGAAACCAAAAAAGTATGAGGCACCTCATTGCTTTGATCAATGTAAAAATAAACCAATAAGGCGGAGATAATGGTGATATGTGGGAATAATTAAATGGTTGTTTGGAATAATAATAGGTATCATCTTTTTTTACATTCTATTTATAATAGTAAATAGTAAGGTGCAAGAACAAAAAAATAAAAAATTACTTTTTCCGTGTGAATATATAAGTGGTAAATGTAAGGTAAAAGTTACAGAAAAAAACTGTTCAGGCGGATTACCAGATGCTTATTGCGAGAGAAAACTTAATGAGAGGTAATATGGATGCCGGAACACAAGCATTTATTAATTCGAGCAGAAGTTAATAAACCTATTAAAGAAGAAAAAATACTTAAAAAATGGCTTAAAGATTTAGTTAAAAAAATTGATATGAAAATTATCAAAGGGCCATATACAGCATATGTATCTAAGGAAGGTAATAGAGGTATAACAGGTATTGTAGCAATAGAAACATCACATGTTGCAATTCATATATGGGACGAAGAAAGTCCTGCGTTAGTACAATTTGATGTATATTCTTGTGCTAATTTTTCAACACACGAAGTTATAATGCATACAGCATTAATGGAACCAACAAAAGTAGAACATTTATTTATAGATAGAGGTAAGATTTTTGATATCGGTAATGTAAATAAATGGAATATAACTAAGCCATAAAAATATGGTACTTGATAATAGTATAAATGAATCCTATAAAAAAGATTCCCATACCAATTTCATGTATTCTCTTATTAGCACTTATTACCATAGGGAACATAACACAAAGCATAATAACTCTGCCTAAAACTTTCGTAGAATAAAGCTCGCCTTGAAAGAACACAAAAAGGTTTCCTATGAGTGCAACTTGTAATAACCATGCTAGTCCTAATATGACTCTATGATATTGGTAGTAATAATCTTTTAAATCAAGAGACTTCCCGTCATGATTTCGCGGAGTTAATATTTCAGATATCATGTACATTAAAAAAGGAACGAGGCAAAAAAGAAAATACGTGCCCAAGTTCCATCCGTCATTTGGAAAATAGTTTAAATTGGTTAGTGGATAACAAGTCCACCAAAATAACATGATTGTAAAAAGAGTGATGAAACAAAAGGCTGTATGTGGCCAGTAAAAGAAAACATCATCATCGGGATCATTGTTATAGTTTTTGGCTAATAATTCAACAAGATTTGTCATCAATTTTACCATAGCCAAACCTAGTACCATGAAGGCCACGGCGCCAATATGCGAAAATACCATTTTTTTGTCTCCATAAGTAGGAGAGAAATTTATGGTAAATGCATTTTTTTGTCTCCTATGTATTTATTTTATATACTATTTTTACTTTTTCGGTTGACATTATTGTTGTAGATAGTATAATATATGTACTATGAAAATATTTTTACTCGTTACTTTAGCATTCATGGCAGGATATGCATTCAGTTTTGTTAGTGCTGAATGGTATTATTTTTTAAATAGTAACTTTATTCATCTTTGTAGGTGGGCAGAATTACCAGATATAATTTGGATCTGGATGGATGAATGGATTTTTTTTGGAGCGTTATAATATGTGTAGAATACGATTATTTTACGAGTGTTCAGATGGATCAATGGGATTCGCCGAACACGTTATGCGATACGAAGATGATATTGCAAGTTTCATTAAACATTGGAAAACTGGTGGCCGTATGGTGATCACCGAACATATTGACTTGGTATAAAATATGCCTAAAAAATTAATAACACAAGAAGACTTTGATGCCAGAGTGTGTCAAGTTGTTTTACCTTCCGGAGAAATATGTGGTAAAATACCACATCGAGTCGGAACACGAAAAGATGGTGTCGCACAAAGAATACCATATATATGCTCTGTCCACCATCAAAATAGATTAGCTAAAAAGCATGGGCGACTTAATTATCGAGCATTAACAGGTCCTTGTTCTTCATATACTAAGCATAAAAAAACTTATTGTGAAAATAGAGATGGCCGATTAGGTTTTGTATGTACAACTAATATTGTTAATAAAATAACTGAAATGGGAACTATTTGGTATGGTATGTTAGATGTCGATCATATAGATGGTGATCCTTCGAATGATACCGCTGAAAATTGTCAAACATTTTGTAAATGTTGTCATGCATATAAAACCCACATTAACGGGGATACCGGAACACCAGGACGAAAAACTTTAAAAATTAAGATGAATTCTAAAAAGAATAAAAATTAGGTTAAATTAAGTTAACTTCAATATTTTACTCTCATTATAAATAAAATTATGGCAACGAAAAGCAATTTACTTAAAAAAGTACCGAAGAAAAAAAGGCGCATGTCACAGGTTACTGTTGATGAACAGTATACAGGACCTGAACCTGCGTTCTCCGATGGTGAAGAAATTAATAAAACTCAAATCGGAGCAGGACTTAATTATTACACTTACCATAAGAATGTCAAAGACGCTAAAAAATACATTGCCGAATATCTAATTGATTATGGTCGTACTGATGAAGCAAAACAAGTTAAAGCATGTCCAGATGTTTTTATTATTTCTACCTATGGATGGATTGCTCGTATGTCTACACGTGGTGCTAAGTTTAATGTTGAAATGGATGTTATTGAAAGATTAAATAAACATGTTGAATATATTTGCAAGCAAGGTAGTCTTAAAAAAGAAAAAACTACTGTAAAACAAGAACAACGAGCCAAAGGTCCAACTATTCAAGATAGGATTAAAGATCAATCCGACGAAATGGATAGTCAATTTGTTCAATGGACTGATATGTATGTTGAAAATACAAACTTGTTTAATCCTGCTATTATTGATCCTTATGGATATTTACAAAGTTGTAATTGTACTCAAGCCCATGCACGACGCATTAAAAAAGATTGGGAGACAGAACTTATAGAATTTAAAGAAGCCCTTAAAGGAACCGACCAAGACCTTAAAGAAGCATATTCACATTTACTAAAAAATAAGCGAATGGAAGGATTAATTGAACTTATAAATAGGTTCATTGATGCTTGTGATGTTATTGTTGGAGAATCAAAAGCAACACGGAAACAACGTAAAAAGAAACCAGTAAGTGTTGAAAAACAAATTTCTAAACTCAAATATAAACAAACAGATGCAACTCTTGGAATTACTAGCGTCAATCCTATTGATATTATTGGTGCTACTATGGCAATTATATACCAGTGTAAATATCGTAAATTGGGTGTTTATGTAGCAGATGATGATCGTGGCTTTAAGATTAAAGGTACAACACTTCTTAATTTCAGCGATGCAAATTCAACTAAAAAGACCCTTAGGAAGCCTAAAGAGCAATTAAATTTTGCTAAAAAGGCAACAAAACATAAGTTTGGTAAATGGTTCGAATCAGAAATTAAAACTACCGAAACTAAACTCACCGGTCGCATATCAGACGACACAGTTATCCTACAAACTTTCAAGTAACATAACCAGTATCCGAATAAATACTATACGGAGATATGTGTTATGGCCGCAAGAGATACTTTAACTAGAGAAATAGAACTTCGCCTAGGCGGAGGAATGATAGATGTTGAGCTAGATCCTGATCATTATAATCTAGCAATTACTAAAAGTCTAGAAAAATACAGACAACGAAGCTCTCAAAGTACAGAAGAATCATTTGTTTTAATGGAATTTAAAATAGATGTATCTGAATATACATTAGCTGACGAAGTTATTGAAGTAAAAGATATTTATAGACGAGTAACTGGATCATATAGTTCATCTGGTAATGATATAGAACCATTTGAAGCGGCTTATTTAAATACCTACTTACTGCATTCAGGACGGGCAGGCGGATTAGCAACATTCGAGGCATATAGTGAACATAGAGAACATTTAGGAAAAATGTTCGGTTCAGAAATTTTGTTTGATTATCGACCTCAGAGTAAAAAGTTACGATTGCATAGACGTATAAAAGCAGATACAGATGTTGTTCTTCATGTTTATAATTATAGACCCGAAGAAAATTTAATTATAGATACATATTCTGGTCCGTGGTTAAAAGACTATTCACTGTGCCAAGCAAAATTAATGTTAAGTGAAGCAAGAAGCAAATTTGGTGCTATTGCTGGACCCCAAGGAGGCACCACATTAAATGGTGACGCCTTGCGTCAAGATGCCATTGCAGAAATAGACAAGTTAGAACAAGACTTAACTCTCCACAACGAAGGTAGCGATCCTCTTGGATTTGTCATAGGTTAACAGACTACTTAACCAGCAAAATTGCCCATTTTTCCGCCTTACCGATAAATACATAAAAGTTTAAACAAGTTAATTCCATTATTTAAAGGAAAGAATTATGGCAACATTAGTATCACCAGGTGTGGCGGTATCAGTTATAGATGAAAGTTTCTATGGCTCTGCAGGAGCAGGAACGGTTCCGCTGATTATCGTTGCATCATCACAGGATAAAGCAGATGGCACAGATTCAACTGCAACAGCAGGATATACTACTTCTGCTACAGCAATTAAACCTCATCTGATTACAAGTCAACGAGAACTGCTTCAACAATATGGTAAACCATATTTTAAATCAGTATCAGGAACAGTTCAACAAGGTTATGAGACAAATGAATATGGTTTATTGGCGGCTTATTCATATTTAGGTGCCGCAAACAGAGCATATATTATGAGGGCAGATGTTAATACATCACAATTAGAACCTTCTTCAACAGAACCAACAAGTGCTCCGCCTAACGGTGCATGGTGGTGGGACTTAGGAAACACTACATTTGGTCTTTTTGAATATAAGCAAGTTAGTGTAGAATCAAGTGCATGGGTTGCACAAACAGTTACTATTCCAACTGCTACAGCAACAGATATAACAGCCGGCAATGTTCCAGAAGCCGCATTTGGTAGTAATGGCGATTATGCCTTAGTACCTTATACATTAGCAGGAGTTCCTCTTACTGCACCTTCATATTATAAAAAAGATGCTGGTGCATGGGCAACAGTAGAAAGCGGAAATTCAGGTATCACAGCAGTATGGGTTAGACCACATTATGATCCACCAGCCGCTCCAAATATCGGCGATGTATGGATTAAATTAACTACTGCAAATAGTGGAATGAATATTTCTTATAAAGAATACAGTACAACATCAACTGCATGGGCTTCAAGAACAGTAGGCGTATTTGCAAGTGATGCAATGGCATGTATACCTGGTAATATTACCTCTGGTACACAAGCAACGGCAACAGCGGTAGCAGGAACAGGTGGTAGTAATGCTTTGCAAACAGCAGATATCACACTCGTTGATGGTGGTTCTGGTTATACAGAAGCTCCAACAGTAGTAATAACCGATCCAAATGGTTCTTTAGCCGTTGCAACTGCAACAATAGGAACAAATGGTAAAGTAACCGGTGTTACAGTTACTACTCCTGGATCAGGCTATACAACGGCCGCAACTATTACATTTATTGGCGGCACACAACCTGCGGCAGATTCAGTTTACATTCGAAAAACTTCAGATGCTACAGCAGGCGGTGCCGGCGAAATACAATGGAATGGCGGAACAACCCATGTAGCAGGAACAGAAGAAACAATAGCATTCTATGTATTTCCAGGATCAAGTGCAACTTCGGCGGCGTTAGGTGCCGCATCAGTGCCGATTGCATTAAATGCAGACGGAACAACACCAACTGCTGACAAGGTAATTCATGCATCAAGTGCCCCAACCGCAGTAGCAACCGATGGTACTTATTGGTATGATACTACTCTTGCATTAGACATATATAAAAAAGCATCAGGTGCATGGCAAAAACAAGCAGTTTCTAAATATGGAACAACTGCTCCGGCCGGTCCTAGTGATGGTGATGTGTGGATAGACACCAACGATTTAGATAATTATCCTGTTATAAAAGTTTATGATAGTGCAAATGCAATATGGACTACAAAAGATAATACAGACCAATCTACTGCTGATGGAGTAGTTTTTGCAGATTTAACACCAGATACAGGTGTTACAGCAGGACAAAGTCCTACTAATTTTTATAGTGGATACCCAAATCCAGCAATTTATCCAGATGGTATGTTTGCTGTTAATGGAGCAAGAAGTTCATATCATGTACGAAAATACGATGAAAATGCAACATTATCAACAAGTGCTGTGGCAGCCTGGAAATGGGTAACAGCCGCAGGTAATAAAGCAAATGGTGCTGGGTTATATGGCAGAAAAAGTCAAAGAAAAGTTGTTACTACAGCGATGCAGGCCGCATTAACCTCATGTGTAGCAATAAGAGAAGAGTCGTATACATTTTCAATTATTGCATCTCCGGGTTATCCTGAGTTAGCAGATGAAATGAATACATTAGCAACAGATAGAAAAAATACAGCATTTGTTGTTATTGATCCTCCTTTCAGACTTGCAACATCAGGTGTAGCAAGTTGGATGCTAGGTACAAGTACTACAGAAAATGGTGAAGATGGATTAGTAAGTAAAACAGCATATTCTGCTGTTTATTATCCTAGTGCATATACTACCGATTTAGATGGTAATACTGTAACATGTCCAGCATCACATATTGCATTAAGAACATTTGCATACAATGATGATATTGCGTATCCGTGGTTTGCTCCGGCAGGTTTAACACGTGGTGTCATTGCTAATGCTACAAATATTGGTTACTTAGATTCAGAAGATGAGTTTGTTCCAGTAGCATTAAGTGGTGGCGACAGAGATACATTGTATCAAAATAAAGTAAACCCATTAGCAAATTTTCCAGGTCAAGGAATATTTGTTTATGGACAAAAAACATTAAATCCGACAACATCAGCATTAGATAGAGTAAACGTAGCAAGATTAATTGTTTACTTAAGAGAACGGTTAGATGTATTAGCAAGACCATTTGTGTTCGAACCAAACGACGAACTTACAAGAGCTAATGCAAAAGATGCTGTTGAAAGATTCTTAGCAGACATTTTGGCAAAACGAGGGTTATATGATTTTGCAGTTGTTTGTGATAGCACAAACAATACCCCTGCAAGAATTGATAAAAATGAAATGTATATTGATGTAGCAATTGAACCGACGAAAGCGGCAGAATTTATATACATTCCAATACGGGTTGTTAATACAGGCGACCTTTCAGCAACAAGCTGATTTCTACCTCCTTAAAGGGCCATTTAAAGTTAATGGCCCTTTTTCCTTGGTTAAAAAATCTAGACAATATGATAAATAATATTAAGCTCAAAAACACTTTAGGAGTAGTCGATGGCTAATTTAAATAAGTTTGGTGTACCGCTTTCTGGTAACACAAGTGCAGTTTTGATGCCAAAACTAGCGTATAGGTTTAGGGTAACCTTTACAGGATTAGGCGGAACTGGCACGGATACAAAAGCGTTGACACGTGAAATTATAAGTGTAGGGCGTCCACAATTAACTCACGATGAAATTCAAATTGATGTTTATAACTCTAGAATATTTTTAGCAGGCAAACATACTTGGGAGCCTATTGCTATCGTAATGAGAGACGATATTAATTCGGATGTTATTACTTTATTGAATTCTCAAGTACAAAATCAAGTTGATCATTTTGAACAATCAGCGGCAGTTGCCGGTAGCCAATACAAATTCGGTTCAATTATTGAAACACTAGACGGAACAAGTAATTCATCTAGTAGCACAACGGTGCTTGATAAATGGTCATTATCAGGTTGTTTTGTTCAAAATATGCAATGGGGCGAATCAAATTATGCAACTAGTGAACCAGTTCAACTTACAATGACAGTAAGATTCGATAATGCAGAGCACTTGGTAGGTGAAACGAATACGTTGAACGCTCAAAATATTACTTCAACAACATTAAATCAATCTACTGCTACATCATAATAATTGAGGTCGTTGTATGCCAGTTAGTTCAATTTTGCGTAACTATGCAGATATTGCTTATTCCACTCAGAATGATGGTGGCCCTCTAACAGCGGTGCCCCGTCAAAAATTTCAATTTGTAATTGAATTTAAGTCAACAGTAACAACTCTTCAAGATCAATTAGATAAATTAAAATTAGTAATACGAACGGCCGAACTACCAAGTTTTCAATTTGATACGCAAGTATTAAATCAATATAACAGAAAACGAGTTATTCAAACAAGGGCAAATTTTCAACCTGTTACTATCACATTTATGGATACAAGAGATAATAAATGGCAGAATGTTTTTAAAGAATATCTTAATTATTATTATAAAGATGGCCGAACATTTGGACATAATTTTGAAACATCTGATACAGTACAAGAATATGCAACAACAGATAACTTTGGTTTAAAATCACCAAAAGAAACTAGTTCAGGATCGTTTGAACGATACTTTTTTAGTCAAATAAGAATGCATCGAGAATATGGCGGTGTTGGTGCTCCAACACAAGAATCTGTTACACTTTTTAATCCTGTTATAACTACATGTAGTCACGATACTCTTGATTATTCTGATTCAAGTCCGGTTACCTGGAATGTCCAATTTGCATATGAAGGTATTACATATGATGATGGTTGGGGTGAACGAAACATGTCAAATTTGGGTAGTGATATTTCCTCATTCGTAAAAAATGCAGGATCTGCATTAAGTTCTTTAGGTGGTAGATTGGGATTCTAATATGGCATATAAATCTGAAACAGCATCAACGATATCAGCAAATACCGGATTAAGTAGAGCCCAAGAAATTAGAGCAACTTTAGGCGATGATTCAGTAGAATTTGATAGTAGATTAATTGGTGATTTAACATCTGCAACATTTGATTTTTTACCAACAGAACATGATATTGTAGTTGGTGAATTGCAAGGTGCGGGTATTTCTAAATTAGCAAGTAAAACATTGGCCTTTGAAATATTAGCATTGGCAAAATATTATAATAAAAAATACGACGAGTTTTTACCACTCATCGATGTAAATGGTCTTGATCTTACCGATGATATTATTACAACATTAAATACTACTAGAGCTTCAAATAACCAATTAGGAAGGCAAAACGTATCAATAAATGAATATGTTTCTAGACAAGTAGTAGATTAATGGCAACAAAATATCAACAAGGACATTTTAGTCCCCAAAATCCAGATAAGTATATCGGAAAACATGAACCTATATATAGATCAGGATGGGAATTAGCATTTATGCGGATGTGCGATAATCATCCGAATATATCTAAATGGGCATCAGAAGCACAACAAATAGAATATATGAATCCCTTTACGGGCAAACGATCTAGATATATACCTGACTTTTTTATTGTTTACACTGATAAAGAAGGAAAAAACCATGCAGAAATTATAGAAATAAAACCATATAAACAAGCAGAGATAAAAGAAGCAAGATCAAAATCAGATAAAGCAAAAGTTGTATTAAATATGGCTAAGTGGGAAGCCGCCAAACAATGGGCAAATAAAGCAGGTATACGATTTAGGGTTGTTACTGAACATGAAATATTTCATAAAATGAAAAAGAAAAAACAAAAATGACTAAAAAACTCGAAGAAACATTTAATCTTCCTAGCATTTCTGAAATAAGCCAGAATGACATTAAAGATATGCAAAATAATAATTTTGCAGACGGTGTATTACCATATCCTGTTTTTGATAAAGAAAAAGAAGCGTTATCACTTGCAGATAAGATAGATAAAGCATTACCTGCCGTTAAAGATATAAACACAAGCGACGAAGATATGGATAGGTATGCTGATAAGGCAGAAAAAGCATTTGAAGATTTAATGGATTTAGGTTTTAATGTAGAGGATAGAAATGCTGGACATATATTTGCATCGGCCCAAACCATGTTAAAAAATGCTATAGAAGCAAAAAATTCAAAATCAGATAGAAAATTAAGGGCAATAGAGCTACAACTTAAGAAACTTAGATTGGATCAAAATGAATCCAAAAATGCAAGTTATGAACACGTAATTGATGCAGATCATATAGTAAGTGACCGTAATTCTCTCATTAATGAGCTTACAAAAAAACTAATAGATGATAAATAATTAAAACACATTTCAAGGATTTAGATTATGACATATCAAAACTCAGCTCAAATGCTTCGTAAGTATTCGGATATAATTAAAGAAATGCAACTAGCACAAGAACAGGCTGTTGTTGAATCAGATGAAGACGACGAATCAAAAGAAGAAGTAGACGAAGCAAAAGAAGATAAAAAAGAAGAAGTCGACGAAGCCAAAGAAGAAGACACTGACGACGACGACAAGGAATAATACATGAAATCTTTTAGCCAGTACTTAACCGAAGCAGAAAAAGAATATGCTTTTAGGGTTAAAGTTGCAGGAGACCTGAAAGACGAGCAGTTAGATAGAATGGAAGAAGCCTTAAAGAAATACGAGGCATTTTCAATATCTAAACCCAAGAAGACAATATTGCAATCTTCTGCTCCAGATTTTGATGACTTAGGTCCTGCAGAAATAAACATTATAGATTTAAAAACTCGGCAACCTGTTGCTCCACATATCTTATTAAATGATATTGTAGAAGCATTAGATGTACCAGAATCTATAGTTAGAGTTAAAAACCCTGCAATGGAAGAAGAAGAATTGGCAGCAGATGAGAAAAAAGAGTTACTTTCAACAGATTCAGAATACCCTAAAGATGAACACGGCGAACTAGGTTCTAAATTTTATGGTGACGAATTTAATTCTTTGTTTCTTAAAGAACTTGCTAAAGATAGGGCAACACCCAAAACTGAATTTGCTAAAAAACCTGAAAAAGTTGAAGTAATGAAAAATGAATCACCAGGTAAAGATAGTCCATTATCTAAACCTCACAATCCAGATCCAAGGGGGAAAAAATAATGAATTTAGCTGATATTTTAAAACTAGCCGGACTAGCACAACAAGACCCAATGAGCTCGTTGAGTTCACCAGGATCTAGTTGTAACCAACACATGAATCCAGATGATATGCGTACATTAGTTATTAAAATAGAACAACCCCAACTTCAGCCAGAACAAGAAATGGTTGCGACAGAGGAAGCCGAAGGTAGTTATGCAAATGCTCCTGAAGAAAAAGAAGTAGGCGATACACACAACGACTTTTCATTTAAAGGTTTTGGAAAACGTAAAAGACACACACGCGATGCCTTAGGTAACTATGGTGATAATCCACTAGAAGAATCTAAAATGTTTGAAATGTATAAAAACTTTCAAAGCTAGCCGCTGCCGGACAATAAACATAAAAATATTTGATAAATGAGCAATTTTGATACTACTCTCGTAAAACGACCCCACCAACAAGAGAAGTATACTGATGAACAAATCCAAGAACTAGCCAAATGTATTAATGATCCTGTACACTTTATGAGTCATCATTGTTATATTCAACATCCTGTAAAAGGTCGTGTAAAATTTGATTTATATGATTTTCAAAAACGACTGGTTAAGATATACAATGATAATAGATATGCAATAGCACTTCTTCCACGACAAACAGGCAAATCAACTGCCGCTTCTGCATACCTATTATGGTATGCAATGTTTAAATCAGATAGTACAATATTAATTGCCGCACACAAATACGCAGGTGCATTTGAAATAATGACTCGTTTGCGTTTTATATATGAAACTTTGCCCAATTATATAAGAGCAGGTTGTACAAGTTATAATCGAGGATCTATGGAATTTGAAAATGGATCACGTATTGTATCCCAAGCAACAACAGAAACAACTGGTCGAGGTATGAGTTTAACGTTAATTTACTTAGACGAGTTTGCATATGTTCAACCACGTATAGCACAAGAATTTTGGACTTCACTTTCTCCCACACTTGCAACTGGTGGTAAATGTATTATTACTAGCACACCAAATCAAGATAACGACCAATTTGCACAAATATGGAAGTCTGCTATAGATACTTCGGATGATTATGGTAATGAACAAAAATTTGGTAAGAATGGATTTAAATCATTTACTTGTCATTGGAGCGAACATCCTGAAAGAGATGAAAAATGGGCAAACGAAGAACGAGCTAAAATTGGGGAAGATCGATTTAGAAGAGAACACGAATGTGAATTTATAACCGCCGATGAAACATTAATTGCTCCTTTAAAATTAGTGTTATTAGAAAGTATTCGACCTGTACGTACTGAAGGACAAGTACGTTGGTATAAGGAGTTAAATAAAAATTCTACATATATAATTGGATTAGATCCGAGTATGGGTACAGGTTCTGATTATTCTGCTATACAAGTTTTTTGTTTACCAGGATTTCAACAAGTTGCTGAATGGAAACATAATAAAACTGATGTGCGTAATCAAATGCTTATATTACAATCAATACTCAAAACAATATATAATGTAACTAAAGATGAAGAAGCTATTTACTATACTATAGAAAATAATGGAATAGGTAGAACATCGATACAAGCATTAGACGAATTAGGAACGTCTAACTTTTATGGAAGTTTAATGAATGAACCTAAAACAAAAGGACAAACATTTCATAGAGGTCTTACAACTACTTTAAAAACTAAATTAGAAGGTTGTGCTAAACTAAAATATTTTGTAGAAAATGGAAAAATAAAAATTAATAGCAAAAATTTAATTCAAGAATTAAAAACATTTGTTGCTCGAGGCAGGGCATTTGAAGCAAAAGACGGTGAACATGATGATTTAGTAATGGCGGCTCTATTATGTGTACGAATTGTTCATCAATTAACAAAACATGACGAAGACACTTTCAACGAATTAATGGATCCGATGGATACAGACCCTGTTGATTTACCTATGCCAATTGGCGTTATTTAATAAATATATAAAACAGGTGTAGCCATATGGTAGATTATGATTCGGTTGCGACTAATATTTTTAAAACAATGTTGGCGCACAATTTAAACAGATTACAATTATTTGACAGTGAAGGGAAACGAACTGTCGAACCAGAACAGGCTAGACGATTTTGGTCAGATGATTTAAAATTAATGGTGCATCTAGATGATAAACCATCGCCTGGAGAAATTAAAGTAAATGTAAGTGCAAACAACGAAAGCAGTCAAATAGGTCTTAAAAAATTATTTGATTCAATTAGAGGTATTTCTAAGAAAAGTTTATTGCAATATACATTAAAAACATTCGGAAAAGAATTAAGTCCAAAAGACTTTGCTTATCAAACAGTAGGAAGTGATAACATGGAAAATATTAAAGAATCAAGTTTGAGCAGAGCGTACGGTAGTACCAAATCTAGTTTTCAAAACTTAGATTCTGCAAAACTTATTATTCGACATACAAAACCCATAGATGAAGGATCTAGGGGATCAAGAGCACGGAATATTTCTGCACTATTTGTAGAAAATTCTGAAGGGGAACGATTTAGATACCCATACAATCATCTAGCAGGTGCTAGAGCAATGACGCGGCATGTTGCGGAAGGCGGAACACCATACGATAATGTCGGTAGTTATGTTACTAAATTATCAGAAGAAACGTTTGAATTAAGTAAATTTAACCGTTATGCTAGAAGTAATAATTTAGTAAACGAAGATACTGGGCCTATTATAGAAAATGTACGTAATAGAATTCGTTCTCTCAAAGAAACCCTTAAACGAATGTCTTCGCATAGAGGTTACGCCACACAAGTACAAACACTAGGCGAAACTAAAACAGAATTAGACGAAGAACTAGTAAATAATCTTAAAGATAAATTCACAGTTGTTCACTTTGATGAATCCATTGAATCAGTACTTCCTTATGTTGCAAATATAGTTTCCGAAATGACAAGCAAAGCACGAATCAAAGAAGACTTTGATTCTTTTATGAATGCAGTAAATGAAGCAGAAGAAATTCAGGTAAGTTTAGTTGAAGATGATGATCCAGAACATCCATCTAATTTAACTTTTGAAAATGTTACTAAAAAGAATCAACATATTATACGATACATGTCGGAACATATTTTAGATAAAAATATTTCAAGTCTTGCAAACCAAGTAGCATCGGATTATTCACAATACGACACGTCAATGAAAAACCAAGCATTACGTGCAGTTAAAGGTATAATGAGCGAAAAAATTCAACCAGAACCAGTAGAAGATTCTGTTGGATTGCCAGATCTTCTTGTTAATAGTATAGATGATTCATTATCAAAATATGCTACAGATGATGTCTTTTTTGAAAAAGATACATCATCGGAGGACGAAGAGCAAGTAGAAGAAGGCAAATTGCCTCCAGGGTTACAGGCACATATTGATGCTAAAAAAGATAAAGAAGATGACGAAGAATTATCTGAAGATAATTTAAAAGATGTATCGGATTTACCTAAAGAAAAAGAAGAAGCTGATGTAACAAAAACCAGTCCTGTTGCAACATGTAAATTAAAAGAAAACGAAATTAAAAGAAAACGATATGATACAACGAATGCAATATCTAGCAGGGGTAAACGCATGAAAATTACAGAATTAGACGAATCTTTTTGGCCAGGAGACCACAAAAAGAATCAAGAAGGAACAGGAAAAGGAAAATATCGCGATCGCAAGTCAGCCAATATTAATAAAAAAATCAGTCAAAAAACAGTGCCGTCAGCAAACGATTTCACAAGATCGCTGCCAGAAAATACTAATGCAACTTTAGATGATATTGTAGAAAGATATCCAACCGAACTTGAATCAATAATAATAGGGAATTCTTTCTTAACGGATCATGATAAGTTTTATAATGAGTTATATGAATATTTTGTTACTGGTGCAGGTAGAGGCGAAATGCCATATGATGTTGCTAAAGCTCGAGACGGAGATCCAGACCAGTGGATTACTGAATATTTGGAACAGGAATATGGTCACGAATTTAGTCATAGTGATCCTGAATCAATGGATGGAGATTTTGACTCTGGTATGGCTTCAGCAGGACATGGTACAGACGAAGATTATGGCTATTATGGCGAAACTGCTGGAAATCAAATGCGTAAATATGCAGACATAATTTCTGAATCTAATAAAATAATAAAAAGAAAAAAACGTAGTTAATTCAATAAAACACTTGACTTTTGATAAATAGTACTGTATAATAGATTACATGAATGTGTAATCGCTAGGCTAATAAAAGAATAGTAATTTAGGCACAAACATAGGCTAATAAAGGAGAAATAATATGGCTACACTAGCAGAAATACGAGCAAAACTCTTAGAACAAGAGACCCGCAAATCATCCGGATTTGTTTCCGATAACGCAATTTATGCATTTTGGAATATCCCGGAAGGAACAACCTCAACATTAAGATTTTTACCCGACGGCGACGAAGAAAATACATTCTTCTGGAAAGAACGACAAATGATTCGTTTAGCATTCCCGGGTGTTAAAGGGCAAGACGAAGGGCGTAATGTTACTGTCCAAGTTCCTTGCGTAGAGATGTGGGGTGATGCATGTCCAGTTCATGCAGAAATTCGACCTTGGTTTAAAGATCCAAATTTGGAAAACGAAGGTAGAAAGTACTGGAAAAAACGTTCATATATTTTTCAGGGATTTGTAGTAGATGGATCGCTACCAGAGGATAGTATTCCTGAAAATCCAATTCGCAGATTTATAATTAATCCATCTATTTTTAAAATTATATCTGCGGCATTAATGGATCCGGACTTTCCGGAAATTCCAACCGATTATGAAAGAGGAACAGACTTCAAACTTACTAAAACACAAAAAGGTCAATATGCTGACTATTCAACTTCGAATTGGTCACGTAAGGAACGAGCATTAGATCAAGTAGAACGTGATGCTATTGATGCAAACGGGCTATTTACTTTAAATGATTTTATGCCAAAACGTCCTGGTAATGACGAAATAAATGTTATTTTTGAGATGTTTGAAGCATCAGTTGCAGGCGAACTTTATGATCCTGACAGATGGGGAGCATTTTATACACCTCCAGGAATGTCAAGAACAGACGGTAGTACACAAACGGCAGTGACTCCTACTCCGTCGGTTGTTACAAAACCTACTGTAGTTTCAGATAAACCTGCTGATGCTGAAGTTCCGAAAGAAGAAGCAACCACTGAAGATGAAGACGCTGACGAAAAAAGCGACACAAAACCTTCGGCGGCACAAATTCTTAAATTAATTCGTGATCGAAAAGCCCAGGCTTAATTTTTAAAATTAAAAGGGGGAATAACTATTCCCCCATTTCTATGGAATAATTATGACTAGACCATTTGATGTATCAAAATTTAGAAAATCAATCACAAAAGCCGTGCCAGGAATGGCAGTTGGTTTTAGTGATACGGTAGATTGGATTAGTACAGGAAATTATGCTCTAAATTTTCTTATTTCGGGTGATTTTCACAAAGGTGTACCTTTAGGAAGAGTTACATGCCTTGCTGGTGAAAGCGGTAGTGGTAAAAGTTACATTGCCAGCGGCAACTTAGTGCGTCATGCCCAACAGCAAGGCATCCTTCCTATTATACTTGACTCTGAAAATGCACTCGATTCTGATTGGTTATCGGCATTAGGCGTAGACATTTCAGAAGATAAACTTATGCGATTTGGCGTATCTATGGTAGATGAAGTTGCTAAATTTATAAGTGAGTTTATGAAAGGTTACAAGGAACAATTTGCAGATGAACCTTATGAAGAACGACAAAAAATATTGTTTGTTGTTGATTCGTTAGGTATGTTACTTACACCGACCGATAAAGATCAATTTGAAAAAGGAGATATGAAGGGTGACATGGGTCGTAAACCCAAGGCACTTACCTCATTAGTACGAAATTCAGTTAACCTAATTGCAGGCAATCCTGTAGGAATTGTTGCTTGTAATCATACATATGCTTCACAGGACATGTTTGATCCTGATGATAAAATTAGTGGAGGACAAGGATTTATATATGCTTCCTCGATTGTAGTTGCGATGCGAAAACTTAAACTTAAAGAAGATGAAGCAGGTAACAAAATAACAGATGTTCGTGGAATACGAGCGGCATGTAAAGTAATGAAAACCCGTTTTGCAAAACCATTTGAAAGTGTACAAATTAAAATACCATACGACACCGGAATGAATCCATATAGTGGTTTACTTGATTTATTTGAAAAAGCAGGTGCTGTTGTTAAAGATGGCAATAAATTATCGTACAGTAAACCAGGCAAGGAGCCTATTAAGGAATTTCGTAAAAATTGGACAGATGAAAAATTAGAAATTATTATGAAAGATTTTTCCTCCTGGACAGATAAAAGTGAATCGGAAGAACTAAATAACTCAGTTTCAACATTAACGGAGGATACTAATGAAAATGACAGAAGAGGAAATTCATCTGATACATGAAGTATGGGAGGTTGTATTATCTTATATTTCCACTAAAGAAGCAGAACTGGTTTGTGAAGAACTTTTAGAAAAATTTGAAACTGCTGGTTTTGTAATTGAGGATAATATAAAAGAATTAAAAGGAACCGATAAAGTAATAGATGATGTTATAGATAACATGTATTATATCGAAGAAGAAGAAGAAGTAGAAGAACCCGAAGTATACGATTATTAATATGAGTTCATGGTACAATAAAATAAAAAACAATATATCTGAATTAATAAATTGTATTACTTTTTTCGAGTTAGAACTTGATAAAGCAAGACTCGATTGTGGTATGAAAGGTAATTTGGAAAGATTATCTAGAGAAATGCCAGGTATTGTAGAATATAGATTTAATCAACTACAAGAAATTGAAGCCATTTTAGAACATCTTAATATTGAATTAAGAAAACTTCGTTCAGCAGTATTTCGTAAATTTACCGAACATTATAATAAAGCATTAAGTTCGCGAGATGCTGAGAAATATGTAGATGGCGAAGATGAAGTAGTTGACTTTAATCATTTAATAAATGAATTTGCATTGTTAAGAAATAAATTTCATGGGCTTGTTAAAGCTCTTGATGCAAAACAATTTCAAATTAATAATATAGTCAAACTGCGAGTAGCAGGATTAGAAGATGTAGGATTATGAATGTCGAGCACCGCTGATTGGTGGTATAAAGAACGGTTACCTGAGTTGCAAGAAGAAGAACGTAAACAAAAAAATGCAAAAACTTTACTTGAGGGTGTAGAAGAGTTCAGAAATAAAGCAAAACAGGTTTTATCTGAAAAAAAACCAACAAAAAAGTAAAAAAAGTTAAAAAAGTTGCCAAAAAAGGTTGACTTTCTTGTGGCTAGAGCGTATAATATATACATGCTAAAGAAAAGAGTTAATTTAAACATTAAACGAGGAAGCAATATGCAAGTCCAAGCAAGAGTACACAACGGAGAATACGGCGGTAAAGCAGTTAATGATTTAATTTTTCCGTTGGTAAAAGGATTTAATGTTGGTAAGAACGGTGGATTTATTACAGTAGACGGAGCCCATGTTCCGGGTTTTCCAGACCGTGAAATCCGCATTAAACTTATTAGCAAACATGATTACGAAGTTATTAACTCATTTCAAACCCAAGTACAAGAGAATTCAAAAGAAGAAACAGTTGAAGTTCCGGTAGCAGTTAAACCAGAAAAGACCGATGAAGAACGTATTGCAGAAATTGCAGAACGTTTTAATATTTTAGATGAAATGACACAAGGTTCCATTGATGGTGTTGTACGTGGGATGATAGTAACAGGACCTCCGGGGATTGGTAAAAGTTTTGGTGTTGAACAAGTTATTGAAAAGAACAGCCTGTTTGATAAACTTGCTGATAAGCCAGTACGTTACGGAACTGAAAAAGGTGCCGCAAGTGCAATTGGGTTGTACCAGTTACTTTACAGGTACGCTGATCCAGGAAGCGTGTTGGTACTTGATGACTGTGATAGCATTCTTTGGGATGAAGTTAGTTTGAACTTGCTAAAGGCGGCACTTGATTCCAGTGCAAAACGGATGATTAGTTGGAATACAGAAAGTGCGGCACTCCGCAGAGAAGGTGTTCCAGAGAAATTTGAATTTTGCGGATCAGTTATTTTTATTACAAACTTAAAGTTTGATAATGTTAAGAAAGGTAAACTTAAAGATCACTTAGAAGCAATCCTTTCAAGATGTCATTACTTGGACTTGACACTTGATACAATGCATGATAAGTTGCTTCGTGTAAAGCAGATTGTTAAAGACGGGATGCTTAAGAAGTATAATTTTACTAATGACGAAGAGCACGGACTTATTATGTACATGGAAGAGAATAAAAATAAATTGCGTGAGATGAGCTTGAGGATGGTAAACAAGATTGCAGACCTTAAAAAGATGGCTCCAGAACGCTGGGAACGATTAGCTGAATCGACCTGCATGAAACGCAATTAAGTATTACTAACACTTTAACAAAAAAGGAGTTCTTTGAACTCCTTTTTTTATGACCTTATGTCTGACTGTACAATAGAAATTAAAGACGAAGTTAATGTTAAAATACATGATCTTGATTTACCTACAAGGCGACAATTAGAAAAAAAATTTAAATATTTTTTACCACATGCATACCACGTACCTGCATATAAATTAGGGCGTTGGGATGGCTGTGTCTCTTTCTTTAGTATGGGAGGTGTAACTTACTTAAATTTCTTAGACGAAATTATACCCATATTAAGCGAACATTATATCGTTAATGTCAAAGATAAACGCAAGAAACAAACATTCGATTTTATAGAAGTTACAAATACAATTCATGAGAAGTTAGTCTGGCCAAAAGGACATACGCATGAAAGGCAAAACATAATACTTAGAGACTATCAAGTTAATGTTATAAATCAGTTTTTATCAGAACCACAATGCCTACAGGAGATTGCTACAGGGGCTGGTAAAACGTTAATTACGGCTACTTTAAGTTACTCTGTAGAGCCATATGGGCGTACTATAGTCATAGTACCCAACAAAGATCTTGTTACGCAAACAGAAGATGATTATAAGAACTTAGGACTCGATGCCGGGGTATATTTTGGAGATAGAAAGGAATTTGGTAAAATCCATACAATATGCACCTGGCAGAGTCTTAATTTAATGGATAAACGATACAAGGATGGCGAAATTGATATAGGACTTAAAACATTCGCCAAAGACGTAGTATGTGTTATAGTCGATGAAGTACACATGGCTAAAGCAGATGTGCTTCGTAAATTGCTTACAGGACCATTTGCTTCAATACCTATACGTTGGGGACTTACTGGTACTATACCAAAAGAAGAATGGCAATTTGCTAGTTTAAAAGCATCATTAGGTAATGTAATAAACAGATTAAGTGCCGCAGATTTGCAAGAACAAGAAGTTTTAGCTAATTGCGAAATAAATATTATACAGACACAAGATATAGTTGCATATCTAAACTATCAATCGGAACTCACTTACTTAACAACCAACGAAAATAGAATAGATTATCTTGCAGGGTTATTTAAAGATATTGCTAAAGATGGAAACACACTTATTTTAGTTGATCGAATTAAAGCAGGAAAAATGATTCAAGAAAGGCTAGGCGATGAGAGCGTATTTATATCTGGATCCATTAAATCAGCAGACAGGCGAAAACAATACAACGAAGTACAAGATTCTGACAACAAAATCATTATTGCTACTTATGGGGTTGCAAGTATTGGCATCAATATTCCTAGGATATTTAATTTGGTCCTCGTTGAACCCGGAAAAAGTTTTATTAGAGTCATTCAATCAATCGGCAGAGGCATTAGAAAGGCCCAAGACAAAGACTTTGTAAGTGTCTGGGATATAACTTCCTCTGCAAAATTTAGTAAACGTCACTTAACCAAGCGTAAAAAGTTTTACGCAGAAGCAAAGTATCCTTATTCAGTGCAAAAAATTACAATATGAAAATTCTTACATTAGATGATACAAGTTATGATTTAGATACTATACCAGAGGAAATAGATGACATTAGATATTGTGTTGTTGATTATTCTGATTCCGAAAATGTAGATTACATTTATGTACCTTTAGTATTTTTAGAATCGTTTAATGCTCCGGCCGCAGTCATTGAAGTAGGCGGACATACTATTCAAATGCCGTTAGATTGGAGTATTGTTATAGGTGAAAAAGACATAGGTGATTTAGAAGTTTTACCTATAATGAACTTTAATGATCGACATTTTAATGCATTTGTGTACAATCCTACAAAGAGCATAATGGCAGAGTTCCTTCCAATAAAAATAGTTAATATCTATTCAGAAATGAAATGGTATTTTCCTAAATTAAAATATGGTCATATATTATCTGTTCCATTAACAGATACTGAAAAACCAAATTGTATTTTTATTGTTAAAGACATAAACAAAATACCTGAGGTATTAGATATTACACAATTATGGTTATAAACTTACTGTTTTGTTACGGACAACAATGTGTCTACCTTTAAAAGCAGTAACATAATCCCATATAGGTCCAGGTTTTACAGTAATATCGGGAGAAGTTTTAAAACCTGAGCCACCGGAAATAATTTCTACTTCTCGTAGATATCCATTTTCTAATTTTGTTTTTGTTTCTACATTTCCGTGTGAAAATGATAATATCGGATCACAATATTTTATGCCTGGTCGTTCAACTTTAATTTTATCTATTTTAAATAAGGTATTAACTGTTATGTTACCACTACCAATCTTTGTTGTTGGTATTATATTTTGTGTAGGAGGTAAAATACTATAATTTCCTGAACTAACAACATCAAATTCAGGAATATTATTTTTAATATTTGTAATCTTAAAGGAAGCAGGAAACATAAATGCACCACCAGGAATTGTGTATAGAAAACCAGGAAAAAGTGTATGATAAGTAGAACTTACAAATTCTACATGTTCTAATGACATTATTGCTCGAACAGAGCCTCCTGCACCTACTGTTGTATATGGCATAGGAGCAAAAATTGAGAATTGATTTTGTTCAAGATCAGTAGATTGGACTAAAGTACAAACAGCCGTATTATTATCAATATCAGTAACAATAGCAGTCTTTAAACTTTTTACTTTATAATCTTTTACAGAGTTTGCACCTTTTATGTTGCATTTACAAGGTAAATGTGCTAAAATATACTTTTTAAGAAGGTCGGCGTTTTGCATACAAGTATTTATTGGTATTTTATGGAATTAAGAAAAGCACTAAACGGTATAGACAGAAAGAATAAAAAATTATATAGTACGTTAACTGAAAAGGAAAAGAAAAATTTTAGTTCTTGGCTGTTAATGCGGTATATATCTAATATAAAAGAAGGACCTTGGAGACTGTTTTATCATCATTTAGTCATGACAAACGAGTTTGTTAATGTTCATTTTAGTGATTTACGAAAGCATAAAGAACTCCAATGGTTACTGCTTCAACTTGTAGGCACTGGTAAGAATTTTTTTCATGAATTTATTAGTCCAGGAAAAAAAAGTAAAAAGAATAAAATTAAATTATGGTTAATGGAAGTATTACCAACAACAAAAGAACGTGATATAGACACGTTAATAGAATTAAATACGAATACGAGTATTAAAGATTATGCAAAGCAACACGGTATCAGTGATAAGCAAATCAAAAAAATCTTTAGTTGATTCTTTTATATGCAAATATTGCGGTAAAAGTTTTAAAAAAGAAAGCACTCTTGCAGTTCATTTATGCGAACAAAAACGCAGAGCAAGAATGTCTAAAGAGCAACACGTTAAATTGGGATTTTTTATATACTTAAATTTTTACCAATTTACAATGCCCCAGCAAAAAACACAAAAAGATTATACTGATTTTGCTCAATCCAGATATTTTATGGATTTTATTAAGTTTGGTAGACATGTTTTAGATTTACAATTAACTTCTGATTTACAGAAGGAATTTATAAATTATGTTGTTACAGAATCTATAAAATTAAAAGATTGGACAAAAGGAGAAACATTTGATAAATTTCTTAAAAAATATTTAAGTTATGAATCGGCCTTTAGAGCAGTTGAGCGGGCAATATTAACAGCAGAAGAATGGGAGTTAAAAGAAAATGAACATTGGACAATATTTTTTGACAAAGTTTCAACATTTAATGCAGTACATTTTATATGCACCGGACGTATTAGTCCTTGGGTTATTCTTGGTACTAATAGCGGTAATAGGCTTCTTCGAAGGTTAAATGAAGAACAATTAGCATTAGTAGAGAAATTTATAGATATATCATTTTGGGAAAGAAAAATAAAAGAACCCGACGAAGGTTTAAAAATTATAGACGAATATTTTCATGACTGACATTGATATTGATTTTAAAGATCGTACTGATATACTTAATAAGTTACATCACATTCCAGCATCTATTATTAAAGATAATAATGTTGCTCGACATAACACTGGTATATATTTTCATGAAATCCCAGTTGATCCGTTTACAGGCAATGCTACATTAGATTATAAAAAAGCTGAAGAATTGGGATATTTTAAAATAGATTGCCTTAATGTAAACATGTATAAAGATGTAGAAAGTGAGGAGCATTTATTACGATTAATAGATACTGAGCCTGATTGGGAACTATTTCAGCATAGTGAAATAGTAGAACAATTATTTCATATACATGATCATTTTAATATAGTTTCACAAATGAAACCGCAATCTGTAGAACAACTTGCTATGGTGCTTGCAATCATAAGACCAGCAAAGCGATCACTACTGGGAGAATCGTGGCAATCGATACAAAAACAAGTATGGCTAAAACCAATCGATAATTCATATTATTTTAAAAAATCTCATGCTATGAGTTATGCCCTAGCAATTGTAGTACAATTAAATCTACTTGTTGATTCAATCAACTTTTCTAACTAATTGTATTTGGCGTCGTTTAATTCTTTTTTTCAAAATATTTGCTAAACTAATAGAAGGTCCATATAAAACTTCAAAATCTTTAGCATTAAATGTCATAAGACAGTATTGAAATTTTTCAAATCTAGACTTAAGAACTATATTAATTGGTATCATCCTATTTGACTCAACCCACCATTCTTCGCCTAATTCTAAAAAGTCTTCTTTTTCTGTTGTATCATTTAATTTAGAATAAACGTAAACTGAACACACGGTGTTACATTGATTTTGTATGATTCCGACATATTCCCCCCCACCGTGTTTACATAAACTTAAAAATGGGAATCTATCTAGTAATTCTTTATGTTCGTCTGTAACTTCCATTTTACCTCTTCAACGTATTTATGATAAATAATTACAGCAGGTGTAGCAATGGCACAATCATTGACATTATATGATTACATCCATACTCAACATTTACTGTTGATTAGCGGACCCTCAAAAACGAGAAATGCGCCAATGAACAACAGAATATTAAAAGTTTACAAGGGTGTGGACAATACAATTAACTTTGATGTTAAAAACGAGGACCGAAAACCCGTTAAATTAACTAGTCAAATTATACAAGCTAATTTAGTTAATCATCAAAACAAACAACTTATATTTTCTAGAACTTGTAAAGTAGAAGATGATCATGCAGGTAAAGTTCAACTTACTATTTTAGATTCTGATGTAGCCGGCATCGATGAAGGATTATACGATATAGCATTCACTTATACTAACAACGAAGGGTCTACTAAACCATTATTCACAGATCATAATGACAAACAAACAGCAACAATTCAAATATTAGATGGTTCGTTGCCTAAACTGTCATCTACAGTTATTGTCAATTCGTTTGCTATTGATCCACAAAATAATGGCAAAACTAATGAAGATCAAATGTATAGTAGCGGTTATGCTGGGGATGCACAGAGTAACGATAGTAATGGATTGCATACCTTTGCGGCATATACTACAGCATTTACTGGTAAATTATATGTCGACGGAACATTAGATGCGTATGCTGATTCAAGTGCAGGATGGTTTCCAATACGAATAGGTTCTGTTACTGACTATGTTACATTTTCTGCTCATACCGGAATAACTCCGTTTAACTTTTCTTCTAACATAATGTGGGTACGATTTTCATTTCTTGCTGATTCTGGAACATCTGGGGTTGACAAAATTCTCTATAGAACGTAAAATAAGTATATGAATATTGTACAAGATTTAGTATTATCTTACTTGCCTCTTGGCTCTAAAAGGAGTCCATCTGGTTGGACAACTTTAAATTGTCCTATGTGTACTCAATTTGGTCAGCCTAGGCCCGATACACGGAAACGTGGCGGGTTTATGTTTGCTGATGAATCTATAGTGTATCATTGTTTTAACTGTGGATTTAAAGTAGGATGGAAACCTCCCCAAAGATTTACTGATAGGTTTAAAAAATTACTTAAAGGATTAGGAGTACCACGAGAAAAAATACAGAGAGTAACATTAGAAGTTTTACGGATGGCAGATGAAACCGATACTACAACATTTTCAAAAAAGAAAGAACAAAGTATTACTCCAGATTGGCCTGAAATAACATTACCTCCTAATTCCAAACCTATTTTTAAATGTGAACCAACACAAGAATTTATTAATGCTGTAGAATATGTTGCTAATAGGGGGTTGTTAGATTTAACAGAATGGTATTATAGTCCATCTGATTTTGGGCAGATGAAAAATAGAATAATATTACCTTACAAATATAAAAATAAAATTGTAGGATATACCGCTCGTTGGATAGGTGAAAAACAATATAAATATCCTAAGTACTACCAACAACAAAGCAAAGATTTTGTTTTCAATTTAGATGCACAGACAAAAGAAAGAAAATATGTTATAGTTGTAGAAGGGCCTTTTGATGCAGTTGCTATTGATGGTGTTGCTATAGGTGGTAATAAAATTAATTATAGACAGGCAACTATAATTAATCAATTGAATAAGGAAGTTATTTTTGTACCAGACCAAGACAAACCAGGAATGGAGATGGTTAGACAAGTTGTTGATTTAGGTTGGTCTGTTAGTTTCCCTCCATGGGATGAAGCAAAAGATTGTGCTGAAGCAGTTTTAGCATACGGTAGATTATTTACATTAACAAGTATTTTAGAATTTATTGAATATAACACAACAAAGATTCAAGTTAAGGCAAAACAATGGAAGTAACTGAAAAAGAATATACTGAAGATATGCAAAAACTTTACATTGAGTTTTTGTTGTCTGATCCAGAATTGTATGCAAGGTGTCAGGCGATTATAGATGCAGAATATTTTGATCGAAAATTAAGAAAAAGTGTTAAGTTTATACAGGAACATGTAAACGGATATTCAGTTGTACCAACTCCCGAACAACTTAAAGCACAAACCGGTGTAGAATTTACACTTGTTAAAGATATAGATGCACGACATGACGAATGGTTTTTAGATGACTTTGAACAATTTTGTAAACACAAAGCACTTGCAAATGCAATTCTTAATTCTACAGATTTATTAGAAGAAAATCAATTTGGTGCAGTTGAAAAAATGATCAAGGATGCAGTACAAGTTAGTTTAGCAAAAAATTTAGGTACAGATTATTATACCGAACCTGCAGAAAGATTACGTAATTTAAAAACACTAAACGGGGGCACAAGCACCGGTTGGCAAACTATGGATTCAAAACTGTTTGGGGGGTTTAATAAAGGCGAACTTAATATATTTGCAGGAGGTAGTGGAGCAGGCAAGAGTATATTCCTGCAAAATCTTGCATTAAACTGGTCACTAATGAGATTAAATGTTATATATGTAAGTTTAGAACTAAGTGAAAACTTAACTGCAATGCGTATGGATGCAATGAACACTGGATATTCAACAAAAGATTTATATAAAAATTTAGATGATGTTGATTTACGTATTAAAATGCAAAAGAAAAAAGCAGGATCAATACAAATAGTACAATTAACTAGTGGTTGTACAATAAATGATATACGGGCATACTTAAAAGAATATACAGTACAAACAGGCATACGACCTGATTGTATATTAATTGATTATTTAGATTTAATGATGCCAGCACAAAAGAAAGTACCACCGAGTGATCTGTTTATTAAAGATAAATTTGTTAGTGAAGAACTTAGGAATTTAGCAGTAGAATTAGATATATTATTTGCAACAGCATCACAATTAAACAGAGGTGCAGTAGATGAAATAGAATTTGATCACTCACATATTGCAGGCGGTCTTAGTAAAATACAAACAGCAGATAATGTTATTGGTATATTCAGTTCACGAGCAATGCGAGAACGTGGACGAATACAAATACAGTTTATGAAAACTAGGTCCAGTAGTGGTGTCGGACAAAAAGTTGATTTAGAGTTCGATATTAATACATTGCGGTTGCGAGATTTATCAGAAGAAGATCAGGAAGAACAAACGTCTGGTTCAATATTTGAAAGTATTAAAAAGAAATCAACTATGAATAAAATACACGAAAATCAAATAGTTGAAGAATCCGTAGATCATGCTGACAAATTAAAAACATTATTGAAAACTATAAACTAAAATTTTTAATAATGAATCTCTCCCCTCGTTAGTGAGAGGTCTGTTTTGCCATATACTTGTTACTGCTTGTGAGGCATTACTTTTAATTTCTTCACCTATATTTGCATTATCGGGATGTAAGGCTAAAGCAGGAATAGCCTCAATAGCCATAGTAATCGGAGTTATGTCTTCAACTGGGGCTGAGGCTTGATGAAATTGTTCCAGTTCATCGTTAGTATAGCCCCCTAATCTATAAGGACTGGGGTTTCTTTCTAATAGATACGCTCGCATATTAGTATTTATAGCTAAATATACAAAAGAGGTTAAGGCTTTGGAAAAACAAACTAGAAGTATCTTAGAAGAAATAAATTCAATTGTTCCTAAAAAAGATAAAAATATGATCGTTGAATCTAGAGCTGATCATGTTATTACAAGTGTTATTAATTTAGTTCATCTTATTAAAGAATCCTACTCTGAAGAAGATGCACAAGATTTAACAAAAAGATTGTTTAACTCCATTAAGACTGAGGATCCTCGAAAGTTTAACCGCGGTATGAATAGAGTTAAAAATGAAAATAAAAGATATACTTAATAATTTTAAACCTTTCAAACGTAGAAAATACAAAGGCCCTGGACGACTAAATCGTCGTGTTGGTAAAGAATTTCATCGAAAAAAATCCCCAATAAAAGCAATTTGTGAAACAGTAAGTGTAATTTATGAAGGCGGCAATGTCTTTGGTGGTAATACTGAACGAATTGACCGCGAAAACATACAACCTACTTTACAAAGATATTTTTTAGAATTAAAACAAGTATTTCCAAACGCCAATATCAATCCTAAAGATTTTATACCTGTTGGCTCTGTTGGAAAAACACCAACAAGTGGCGACATTGATCTAGCAATAGATGCAACTGTAATGTTTCCGAAAGGTATTGAAGATTCATACCAAGATTGGAATATAACTCCTCCGCAATTTACAGAACGATTTGATTTACTTAAAAAACGAGCCAGAGCTTCATCAGACGAACAAGTTGCTGTAAAAGCAATATTACAATTAATTAGTGAATATGTAAATGAACATGCACCTAATATACACATGAACCCTAAAAAAGTTCAACCGGGCCAGGCATTTGGAATGTTCCCCCAATTTGATACCAAAGGCAAAAACTTAAATATAGGTATACAAATTGATTGGATGGTAGGACATTTACCTTGGCTTGAATTTTCATATGGTTCAGTAACACCTCCTACAGAAGGACAATCACAAAATGTAAAAGGAATGCATCGAACACAATTAATGTTAGCAATGTTTAATGCTCAAGGGTATTCTTTTAGACATGTGTATGGTGTAATGAATATGGAAACAAAAGAAATAGAAGCAGACACACCTGACGAAGCCCTTAATTTACTTAACAGCCTTTATGATATGAATATAAGTGTCGAAGAATTAAGTAGTTATCATGAATTACATAATGCTATTAAAGATCATCCAATGTACGAAGAAGTATTAGATGTATATTTAAAAATATTAGATTCATCAAGAGCAGATATTCCTGAAGATATGCAAGAATATTGGGTTAACAATCAAAAAAAATTAGGGCTAACAGGTAAATTTTTACCCAATGACAGTAACTTAGCACAATATAGGATTACATAATGAAAATAATTGAGATACTCACAGAATATGACACTTATATGAGTGATGACGCATATAAAAATATGCAAGACAACGAAAAAACAGATCCAGAAAATAAAAAGAAAAGACCTGACTGGTTATTGAATGCCTACAAACAAGCAAAAGCAAGACGAGCAAAGAAAAAGCAGGCGGATAAATGAAAATAAATGAAATAATAACTGAAGGATCCGGCATATATTATGACAATATGGACAGACCATATTTTAACAGAATAGAGGATTTCCAAAAAGCCCTTAAATCTGATGTTGGGTTTATAAGAAATGCGGCGCAAGATGTAATAGCAAGAGGTGGACAAGAAGGTTGGCCAGAAGATTGGAATGCTTCTTCAACACAGGATCAGTATGCATCACAACTCACAATGCCAAAAGCATCACAACAAAAACCCCAGTATAATGTAAGAAGAGATGCAAACAAAGTGAGTACTGCTGACATATCAACACCACTTTCTCAACCTCCGGTAGCTGATCCTAAAATTCCGATACCTGCAGTTCCATTTAAAAGTAGCATTAAACCAATAAAATATTCACCAGCAATTAGGAGCCGAAGGCAATGAGCGGAGTAGCAGGCGGAGATAGAATTGAAGCCCCACATGTTCGGCCAACCACAGATAATTATGTTAGCAATGTTTTGAGTAAATTTCCAGGATTTACTAGTGCAGACATTAGTGGTAGTTTTAATTATGGTAACAAAGAAGACTTTGGTGATATTGATTTAATTGTTCATATCAAAGGTGATGATAAAAAAAATATTAAACAACAGTTAGCAGATTACTTTGCATCACTTCCTGATTCAACTATAGTTCCTTTTAAAAGTTCTAAGTATAAAGGCCGCAAATACTATAACGCAGGCGAACTAGTTAGTGTATTATTCCCCCAATCTAATTATTCAGATAAAACAGTACAAATAGATAATATTGTTGCAATAACCCCAGAAGAATCAATTTACAAACGACGTTTTTTAGATTATCCTGCAGAAAAGCAAGGGTTAATGATTGGCTTAATTAA
>Ga0080013_1001490_pt1 | contig 30783 bp, 59 predicted proteins | sample ETNvirenome_6_85_FD_69236 | JGI IMG/M metagenome (GOLD analysis project Ga0080013, IMG submission 69236) | Marine viral communities from the Pacific Ocean - ETNP_6_85 (SPADES assembly) (version 2) | ecosystem: Environmental > Aquatic > Marine > Oceanic | place: Pacific Ocean | collected 2013-06-19 | reverse complement strand
GAGCCTCGATGCCTGCCGGTCAAAAAAAAGCCTTTCAAGACTTAAAGAAGATGTTCTCTTGGTTAGAAAACAAGGGATATGAAATTATTTTCCACAACGACTCAGATTCAGTTGTTTTTTCTGACAAGAAGATGTTTATAGACAAGAGATCTAGTTTGGAAAATCAGCTATACAGTGCCCTACACGAATGCGGCCACATTCTGCAGCACCAAAACAAACCAATGTACAATAAAAGTTTCAAATATCAACACGTTGCCGAAAATGATAGGAGAAAAGAAAGGTCATATGCATATAGAATTTCAGTTTTGGAAGAAGAACTCGATGCTTGGAAGAGAGGGAAAAAGCTAGCCAAAAGAATAGGTATAGAAATAGATGAAATAAAATTCGAAAAATACAAAGCCAAATATTCAATGTCGTATGTCGATTGGGCAGCGAGCAAAGAATGGGATTGGCCGGCTTAACAGGACGATGAAGAGCGAAAATTCTCACCTTCAAGAAGGGATGATGGTATCGATATTCCTCAACTATGAGCGACTCTATACAGGCACAGGCCACCCTGGTTTAATTATAGAAATATTTCCACTTTTGCAAATTGCCAATATCTTGTTAACAGACGGAACAATAAAAAAAAGAGTTCCTTTTGCAAACATAAAGATACTTAACGAAGATGGCATTTAATATACTTGTAAATCTTTTTAAAAAGAAAAAAAGTTCGTCACATGTCTTCCTGATACGAGAAGACAGGAAAGTTCTCTTACTGCAAAGATCTTCTACTGACACATGGATGCCGAATAAGTGGGGGTTGCCTGGGGGGGTTATAGAGAAGAGAGAAACCCCCCGAGAAGCTGCCATTCGCGAAACGAAAGAGGAAACAAATCTAGATATAAAAAATATTTCCTTTCATATTGTGCAAGAAGGAAACAGGTTCTTATTTATTGCAAGAGAGTTCTACGGTGATATAAAACTAGATCACGAGAGCCAAAATTATGCATGGGTTAACTTTACTGACATCAACGAGAGAAAAAAGTATGATTTAGTACCCCGACTGAGAACACAACTTAAAAAAGCTTTTATTTTAAACTCTTAGTCATCAAGGGTTATTGTATATATATACCGCTGTCTAGCACTCTATTCAGTATGCTATTGTCTAGACATTCGCTATATTTTAATTTTGTGTTATAACTTTGAGCATATACCCAGGTCACATAAGCATCGACATAATCTTGCAACGTGACACCTATTTCTTTTAAAGAATTGTCTTCTGAAAAGATGTCATATTCCATTGACTTACGAACCTAGGATTTTGTCCACAATCGGCCTTTGTTTTCTAGAAATGTTTTTGCCGTTTTCTATATGTCTCAAGACACTTCTTAAATATTTGTTTTCTTTCTTTTCTAAATAATCGACAATAGACTTTTGATAAGACAGACTCTGAGTGTTTGGTCCCATAGATAATCGTGTATAGTTTTTTTCTTGATCTCTAAAATGCTTTAAACAATCTTGATACTCTTCCCAGGTTAACCCACCTGCTTTATAATCTTGCATACAATCATACGCCTCTTCATTAAGAACATTTTCCACTTCTTCATTGATTATAGCGATTAAGTCCGATTTGGTTATCTTCATAGTGATGTCTCTCCTGGTTTATAACTAGTCTGCTTTATCCCTTTTGGTAACTACACGAACTGCATTTTTAATTCTATCTGTATATCGAGTTGGTTCTCTGGGGAAGCTTATCTCAGCTCTCATATCAATAAACTGAAGCATAGCATCCATAAAAGGGTATCGTTTTCCGAGCCCTTCTGATAATGTCTCCATTGCCAACACTTGCTTTTTCCTTCCAAGTTCAAATACTTTTCTCGGGTTTATACCAAGAGTGACAAAATCATTCTTTAGGGAGCGAAGCATTTCGAATTGTTTCATATACCCGATGAACTGCCACATTATCAAATCGGCTTTTTGAACAACAGACATATCTTTCAGCAACTTAGGAAGATAAATTGTCCCCAAAGCAATATGTCTGGCTTCATCTTTCTCAAACATAACAAGAAGGTCAGATAACACGGGATCAATATTTTTCTTTCTTATCATCTTGAACAAAGTTAATGCCATTGGTTCAACCATCATTTGCATTCCAAGTAACATCTTCGCAACACTGCTGGCATTTGCTACGGTTTCTAAAAACTCCATAGCATGCTCGTTTGTATCTTCTGGGACTTCTCCTAATAATTCTAAATAATCTTGCATTACATAGAAGTGCCTAGCTTCATCGTGAGCCTGGGCAGTAGCTGCCATTCTCGCATCGTTGTCTTCTAGGTTGACAGCAAGGAGGGATGAAATTTTCCAAGCTGCTAGCTCTCCGTACAAGATAACACTAAATATGTTTTTAATGGCTTCTGCATTTTCGCTTGTTACTTTGACGCCTCCGTGTTTTTTTATACACTCTTGGAGATAATCCTTGCCATCCCATATATTTTTTTGGCCTTTGTGATACAACTCTGCCAAATTACGTGAATCATACATAATTTTGTAACCTTTCGTTTTGTTTGGGTTTATTTCAGACTAGCACACTTGATATCGTCTGTCAATCATATTCGCATTCTATGCTTCCAGCATCAGATCCACAATAGAATATGATATCTGCTGGATTTGTTGCACCGCAATGGCCTGGGTGTTCTACGGTGGATATCACTATTCCAGAAAGAACAAACACCATCATTACTGGCAACAATATTAATATTACTTTCTTATTCATCTATCCTCGCTTGTCTGCGATTTATGGCTTTCACTGTTTCTTCTTGAATAATCTCTTCTATTCTTTCTTTAGTTAAACCTTCGTGAGTGTTATCTTCACCTTTTACACTCACGACACAGCTTTCATATTTATCTTTGTCTTCTCTGCCAACACTAGCAGTACAGATAGCCCAAGGGTTGTTTTCTTTTTTCTTTTTTTCACCAAGTTTGATTTTCATTATTATTTCTCTCCAGTCGGATCCTCAATTGATATTTTTATCTGTTCTAGATTTCCTTTTGCTTTGTCGCCAGAGCCCATATCATTGTCCATGATAAACTTCTCTAAATTATCAGAGAGCTTGTCTAACTGATCGAATATTGTCGTTATTCTTTTATCTAAAATTTTAAAATATCTTTTTGCCAGTTTTTTCATATAATTGGAACTGACATCATCGAGCTTGGCAACTTCTTCAAGATTTGTCCCAGTAATGCTAAAATCACCAGCGGATTTTTCTTTATATTTATCAGCAAAAGCTGCCGCATCGTCAGCATCCAGAAACGGATTGTCAATCATTTTATCTTTCCCGTCTCTTATCCATAAAGCATTTGCTTTCTCTCTGCTCATAAGAAACTCATAAAAAGAAACTGATCCATCTTTTCCTTTCATAATATAATAATATATTATGTCTCTGCCATTATTTGCTTTAAGTGTGTTGAAAAGATTACGAAAACTTCCGCCATGGCCCCAGTCGGACACAAATTTTATACTATAAAGTTTTCCACCTTTCTTTACATCTGTTATATTCTTCTCTCCTGGCTCTAATTTTTTCCCCGGAGTGTCAACTTGTGTCCCGCCAATGAGGGCAGCAACAAATGCTTCCATTAAAGTTCCAGCGCCACTAGCAGAATATTGTTCCAATATACCTGTCAGTGTGTTTAGGATTGTTAGATGCCCTATAATTGCTGCTGGGTCCGTTTCGCAGGTTCCAGATTTCGGATCTTTACAACTTTCTAGAAATGTGTTTATACTGTTTATTTTCTCTGGCAAGGTGGAGCCCTCTATTCGCCTGACGTATCTTTTTATATCGCGACGCTGTACACTTTTAGGATCTCCAAACTTTTCTGATATTTCTAGCCTTGGCAACTTTAAGGTTTTTGTTCTTTCCTTCTTCTTGGCAACTTCAGATATTAAAACATTGTTGGGAAGAACCTCTTTCATTTCTTCGGCAATAAAGCTCATCAATGTAGACTTAGATATTTTCATATGCTATAAATAGTTCCTAGTCTCTTCTTTCTTCAACTCTCTTTTCTTCCGCAATTTTATATCAATAACAACATAAATAGAAAAGATACACCCAGCAATAAATGCATTTGCTCCTGTTATAAGCAACAATCCCATTCCCATATCTGCGATTTGTTCAAACGACATATTTAGTACTCCTCCTCTTCTTCTTCAAATTCGGGATACTCTGTAGAGCCATAACCAAACTCATTCTTTGTATCAACATATATCTTTGCTTCTTCTGGAGTCATTTCGGTATATTCATCGCGAGAAGCAAAATTCACATCTATTCCGGTTTCTTCTGGATTCATTAATATATAATAACCTGTTATAAATTTTGATGGCACTCTCCCGCTATAACCATATATACCAAATTCTTTTGATAAAGAGAAACTTTCACCTTTCATTTTTGAAGGTATCCCTTGTTTGTCCCTGAGTATTTGGCATATGTAGTCATAACACCCAGTATCACCAGAACCAACATCTATATCATAATCTGGTATTATGAGGTTTTTGTTTGGAGCACTTAATTCTAAAATAACAGGATCCCCACCAACCTTGCTAACTGTGTGTGAGGCATGACTTTGAGCTTCATCAAAACGAGAAGAAAAGAACACAGCATCAGGATGCTCTATACCATCATAATTTGTCTTACTCTCACCTGGCTTCAATCCTAGTTTGAAAATGTTCTCCAGATAAACCGTGCTGGTTCCGTGATAGAAGGTGCTTGGTATCTCACCTTCGATTGCCCACTTGGAAGTGTACTCTGTGTCATCCCCCTCACCTGCTCCTGATTGTTGTGTTACATTCTTGATACCGAGTTGTTTAACAACTTTTTTTACAAGGATAGAAGATTGCGGATCCAGCTTGAAACTTCCAATGGTATATAAATTTAAATCGTTTTTTTCTTTCTCTCCGAATAAAACATCAGATCTCATATCATCATCTAGCAGTTGTTTGAGATCCCACACTTCTTCCCACTCACCTTCAATCTCAAGTGCTTTGTTTATTTCAGCAGCGATTTCTTCATCTGGATAATCATCGATAAGCCACACATTGGAGCCTTTTGCAATGACATAATCACCATCACCTTTAACGAACAGTTCGTTTAATTGGGCTTCTTTGACGAACTTTCTCCAATTTTCCATTAAGAGTTTCATTATTTCTTTCTCTCGATAATAATTTTTATTTGTTTCTTTTTATTTTCATCCACTTTTGTACCAAAGATTATAGGCCCAATCTCCTTTATAAATTTTTCTGGCATTTGATCCACAAGCTTCATTACTTCGTAAGTTGCTTTGGCATCTGCGTCTGTTTGATTTGTATTTGTGTTTCTGATTGTCAATTTCGCACCACCCTTGGTGGATGTAACAAGTACTTCGACATTATATGGAATAGCATACATTTTCTTTTCAGCAGCACCCTCAAAGCCTGGCAACTCTAGTTGTTTCAATTTCTGTATTTGAACTTGCACTGCCTCTGAATTAATTGACTTTATAATTTCTCTATTCATAAAACGATTTCTCACCTTTGATGCATCTTTGGAGCCTTTTGCGATATCAATATCATAATCCAAATCTCTACCAACATATGTAACATCAACATTATCCCACAAATAAACACCTTCCTCTTCATCAATCTGTTCTTCCACTTTATCAATAAAGGATGGTGGTGTGATTCCATCTTCAATAAACTTCTGCCTTATTTCTTCCGCAATTTCTTCGTTGCTGTTGTCTAGTTCGCTTTGAACATTGTTGGCAAACTCTTCAAATTCTTCTATGCTATATATCCCCTGTTCTGGGGATATATCAACGGCTATTTTCATAGTTCTTTCGTCTTTTTTCCAGCCGTATGACACATTGTCTCCTTCTGTATTAATATCTATATAGAGATTGGGTGAATCCCTTAAAACATCCATTACCACCTCGGCCACGGCGTGTTCTTTTCTCGTAAACTCTTCTGTGCCAAAGTTTCCGTTGACCAGGAAGCGAGCAACAGCATGCGAATAAATACTATCTTCGTCACCCAGCTCAGCATAGAGTGTCGTGCTGTCCATTCTTCCGTTTATATCATCTACTATTTCATCGATCTTCTCTTCCCATCCCAGATCTGGAGGGTTGTGGGCCAAGTGATCGTCCATCTGTCCTTCAATTCTACGAACTTTTTCTGTCGTGGTGGTTTCTTCCATTTGTTCCCTTGCAGTCTGATAAGATATATTGTCATCTTCGGCATCATAGTGATCTTCAAACCCACTACGCTCTCCAACCCAGGCAACTTTTTTTAATGGGTCATTATCATCGGCTGATGGATCGTAGGGTTTCCTAGTTTTATCTATTACAAAATAGAAAGCTTTTCCTTCCTTCGTGTAAGAGTCAAAATAGTTTTGTGTGTCTTTGGCGGAAATACACCACTGGGTTCCTACACCATAATAGCAAGACGCATGTGTCGATAGGGGGCGAATGACCATAAATTGTTCATCATCATATACAACATCAGATTCTTCTTTTGCTTGGGCTGACATTTGTTTCTTTAGCTCTTTTTCCCTTTTGATTTTCATCGCCTCTGCTTTGGCACTTTGTATGTCTGCCGCCAAAGCTTCAAGGCTTTCCCAGGAGTTTATATCTTTTGATCGTGGCTTACCGTCAGAATCTTTCCAAGCACGAGCTTTTTTGGAAAGATCGTGAAAACTATATATTGCATCTCCCACACTTAACACTTTACGAGCAAGAAGCCTATAAGCAGGCTCTGGGTCTATTAAATCTGGATCTCCTAAGTGGTTTTCATCATAAGACTTCTTTATTTGCTTCATCATCCAAGCAATATACTTGTGGTTACCAGAGGGGTCTCTGTCCTCTAGTGCATCAACCGCTTTTGATAAGAGAGGATTATCCTTGTATTTGGCTTTGATCGCTTTGAGATCAGCCATCGACTCTTCTATGTTATCTGTATAAGTTCTCCAACTTTCAAGAATGAGCTTCATCGTTTCTTCCTCTCAATGATGATTTTTATTCTTCGCGACTCTTGTATTTTTTTGGGTCTTGGGAATTCTGCTGGGAACTTCTCGATGTACTTCGTAAAGCTATCGAACAGTGCTTTCTTATATGCTTCGATGTTCTTATCTATTGCACCGAAACTTGTTGCAACTTGATCTATTTCAGACTCATCGAGATCATTGATGTTGAGAACAAAGTCGAAGTGGGTGGCTTCGTGTCCAACCATCATCTTTATTTCTATTCGATGATTCCTTTTAACAATGTTGGAGAGTCTATCAATTGCATCTTGCTGTACACCGCCGCCCTCAACACCAGGAAGCTCTAGTTGTTTGTCCAACACATCAATAACTCTTTTATTCGCTGCATATAATATTAGTTCTTTGTTCTTTGGTTTCCTTCCTATGAGAGATCCAGTTCGCAATACTTTTGGTGTTGGGAAGTTAAGAGAGAAATTAATAGTCCCTTCTTCTTCATCAATGCTGATGGTGATGTTCTCAAGAGATAGTTCGAACTCCTCTTTCAGGTCTTCTCTGTCTGTCTCTATCTCTTTGCCCTCTTCGTCTGTTTTGTATATTTCAAAAAACATTTTATCGTATTTTGTTGCGGGAAGAACATGTTCGCCTATCAAAACTTGCCTAAGCATGTTTCTTACTTTGTCATAGTGGTTTTCTAGATCGTTGACCGCACCATGAAAGAAACTATCAAGCCTTTCTAACCCGCCACCGCCACCGCCATACTCACGGAATTGTCCAGACATAGACACTTTTAGCAGACCCGCACCGAAATTGAAATAAATGTTTTCAGACGAATCTCCATAATTATCTTCCTGATCACCCAGGGTAATACTATGATTCATTATCTTACTAAATGCATCTTGTATCATACTGTATGATTCCATTTCCAAGTCCTGTACACCGTTGTAATCTGATGGTAGAGAAAACAAGTATACTACATCGAAGGATCCCTCAATCGTCACCTCTTCACCATAATCATCACCGACCTGACCATCAATACTAATCCTGTTATCGTCTATTCTTTGTCTATTTTCTTCTACTATCTCTTTTACTTTTTCATCATAGTCAATATCTTCGTATTCGAAAACAATGCTAAACCTATCTTCCAAGTCTTTCTCCGCCAGAGCTTCTTTGAGTTTTTCTTGGAGTTCCATTCGATAATCCCGTTCCACTGCCTCGTTATCAACATCCATAAACTCTTTCTGACCATACGCAAACTGGTATCTGTTTCCGTGAGGATCCATTAGAAAGAAAAGAGGGTCATCTTCCCCACCATAATATGAATCAAAATAATTTAGCCCAGGTGCTGCTGTACACCATCTAGTTTTCTTGCCCAACAAGCAAGCGGCACCTTTGTTATGTGCAGCAGCAATAACCCACCCGCCTTCTGACTGGAATTCTGGAAGACCTTCTTCGTCTCTTGCCACACTTCCATCTTCAGCGAACTTGAAATTGCCTTTAAAGAACTCTGCTCCTTTTGGAGCATCAGCAGAAAGTTTCTTATCTTTGTCTGCTTCTATTGCTTCCTTGGCACCAGCGACGACGTTGGTAAGTGAATCGGCATCCTTGAGTTTGTTGATGTCTGTAGGGTTCATAAATCTTTGAAACTGAAAAAATGTTTCTAAGTTGTTTCTTATATTTCCGAATTCAGCGTTGTATTCGTGACCGATAATACTTCTCGGCTCAACAATCGCTTTAAAAATAATTTCTTTAAGTTTTGGATCCCTGAAAAGACGAAGAACCCAGAGAAGAGAAGTTCCTTGTTGGTTATCTTCTATGTCTGAGGGGATCAGAGAAAGTATTCTATTTTCCAGTCCAGTGCTTAGACTACCCAAGTTCTTTTTTGGATCAAACCCTTGTTCATAATTGTATGACTTAATAAATTTTACAACTCTATTTTTAAGAGTTTCTTGGGCATCCTTATATGTGACTTCTTGAAGGAGTTCTTCTTCTAGGAACTCACGCCAATTTTCGAGAATAAGCCTCATAAAATCTATTCTCCCGTTACAACATCCACATGTCCAGTTGCAATATCGTCTTCAGTATAAGTAGTAAAGCTTAACCTCTTTACCTCTGGGTGTTCTGTAGCTTCCACTTCAACCCGGACAACATTGCTTATATCATCATAATCCCAATTGCCTGGTGCCCCTTCTCCGGAACACACAATTGATTCAACTGATAAGCCATTTCTGTTTGAAGTGTCTGGAACGAACTGATGTACAGAGCCAGGTACCAAATCTTCATGATCGATACCACCAAATACAGAAAGGAGAACCATAGCGGAACCTTTTCTATTTGTCATAATGACTTCCAAAGAAGTATACTCATCATCATGGTACCCACTAATCGTAGCTGGGCTATCAATATCTGTAATTAAACCAATGTCTCCCGACAAGCTACCATCAACAACATCGATGTTCTTATCAGAATTGTTCGAGAAAGAACCATAGTAGCCAATCAATTCATACTCAGCACCCCCTGGGGTGCTCTCATATGGCCTCTGAGCCACACAAGCAGACATTGCCAGTAAGACAATGGGTAATATCAATCTGTCAATTCTGTAGGGTCTTATTTTCATTTTATGTGCTCCTTTTCTTTTTGTTAATCTAATCCGTTCATCATAACAATTGCTACCAATCCAGGAAGTTTTTCTTTTATGTAAATTCCAGAAAACAATGTTTCCGATCTTCCGCCAACATAAGAAATAGCAGCATCCAAGTGTTTGCTAATTTCCGGATCGTCAGCCATTTCTGGTGTGACCACAAGCAAGATAGAGCCTGTTTTTGGTTTGCCCTTTGGCGCCGGGCATGGGGATCGGTTAAGACAATTTTGGAAAATAGTTGCACCCAAGTTACTGTCGTTAGGGTTTGCTATTATCGTTGAGCCGATAAATGCCCTCTGAGGCGACCTGAGAGACCTCTCTAGGTCTTTGCTGTCGTATGCCTGCATGGGAGACGACTGAGAGGCCAGATTAAGAATTTGCAGCAAAAGCTTTGCAAATGTTTGATTTGCTACAGGGAACAGGCTAAGCATTCCAACTTTTCCTCGTAACAGCTTACCTTGCTTTTCGTTATCCAGTACAATATGAGGATAATCCTTCACTTCTTCCATTAAATTGTCGCTGTTTTCCTTGATCGTCTGGTTCAACATTTCTTGAGAGGTTGGAGAGGTAACACAGAAGACAAGAGTTCCTTCCGCCTGTACAGACTTCAGATATCTCTCAAAAACAGGAGCTAGTGCTACACAGGAGCTACCAGTTCCTCCACCACCGCCCGCAAACACGAACAGCCAATCAACTTTACCAAGTCTTGTTCTCAGCGCATCTTCAACCACAGCACCATTATCTTTGAATACTTTTTTCCCAAGGGTAGCATCCTTTGCAACCCCGTCAGCACCAGGGACAATTATCAAATGTTTATCCGGGACTCCTTTTGGTTGATCCTTTGGGGTAGTATTTACCAACAATGTTTTATTGACACCTAGTTCCAAGAACGATTTTGCAATCTTTCCGCCCCCGCCGCCGATGCCAATGACACCAAAATTGATTGCCGAACTTATTTCATTATCATCAAGCTGTTCCTCATGATTGATTTCGACTTCGGAGCCATAGTGATCAATGAAATCGAAGTCACTAGAATCAGGCAGCTCCCACAATTCTGATTCTTTCTCCGAATCAGAGCTTTTTGCCTCTTCGCCAGCTTCTTCTGTGGCCTCTTCTGTGTCTTGTTGGGTGTCTGTCATAATATGTTTTCTCCTCTTTATTTAAAAAAAATATTTAACCTTTCCTTTTACTTAACAAGCTTCTTCTTATTTTCTCCATTTTTTTGTGTAAAACAAAAAAAACAACATAAACAAACAGAAAAATAGAAAGCTTTACTTCAAATAACATAAATAAATAGTTCTTGCAAGAGATAAGAGACATAAAAGAAAAGGCCCCAATAGAGGAGCCTCACTCATCTCAATGATGATTTAGTGTTTATAATTCTGTTTGAAGTTTGCTCCGAAGATTTTTTAGGACCGTCTTAACGGCAGGAAGCTCCAGGTTCATTATATAGCCAATGACAACTTCTAAAGCTGGTGCAATCTCATTATTTGAATCTATCCTGGTCATAGCTTTTTTGAGAATTTCGATATCAGCAGCTCCTTTCTTTTCTGGTGCTACTTCTGGTTCTGCTTCTGGCTCCACTGGAGCATTGCCCGGTGGATCCTCCTCAGCTATACTGTGCCTGGTTAGCTCTTCTTCGATTAATTTGATTAAAGATTTTTTTGTTATTTTCATTTTATTTTTCTCCTTTCAAGTTCTATTGTTAGCGAAACCTTTCCATACCTGTGCTTTGATCTGGCGCCGGTCCCTTTAAAATCTTCGCAGGAGTTTCCGCCGTCACGCCGTGGCCCTTAAGAGATACAAGTGCATTTGCGAGAGCTTGTTCACGATTTGCATCGCTGCCATCTAGCGTTGAACCGCCCACTATACTGCCGTGTTGAACCAAGGTTCCGTAGTTCACCGCGAATCCAGTGTCCTTCATACCGGCGCGATCACTCCTTTGAAGTCGTTTAACTTGCACATAAAGTTCTTCACCTTGAGGGTGAATAATTTTTATAGGTGGGTATCTCCCCTCGGGGGCATCCATCGAAGACTGATTAAGCGCTTGACCAAGAGTCATTTCGTTTTCATTCAACGCTCTCGATATTTCTTCTTCGATTAATTTGATTAAAGATTTTTTTGTTATTTTCATTGTATGTTCCTCTGTGATAGTTTGAAGTTAGCGCGGGTTATTGGGTGCTCCAGCTGCTGACCATTTTGTGTCACTTTGCTTAAGATAATTCATTAGAGCATCATCAGCAAAGCTAGAAGGGTTGACATTTAATTCAGGATTATCTTTGAGATAGGAAACCAACAGCCCAGCGAAATTTTTTAGATAAGCATCGTCAACTACCAGCTCAATGCGATCATCGATATTAAATATTTTAGCTAATTGGTTGTTGCCGACATGACTGTCATCAAAACCAACAACATATTCACCAGCAGCAATTTTAAGAACTTCGTTTGTTGCTTCTGCCACCTCTTTACTGGCTAACACCAGTTCAGCAGTTGCTTTACCTGTTTTCCATATACCAGATAGCCCAGCAATAACATTCCCAACACCAGGTATTGTTTTTGCAAATTCCATTCCAACCTCGGCAGCTGCCTCGCCAAATATACCAACAAACTGCTTCAATGCTTCTTTACCAGCCGCTTTAGCGGCCATATAATTTAGTTTTATCTTAATATCTTTTAAGAGGTCTTTTGCCTGAACCATTTCTTCTTCGTGAAGATACTGCCTCCAGTTTTCCATTATGAGTTTCATATGCTTAGTCTTCGTCTTGGGATAATAGCATATCTATTTTAGCTTCCAAGTCAGCAATCTTTTCAAAAGCTTTATCAAGATTTCGCTCTTCGTCATCTAATCCCAATTCGGAATGCGGTTTAATATCATTATCTTTCTTTTTAAATTTAAACCTATCGAGAAAGGCTTCTTCGATCTCTTCTTGGATAAGCTTCTCCAGCATCTCTTGTGTAACTTTCATTTTTGTTCCCTCCAAGCTTGCATCATCAACATCCCCTGTTAGCAGCCAATCTTTTGCAAATGCCCATAAAGCATCTTTTCTAACTAGTCCTTTCTCTTGATATGCTTTATATCCTTTTCGTGCTGCATCATGAAAAGGCTGTGATCTGTTGCCCTCATTGCCATATGCAGCAACATTAGCTAATGTCATACGGTCTAGACCATCTTTATCTCCGCTAACCAAAGAGCGTCTTACCCACACTTTCTCTCTAAAGTCTCCAAACCAGTGCTCGTAACTATCATCTTCTAGCTTGGGTTTGGGTTTTCTTCTAGCAAACCTAGGCATCTCATCAAGTGTTTTTGTGTTGGTTGTCATAATAATTTACATACCTCAGCATTTCATATAATTAGTATTGATAGAATAGTTCGCCAAATTTTTTTTACCCTACATCAGGGTCGTTTAACCGCAGATTCAAGCTACCATGGTTGTCATCAAACATTTTCTTTGCCTCTTCAAGGCTGGCAGATGGGTTTGCAGTCACATGGAACCCTAGGCTCATGAAAGCACCAAGGGAAGCTACGGAACTTGCCTGTGCTGATATCTCCTCATTGGGGTAGCTATCGATTACAACCTGTATGAGAGCTTTACCGAGCCCCTCACCGCGTCGATCTTCGTCAACGAAAAATCCATATACCGAGTGGGCTCCGTGAGCATACGGGCTATTCTCCATAACCGTTATATAACCGCCATCAATTTGGTAAGTTACTTTCCCGTCTTCTTCGGTTTTGGATATATCGTTTTGCTCATCGATGAACTTGCGAAAGCTTTCCATTATAAGTTTCATTGTCGATCCACCTCTCTTTTATTAGTTAACGGGATCTTAGGGATTTCCAAACCTGATAATATTTTTCATTAAACTTTATTGTGCTTCCCGGAGCTTTCCGGGAAGGTGCCATATGAGTTTCCGTCCATTCCCTGGCATCAAATAACTCTTGCTGTTTTTCGACTAGTGCTTGGTTATGCTCAAAGCGCAACTCCTTGTCGATATCGGAAATCTCTTTATTGATTTCAGCCAAAATCAGCTCGGAATTGCAAGTGTAAAAATTATACATGTTACCTCTACTCCTTTAATCCTGACAACCTTGCCAGTTCTTTATTAATCATCAAAATCAACCATCTTTACAGAAACCACCTCAACAGGGCTCACAACGCTGGCATCTCTAAACACTGTTGACTCCGCATCCCAGCCACCATCATATCCAAAATTGTAAGCATTGGAATATTTTCCAGCTGGGTCTCCAAAATGAATCGCATCATACTTTTGCAATGCAGCTTCGAAGTCAACAGCTCTCGTGGCATGACTCCACTCTGCTGGCTTTTCTGCTGGAAATTCTTTATACAGCTGCTCAGCGTCTTCTTCCATATTAACATGAAATACATTACTTGTCTTTGGCTTAAGCAATATTCCTTGTGGGCTCATCCAGTGAGGCATTTCATGTACCATCCAGCTGTTCCAGTCTGATGTCCACTTATCACCATCCTTAACGGCTGTAGATGTCCACAGTCCACCAAATGGTTTATTAAATCCTGGACGATTCTCAACAGGGGTAGTTTTCTTAAATTCCTCAACGCTGCATGCACCGTCTTCACATCCCTTGGGTATGAATAGCTGGTACTCAGCTGTAAACGAGCCTTTCTTTTCTTGTACGAAATTTCTCCAGCTTTCCATTATAAGTTTCATATCTGTATCCCTTGCCAGTTTTCCATTTTTTAAAATTCGTGCCCCACCACCATATAATCTTTTGATTTAAGAAAACTAGGATCAATGTCTGCATTATGTAAAACATTGAAAACAAAACTGCCGCAATTTTCAGAGTTCTTCTCCGGATCATCTGTGCGGCAGACAATTCCATCAGGAACTCTTACTGTTTTTCCTATTGACATTGTTTTATATAAACCCTGATCTTCTGCCTCTTTAGTGGTTTCTGGAATGTGGCTGAATTCATTATCTTGGCGCATATCGTTCCATGTACTGATAATAGGAGCTGCCATTTCTCCGCGATGGCCAGACATATCTTTCATGTTTCCATCTTCTAAAATAAAACCAACGTGATCCCATACACCTTTTTCTTTTCCCCATTCTGATTTCAAAAAAAATAATGTATTAGAAAGATCTTCGTCACCTTCTTTTAAATATCTGCGCCAACTTTCCATTATAAGTTTCATATCATTAAATAGTCTATTAATCTCAATATTTTTTTTGAGCATATTTTTAGCTTGGGTTATATTGGGGAATTGGTTAGCTTTTTGGAAAAGGTTAAATCTTGTGAAATTTTCCAGGCATTGCTTGCTTGTACTTAGACACCCCCAAAACCCCAGCGATTACGGGGACTTAGAACCCGGACCTAGGGGAGGGGGGGAGGTATGGTGTGTAAGTGTATGATATCGTTGAGCTTTGTTATTCTTTTATATAAGATAGATTGCACTAATGCTTCTTATACTATATAAAAGAACAGCCCTACCTTATAGGTTATAACATATAAAAAAGAGCCCCCATCAAGGGGGCTCTTTCAATATATTATTTTGTTACAGTATTAGGGGGTTATACTACAGGGTAACCACGATCTTACCATTCTCAAAAGCAACGGTGATATCCTCTCCTTTCATAGCCTTCAAGGTGTCAAGAGGAAGGCGGAGAAATGGCGATCCATCTTTTACAGTTTGGGCCTTGTAAGTACGGGTATCACCTACTTCTGGAGCTGCGCGTCCACGGCTACCATCACCAGCAGGGTGAAGCGTTTCCATGAAAGCGATAAGAGGATCAACCTCTTGGCCAAGGTTCTCAAGTGAGTCAATAGCCGCTTGCAAGGTGGCTTTAGCAGGCACATTGTCGGCAGTCATAGCCTGTACACCTTCAATACCATTGACGAGAAAAGCAACCTGAATATCCTTATTAGAGATGCGGGTGTTAGGAGTAGACATAGTGTTTTATCTTTCTGTTAGTGGGCTGTTTTGCCCGTGGTGTTATATAGTATCCGTTTGGTTTTCAGTTTATTGCGGTAGATCCGAATCTTTTTTTTATTTTCTTTTGGCCTTTCCTTTGTTTCGTTTTCAGATCTTTTTCTTATCCTATTATAGCAGATCACTCTTAGGCTGTAAAGCTTATTGTCAAGGTAGTGTGATGTTGCTCACAATTGATAGCTAAGTGTATGTTAACATTTATTTTTATTTGATCTCGCAGATCTTTTATATAGCAGGCAAGGCTTTCACGTTCCTTTTATATAATGAAACACCGCAAAAAGGGCAGTTCATTATATAAAGTGTATTTTTCTCCCGCAAGACATATAGAATATACTATGTGATTGGTTTCCTCCTAGCTTCTATTATATAATGATACAGTGATCTGCCTGCACTCCCAACCTTATCATAGTTGGGGGTATTTGTCAATAGGGAACTATGTAAATAAAGGGGTTGCTTTGATGGTGTGAATGTGCTAGATCCGTCGCAGTCAAAGCAGGCAATACCATACACAATATAGAGTAGCCTAGTGTATCCATAACACTATATAAGCCATCTATTAGTATAATACCACTTACCACCACTGTAATCCACTAATCTCCCCCAATACACCACTAAATCCCCTCTAATACACATCAATTTTATATAAAAAAAAGGCAGCCTTGGGGGGCTGCCATAAAACAATACTTTGTTTTTCTCTTAGTAGAGATACCTAAACTATAAAGAAAGGCAAGAAGTAGAACGGGTGACCTTTACATAAGGGGAAAGAAAGAAACCTTATGAGACACTGATTCTATTCTATAGTTATCTCCTATTCAATATAGTCTTTTGTTCTCTACTTTTGTAGTGACTATGTTATACTCTTATACTCTCTACTCTAATGATAATACTTTTATACTTTATTTTTTCTTTTCTTTTGTTCGCGAAGTATTGAAAGCATCACAGCCTGTATCACCTTTTTCTTTTTCTTCCTCAGTAGAAGAGCATGCTCCTTTACAGTAATAGCATATTACTACTGTGTCTTCTTTATTGTCTTCTTTATTGTCTTCTTTATTGTCTTCTTCTGATGCATCTATTATTGTTTCTAATAAGCTTACCAGGCCCATTAGTACTTTTATTTCTTTCTTCTTTTTTGCTTTCTTTAGCAGCTCCATTATAGACAGTATTAAGCCTTTTTGTGCGCTCAATAACTCTCTATCAACCCTGGGTATTGTTATGTTCATTGTTCTGTATTTTATCCTTTTGTTTGTGTTTTATTTTGTTTTGTCACTCTCCTTTTTGTTCTTTGTCGGCTCTCATATAAATAGTTCTTTCTTGTTGGCACATTCTTTTTCTTTTCTTTTATTCTTTACTCTCTTCTCCTTCCTTTACCGAGAAGTCTATATTACTATGAATCTTGTCCAAAACTCTCCTGTATTTCTTTGCTGCTTTGCGGTAAAGTGCTTCTTTTTTTCTACACTGTTTCCTGTTTGCTTCTGGCAATTCTCTTATCTCTAAAAGCTCTTTGGGGTACTCTACACTCATAATACAATATCCTTCTTTTGTTTGTTGTTGTTTTTTTTACTCTGGAAGCTGATACCAATATCTCTGCAATGACATTGTTCTTTCTCCTAGTTCAATTTCTTCTTCTTCTTATTATTCTTTTTCTTCTTTTTGCCCTTTTTCTTCTTTTTGCCTTTTTTTTTCTTTCCTCTTCGTTCTTATATCTTGCCCAGTATTTCTCTAAGCACACTCTTTTTTGTTCATAGCCTGCTAGCATTCTTTCTACATTATTCTCTGCTTCTTCTACGGTATCCGCCTCATCAACTTCTTCCCATCCATTATACTCAGTTAGCGGTAACTGCGCGGTTGTGGGGTTCCAATTTACCATAATCTTAAACATATAATTATACTCCTTCTGGATCGACAGTGGGATTCGTTGAATACACTTCACACGGGAACAAGCTTGCAGGATCGTCTTGAATGTTTCCACAAATCCCACCAAATTGTGGCATTGTAGTATCTCTTAATTTTATGTTATTGCCATAGACTTCTAAGTCCATGTTATCTTCGCAATACGTTTCTAAGTCGCTAACGAATACCGTATGGTATTGCTCATAACTAGATTCGATCTCTTGTATTGCATACTCGATCAAAGTCTCAACGCTCCAACTACTTACTTGCCAGTGCGCTAACTTATACCGATTCTCTGCACTGTTTTCAATGCTATCTTCTATCAACTTCTTTGTACTGATAACCGTCATTCGTACTCCATTGTCAACTGTTTTAATTCGCTGAGTCATCGACTTTTTCCTTTCTTACTTCTCTGTTTTGTTGTATTGGTTCTGGGTATCCTTCTGCTATATCTAACATGCCATCCAACAAATTTACTAGCCCTATTAGTAGATCCTTTTCTTCTTCTTTCTTCTCATGCTCTACTACAAAAGCATACCTTTCTATTGTGGTTAGCACTAGGTTTCTTTGTTCTCTTAGTAGGTCTACATCAATGCCTGGTACTGTTATATTCTCTGCCATTTTTTTACTCACTTTCTTACTTCTGTTTTGCCGCTAAAGAATGCTTTTAGCTTTTGGATACTTTCCATCTGCTTCTTATAGCTCTCTTCTATATCTTCTATCTGGTTTAGAATCTTTTCTCTTTGTTCTTTCGACATATTTCTATATCGTTCTGCATCTTCTTTTTTGATATAATACTTCATTGTTTGACCACCTCATACTCTTCTTTTGTTAGCAGGTAGCCCTCAACGAAAACCAAGCCCCGCTCTTTATAGTTTGGTTGGTTAGTTGCTGGTGTTGCTTCGTATACTTTCTCACTGTCTAGCTTTGCCATTCCTGCCCAATAGTAGTTCTGCAATGGTCTAACCTTATACGTCTTATGCATCTCTTAGCTCTCTTTCTTTTATAGGTTGCTTAGAGCAACAATTCCTACTAACACTATAGTCACCATTATCATTACAAAGCCAACATTCATTACTATGTCTGTCATTGTTCTCTCTCTACCTTTCTTTTATAAAAAAAATTCCCGCAATGCTTTTCCGCTATAACCTAAAATACGATAAGGTCTTCCTTCTTTTCTGCTGTGTTATACCCTTCATCCTTTTCGTTGCCGCACCACCATATTTTTACATCTTCGTCTGAACAACATTCCATTACAACACCAATAGTGTGAGTTGCCATACTGTTTGGCCTTCTGTTGCGAAGATAAACAATCTCGTGTTCTTTTACTTCCTTCTTCTTTTTTATAGCCATCCTAATAACTCCCCTCTTTCATCGTGTACTCTAATGGTTGCTAGTGGTCGAAAGAATGTTTCTGAGTGTTCTCTTTCTACAACTACAATGTATGTCCAACCTGGATCATCTTTATTGTTTGCTTCTGCTACTCTTTCTGCTTTCTCATAAGACATTACTGTCTTTTTATCACCTAGCTTCATCTTAACAACCTTTCTTTCTTTATGTCTTTAGTAAACCTTGTGTGCCCATCCCCTATGCTGAGTCCAAGCTCTGTCTTCTTCAGTTTGTTTATAGTGCTCTTCTACTCTTCGATCCAATTGAATACTAGCCCAAACTTCTTCTACTGCTCTTTTAGTGTTTGCTTCTTCCTTCTTCTTTGCCCAATCAATAACAATCAGTTCATCTAGCTGGGCAATAAGGGATGACACTGAAGCTAGTTCGTTCTTTTTCATTTTGTTTCCTCTTCTTCCTCTTGTTCTTCGGTTGTTGTGTAATCAGGGCCAGGATACATTGCATATGCATTTTCAAATGTAAGAATGCCATTTAGGAAGTCATTCAATACACTGTGGGGCATCTTTGTAACATCAACGGTTTTTGTTTTCATATTGTCCTTCTTTTGTTTGTTTTTTTGACACTTATAAATGCATACTCAAAAGAGTATGCTATATAAGTAGCAAATTTAGAATACCTTATCTTCTTCTAGATAGTCATTGATCTCTTCTTGTTCAACATCTTTATGTTTCCACCCATCCTTCTCCCATCGGTTGATAGTATCAATAAAAGAGTTGATATGCTTTGAAGTTGTATTGCTATATTTCTTGGTAGTAATAACAACCTGCTCATTGTTATAGTCGCACACAACAACGGGAGTATCATAACTAAAGTAAATCTTATTACCGTTACAATACAATGCTGTTTTGTTTGAGCCTAGGTTTTCAATATGCTGTGTCATTTTTATACTGCCTTTCTCTGTTTTCTAAGTAAGTGTATCGTCTTTGTTCGCAAGCTTCTGATATAACCTTCCCCATTCGTCGCAAAGATCAATCTTTGCCATTTGTCCATAGCTTTGAGCCATTAGTGTCCAGAGCATCGCCTTAGCTTCGTCGCTTTTTATATCTTCTGTATTCCCGTTCATAACAAGCTCGCTAATACCATTGGCAAATGGAATAGGATTTACTGGAAATGATGAATTGAACATCGCAGTTGTGAGGTTTTTTAGTTTCTTGTTATCCATTTGTTTCTCCACTTTCTTTTGTTTAGATGCACTTCTTGAAAGAAGCCGCTTTCTTTTGTGCATCATTCTTAGCAAAAATATCTTCTACCATGTTCCACATTTTATCTGCCGACTCTTTATCTCCTTTCAGAGTGTGCTTATAAAGATCTGAGTATGTGGTGATTTTTACTTGGTCCTCTTCTGGAAAAGATGAAATAGCCTTTTTTGTTTCCTCTTCTTTCTTTGCCTTGTTGGCAATAAACTCTTCGATACTTTGTGTCCTAATTGACGGGTTATCAAAAGAAACATTATATGCTTTTGCTACCCTCTTGTTCATTTCTCTTGTGATCTGGCTTCTTAGATCAGAAAGAACTGCATCATTTAGTTTCGCAATATCTTCTTTTTTCAGTGTCATCTTTTTGCTCCGTTCCTATAAAATAAAGGTGTATGTGATCTCTGTTTTCGCTTTGTTTTCAGGCCCTTGGCCTTTTTTTTCTCTTTCTCTTAGATCTATCGTAACACACTAAAGGGCAAAGTCAAGAACTGTTGCGATTCATTTAGTATGTAATGAAGCCTCCTTGCTAGGTGGCTTTATGCACATAGGGCATTAGTGTCTTATCAACCACCAATGGCCTACTATCACCACACACCCAAAAAGACTCATTGATAACTTCTGAATCAAGAACTGGCTTCTCTCCAAGATATAGTGCATGCCTGTCATTCAAGTCACAGCCAGGATACACATAACCAAACTTCACCATATCGCCTACATTAATATCTTTGTTCATTGTGCTTACTTTCTTTTTAGGTTTAGAAACAACATAACAATCTTGCTCTATATAATTTCTACTATGCCACTCAGTCTCTCCAGTCTTGAAAACGTATATTAAATAATCGTCTTTTCCGCATTTTGATATAATGCCTGCATTTGAGTATTCGACTGATACTGAAGCGGGCAGGTTATGTGGGCTTAGTACATCATCATCTGATATTACTGTACCAACCTCTAGCCTTTTATCAATTTTCATCTTAGCACTACTTTCTTTTTTTCGTTCGTATTCCTGCTGTTGACTGGGTATATCCTACAAAAGATATCCAAACAAATGTAAGAAAGACAAAACACTATAATAACTTTGAAAATCACCTTTTCTCTCCGCTAAGAGGTTCACCTAATCTGTCACACCCTAAACGGTGTGCATAGTCGTTGTTTTAGTAATAACACTCTGTGCTGTAATAGTACCACTCACAATAATAGTAATCATAGCACCAAGTCTCATAACAATCATATCCAGTGTACCATTCGCAGCACTCTTCATCTGAGTATACATCACAATATTCTGGTGAGTGTGCATAAGGCTCTTCTTCGCAACCATCGTCACTATAGTAATAGTGCCTTTCCTCTTCACTTCTTATCTGTTCCCTGTTGGGATCTTCTTCTACCACTATCATGCAGCCAGTACACAACACCGCAAAAATAAACAATATGTTTTTCATGTGCTTCTTCCCTTCTTCTTTTGCTGTAGTCGGCTGCGCATCAGCGACCATAATCATCTTCTAGCCTAACTATGTCATCTTCTTCTAGGTATTGCCCCACTTGCACTTCTATAAAAGTCAGAGGAACACTTGATTTTTCTGAACACTGTGCTCGGTGTTTTGTCTTTCTTGGTATAAAGAAAACCTTTCCTTTTGGCTTTGTTTCAAACTTGTGCCCATCAGCCACCACTGTACCTTCACCGTCAAGTATAATCCAAGTTTCTTGCCTTTCGTTGTGGTATTGATACGAGAACCTGTGACCTGGCTCAACTGTAATCTTCTTTACCTTATACCCTTCTCCTTCAGCTAATACTTCATAACATCCCCATGGTTTTTTATGGCTATACATTATATCGCTCTCCCTTCTAATCTACTGTTAGGATTCTTTCATGGGTGTTGAAACATCCAGCAGCCCAATAAGAGTTAGTAATCCAAAGCCTTGTGCATTTGCTATTCTTTGGCTTTGGGGCGCCCATGTCAGTCAGTACAATATGCCCATCAAACTTGTGCTTGTTCACATAGTCAGTTGGAGCATTGAAACAAGTGCCTCCACAGAATACACGCTTGAACTTGTTCTTTTCTCCTTTCTTCCACACAAAAACCTTATCAGTGTCAACTTTTGTATCAAATGGAATAACAGTAAACTCAGCCAAAGATGCCAATTTTTCCAACTCACTAAAGAACTTCTTTAGCAACTCTGTTCCGACAGAGCCACTTTGATCGATGCTAACTGCAATCCTTGCTGCTCTACTTGTTTTCTTACCAGGGTGAATATAGGGATACCTTCTATTCACTTTCTTTACAGAAGAAGACTTGTTAGCTTTTTGACTAGCATTGACAAAAAACTTCAGCACTGCTCGCCAATCTAACTTTGGGGTTACTCTTTCTTTGATCTCACTTATGACCGAACGAGAAACAGAACCATATCCTTCTGCTTTTTGCTGGCACTCTTCCATAGAATCTTTCATTATCTTCTTTGCTCTCTCCTTCGCAATTTGTTCTGCTGTACTGCTTACTTTGCCGCCATTGCCCCACTGCTCATGTTCATCAAAACTATCGTTTTGTTCCATTTGTTCTTTGAACTCTTTATCTTTTTCAGACTTCTTCTTTAGTTCATTATAATACCACTCTGAAGATCTGCCCAACGGGAACACTTCAAACCCTTCGCCACCGGGAATACAAAGAGGTACTTTTTCCTTAGAGCCTGGAACCTTTATCTTCTTTGGTAACTCATCCTTCAAATGACTGTTAATAGCTAGATCAGTAGCTACATTCCAAAGCTTACTCATGCCATCCTCTGGAAGCCTTCCCGTTACATGTTCAAATATCAAGTGATAGTATTCGTGCTTTATAACCGCTGCTCTTTGCTTGTCTGTCCTAAGTTTAGCAAAAAACTCAGGGTTATATAACATCTCAAAGTTACCTGTCTCAGTGACCATAACACCGGCAGTCGGAATATCCTTAGTGGCAGTCTTTACTATCCTCAAAGAGATCTTAGCAAAGAACGGCTCATCTTGAAGAAGCCTTGCTATGTGTTTATTCAAATCATACATCTTACTTGCCACCCTTCAGAAGGCTAGAAATAAAAGACCCAACTGTACAGCCGTCTACTTCCATTGAGTGAATTTTTAGTGAGTTCTGACCGTTAGAATATTCTCCCAAGTAACCCCACATAAGAGAAACAACTTCCGATGGAATCACAAACATATAACGAGCCAAGTTCGCCAATCTATTATCTGTAATCTCGCACTTGAACACATCTCTAGCCTCCATCTTTTGAAGCAAAGCAGTGTGATCGTTGATGTCAAACGACTCAACAAGTTCAAGCATTCCGTTATCCAAAATGTCTTCAATCGCTACTTGCTTTTCATAGTTTCTTACAAAGTCCATGACAAAGTTAGCAGCAATCTCTTGCCCAACAAAGCCTTCTGAAATGTGCATCATAAGTTGCAAATCATCAAACGCTCTAGTGTCAAGCAATTGAGCAGGAATAGCATTTGAGAGTCTATGCCAAGACCTACGGCTAGGGTACATTTTGTTTGGCTGAAACTCTCCTTGGTGCTCCAAAGCATCATGGTTAGTGTTAATATAATCCCAAACAATGGGATGTACTTTACCCTTGGCCCAAGAAAGCCAATCTTCTACAGTTGGCTTTACATCCCAAGTCGTAAATCTATCAAGTTCTGCCGGGTCCATTTCTCCTACTTGATATTGTGAACCATCTTCTCCACCGTTGATAGCAGCAAAGATTAGAGTATCAGGATGGAGGTTATGACCATTCAGCTTACGAGAATCAGTTAGCTCAAAAATACCTTGTCGAACTTCAATAATAGCTCGATCAAGTTCATCAAAAAACAGCACAACCGGCTTTTGACATGCTTCTTTGAACCAGTCCGGCGGATTGAATGTAGTAGAATTTCCATCAATAGAAGGAAGCCCTAAAAGATCACCCTCGGTCATCTGGCTAGTTCGCCTTTCAACTACTGGCAAATCCATCTCTTCTGCTATTTGATATACCAGTTGAGATTTCCCAATACCGTGGCGCCCACGCAATAGTACGGGGTACCTTGCTTCTACGGGGTACTTGTAAACCTTGGAGAATGTTGCGAAGTCAATAGACATTTTGTTACCTCTTTCTTATCTTTTCTTTTTGTTTGTTGTGTTCTTGCTTCTACTAATTAGTTCTAACCGTCTAGTCCTTCTACTCCTAATTCCCAATTATTAGGAATGATGCTTTCATCATAAGGAGTAGGAGACAATACTACAAAATCTAAGAAGTGTCTCCCTAGCACTAACCCTTCTAGTCTGTTTTCCCTATCTACATAAGGACTAGGATTATACTCGTTATTACGAGCCCATGAATGAGCAGCCAAACGAAAGGGGAACCTTAGTGACATCTTATCTGTAAGCTTAGCACCAAGCCTTATTACTTCAATAGCATCCCACCCAGCAGCCGCGTCTGTTATGGCTTTGAAGTCAAAGCCAGTAACAATATAACACTCTTTTCTTTCTTCCACTGTGAAAGACATAGCATGCACCTTGGAAGGTTCATAAATAAAACTACCTGCTGGGTCTTTTGAGTATGAATTGTTTACTGGAGCATATATCAAGCTACCAATGTTTAAGCCTGCTTTCCTGAATAGCTCTTCTTTGACATAGTATCGAAACCTAACATTGTTTTTGATTCTTTCAGCATTGTCCTTCTTATATTGTTGGCAAGTCTTCTTAGTGTGCCCCTGCTCTTTACAGTAGGAACAAGTCCTAGCAGGCTTCCCTTGCTTGTCAAAATAATGTCCGTAATTGCGAGTGTGATACTTATGCTCTACTGGCCCTTCTTCAGTAGCTTCTTGTGCTATCTTTTGTTTTAGATCGGGGCACCCTCTAATATTATGTCCTCTATCCCCACAAAATCTACACCTTACTTGTCTTGCCATTTTCCTACCTCTTTCTTTCAGTGTGTTGTGATCTCTGTTTTCGCTTTGTTTTCGTCGGCTTGTCTCTGTTTCGTGCTGCCTTATGTACCCACTATACAGATCAGATCCGCCCCTGTCAAGCAGATCCGCGTTGGCGGAGAAGAACTATCAACCCCTGCCAACATTTGATATATTATATAGTTTGCTAGTCGTTCGTCTTTTTTATGTAAATATAAGAATTGCTTTCTAGCAAGGCATCATTGTATTGATTTTTTTCAAAGCTCACTTTTATGATATCCCCCTTATCCATCATAGATATGTTCAACAACAACTGTTGGCAAAATAACTTAGAGTGCATATTCACCATTGGGCTTTTCATCAAAGAGCCCAGTGTTGTGTAAAATAACGGTGTTTTTGATTTATTTAGTATTAGAAATTCGTGTTCTCTTTCCATTATAAAATCGCTCCTATATTATTCCCTTTCGTAGTTATAGTTTCTTGTGGTTAGAATGGTAGTTCATCATTGAAGTAAATGTCTAGCCTGAGAGTCTGATGATCTTTTTTCCACATATACATCTCTATGTGGGTATTCTCGTCTTCGCTTGTAAACTTCTTGTAGTGGCAAGACAAACCTTCTAGGAATCTGGTGACATCATTCCTGTCTCCTTTATTATTAGCTTTGAAGCCTGCTTCTATCAAATGTTTTAGAACAGCAGGAAAAGCCTCATGTCCGCATTGTGTATAATAGTCCTGCCTATAGCGGTCGTTAGCTCCTTTATATATTTCACGAACCAAGTTGCTAAAATTTATATTAGGCCCTTCCCAAAAACCCCTGTCTTGCGCCTGTATGTCGGCTCTTTCTTGTAGGTTCATTTTCTTACCCCTTCTTATAGCTACAGCACTTGCATGTGTTGGGCAATTCAAACCCAACACATACAAGCACCAACATTATACCAATCATCTTATTAGCGAGTTTCATCTTTGTGCTTTTAGCATCCTTTGCGTTCCAAAAAAAGCAATCACTGCCAAACACAAGCTAACAAGAACAGGAGAAAACACTAACAGCCAGCTAGGCTCAGGAACAATTGTAGCATCAAAATAAGTTACTCCTTTCATCACAAGCAACACAACAAATGCCAACAAAAGAACTTTTTCAAGGACTACTGCTGCTTGCATAAGCAAAAGAACTGCCGAAACACCAATAATTTTAAGTTTTTTCATCTTTTATCCTTCTTTGCAATGTTTTCTAGAATACTATCTTCGATATGTTTTTCGCTGCTATGGTAAGGTTCTGACAGAAAATCTAAATCTTCTTCTTCGTAATCTTCTTCCTTCTTTAGTGTTTTTATCATGTAAAAGTCAGATGGCAGTGGCGGCTCTCCTATAACCCAATCTTCTGGTATCGCTTCCCAACCATATGTTCCTCTAAACTGTTTTTCTGCTTCATCTTGGTTCCAGCTCATGTGTTTATTCCTTTAAAGCAACGATAGAAAAGATACTAGCACTACTACATCTTCCACTGTAAGTTGAATCACTTTACTTTACTTTTCTTCTTGCTTTTATTTGGTGGGCTCGCCATGGCCCCCAAATACCATATTTTTCTAAAAACACTTCCCACTTTCCTCTGTTTTTTTGTTGATTTGGAAATTTTTTTGCCAGATATGTATCTGATTGAGATTGGAAGACAAAATTGAGCATTGCCCTTACTTTTTTTTCTAGTTTTTCCATTGAGGAACTTAATTCTTGAACGTTCTTTATGTTCACTGTTACATTTCTCGTAATTCTCTTCTTCTCGTCCTCAGTTAGATACTTAACCTCATTATGTCCAGCAGCCTTACAAGTAGATGCTATTTCTCTTGCTGACAAATCATAAGTAACCGCATGCCACACAACTTCTTTTCCACTATTTTTTCTTTTTTGTTTTCTTCTTATTTCTTTCATGGATTATTTCTCCTTATAGCTGTTTGGTCTAATTCTTTTGCATCATCTTCTGTTAGCATGTATTTTCTTCCTTTCTCATCTTTCACCAAGTAAATACTGGGAAGTGTGTTTGTGTTTATAGCGATAACTTCCACTTCTTCTTCTTGAAGTTCATCATATATTGTTTGACCAATTTCAAATGTCACTTTGCTTTACCTTTCCTAAAAGGTAACAGTTGCCCCCACTGTTGTGACCTTTTAGCTAAAAGGTCATCATGCATACCATGATCTTCAATCTCTGCTTTTAGTTCTTCAAGTGTGAACATCTTCAAATCTCCACTTAGATAGTCAATAGCACAACTAATAAGTGTATTCATATCCATATCATCAACCAAACGCTCTGCGTATGCCTCTGCTAATTCTTTCTTGTCTAACATCATTACACTTTACCTTTCTTCTTTCTGAGATAAGAACTCATAAAGCTCTTGGATTTCTTTCACCTTTACACGATAACCAATGTTATCCCCAGAACAAAACAACTCACCAAACTTGCTATCCAGCCCATCAATATCAGATGGATGAACCCAAACAGTTCCTTTGTCATAACACTTCTTGATAACAACCTCAAATGCTTTATAGCCATATAAATCATCTAGATTACATCGCGGATCACAATAAGCATACTCGCTTGCTTGGATAGATAGCTTATAACTACCAGCATCAATAGGATACATTGTATCCCAATGGCCAGAAGGTCTTCGCTCTCTTTCTTTTGTTAGTTGTATACGAAAGTCTTTCATTTTAGCCCTAACCACCTTTCTATGTCATTGCATAATGCTTGACTAATCAATTCTTCTCTTGATACTGATGCCGCATACTTTGCTCTTGGCATCTTATACCATTTTCCTGGCTCTTCTTCTGAAAAGTCTTCTAAGATATATCCGTTACACCACATACTCAATTGAGACATTGGATAAGGGCACTCTAATTGTAAATGAAGTTGTTTTAGGCTCTCCATCTGTGACTGTCCCCTTACCCAATATGAATGATCGTCACTATAACAATGGTACCAATCGTGGTTTTTCAGTTGTTTTGCGAACTCTTCTTTCATCTTCTTTATCCTCTCACGATGCTTTTGTTATCAAAAGTCATCAACATTCTTTTGTGCTGCGACTATTAGATCATCAACACGGTAAGCTTGGCCCATTCCCAAGTCTTCTTTGAGTTCTTTTATCGCTTCAAGCAATTCTACTTCTGTGTAGTCTTCATACTGCCGACATAGTGATTCATATGCTCTTTGTAGTAGAATTTTGCGACAAAGAGTGCCCACCACTTCCGATGCTAGTGCTTCTGCGATACCTACATGTGTCAAAACTTCCTTCATCTTATCCTACCTTTCTTTTAGTATTTCCACTCTGTTCTTGTATAGCCGCCCACAAGGTAGCCAAAAATATCTGACAAATGATCACATATTGCCTCATTTACTTGTTCTTCGTTTTCTAAAGAGTAGCTATCAAGCTCTGATATATCAATTGTTACATCTTCTGGCAAATCAACTTTTTCGCCATCTGTTTCCCAATCAATTTCACATACTTTAATCGTGTCTTCCATCTTTTTCTCCTTATCCTAAATCTAAAACCTTGAAGTAACCCGAAAAAACATCTTTTTCAACAATCCCATTGATGTGGGAATTATTATCTAAAAATGCGTAACACTCTTCTTCAAAAAGACTTTTGAAAACTTCCTTCATCTTGTCCTACCTTTCGTTTACCGCGCCTTGCGATCTGATCTGCCACCATCATATAGGAAAAGTTGTGTCGTGTCAACGACTAGGGCAAAAAACTCAAATACATAGTTTTCTTTTTTACAGCAAGCGATTGACAACATACACAACCATATCTTCCCCGTATTCTTCTATCAGTTGGTCGATCTGTCTTTTACATTCGTTATATGCTAGAACAGTTCGCTCTTGTGGAGTTTCTCCTGTTTCTCCTGTCCAGTCTTTCCAGTTTTCTTCTTCCATCTTATTTTCTCCTTAGCTTGTTTATATAATGTGGCAAAAATGGTAAGATGCCAAGCATAGCCATTATTTCAATGGGGCATATGTGCATATCATTTACCTACTTTCTTTTTTTGTTATTTTTCAAATGAGAGCCGCTCTAAGGGCTTGCAAAAACAGGTTGTGTGTGTCCTTAGATTATTCTAAAGGACACAACACAACCTGCCACAATGTCTCTCAACTATGTTGTATTGTTGTTGAGCAACATCATTGTTTCTTTTTTAGAACCAAATTTTTGTTTTTGTTTTGAATGAAAACTCTTCGTAAAATTCTTCTTTTTCTTGCTTCAAAGAATCTATAACAATCAGTCTTGCTATATCTTTGTTTTCTTTATTTTCTTTTTTACTACCGTTTATCTTCTCCTGTTTTTCCTGCTTCATATTCTTCTTTTTTCCTCCTTTTATCTTCTACAATCTCACCTAAGTTAGAGGATGTTATAAACATCCCCCACATACTAAACACAAATACCACATTGAACGAAATCATACAAAGAAATAACTTTGCCATATGTGCTTCGGACTGGAATATCGCAACATATTCATAGAAGCTCGCTGCATATAACACAACACACCCCAGCAAAAGGCATATTTGAGTCACAATTGGATAATGCACTGTAGCATATCTTATTCTTCTTCCCATCATTTTACCAACTCCAGATCGTGTACTGTACACCAAAATGAATCGTTTACTTCACCGTCATAGGCGCCAAAAGACACATATATCCTAGTACCAGCTATGCAAGACTCACTAATACGAGTAACAACACCTATTGCATTGACTTCTTCGCTTCTAACAATGTCTCCAACATCAAACATAAGGTAACTCCTCATAAGATCTAATTCTAAAGAAATCCGGCTTTCCTCCAGCCGGAAGAGATGTATGAAATTTAAGAACCCCGTACCTTCCTTTCTTTATTGCCAATATAGTTTCTACTATACCAAAGTTTCTAACAATCTTGTCACCCACTTCAAAATCTTTGGCAAACTTTACTGGATAGTATCCACTGTATTTGATGTGTTTCATCTCTATCATGGTCTGCTTTTCCTCTAAAAAATAAAGTGAGAAGATACGAACTCTCTTTGTGCGAACAACTCTTCCCTTTCTTCCCAGAGGTTTCTAAATTCTTCGCTCTCAAAGTCTTTCATAGGCATAATCTTGTTATCGATATCTATTATGTCTTCTACTATTTCTCTCATAATAGTTCTGGCATTCACAGTAGGGAGAAACACATAACAGCCGCCGTTTATTTTTGTTATCAAGCCTTTCCCCAAAAGTCAGCATTCTTTTTTCTATCTACTGACACCTCGTCCTCTCTTTCTAAGCCAAAGCGACTCAAGATCGGCCCTAGGGCCATTATTTTTATAGAGTGTTCATCCGTCAACCCGAAGATATTATCACTATCATATTCGTAATCTACCATAATATCATATTCTTCCCTATCATATTTGGAGAAGTATTCCATAATAGAGGTTCTATCTTCTCTTGCAATTGCCACTTCTTTTACAATTACTGGCATACTAGATGGAGTTTCCGTTCTTTCAAACACAACTAGACGTATCATTTTGTTTTTCCCTTTCTTATTTTCTTGAGGTACCTTTCCTCAGTAATAAAGGTTTTTGTTCCACCAACAGGCAAACAAAGATATTGTTTTGATCCTTTCGCTGCTGTGACTGCTGTACCCAAAGACTCAATTATGAGAGCTGTGGATGCTTTGAGCCACTTCGGGTTTGCACCAGTGAAATCTGAACCAACCTTTCTGCCCCTGATAGCACCCATCTCACCTTCAGCAAATATTGGTGTCTTGTTCAGCTCACCTATAACTTTTTTAGCA
>Ga0080013_1001489_pt1 | contig 30798 bp, 50 predicted proteins | sample ETNvirenome_6_85_FD_69236 | JGI IMG/M metagenome (GOLD analysis project Ga0080013, IMG submission 69236) | Marine viral communities from the Pacific Ocean - ETNP_6_85 (SPADES assembly) (version 2) | ecosystem: Environmental > Aquatic > Marine > Oceanic | place: Pacific Ocean | collected 2013-06-19 | reverse complement strand
CAGGCAGACTTTACAGACAGCCTACGGAGACACGACGATGAAACTTTTATCTACGCTGACCCACCATATCTTTTGGAAAAGTCTACTCTATACGGTGAGAGGGGTTCGACTCATAAGAACTTCGACCACCAAAGATTTGCGGAAGAAATCAAAAAGAAAAACAACTGGGTGATATCATATAATCCTCACCCTGAAATTTTAAAGCTATACAAAGATTATGAAATAGTATATCCTGAATGGGCATACGGTATGCACGGGGGAAAGAAGAAAAAGGGCTCAACCGAGAAAGTTAAGCCCAAAAAATCCCAAGAAATATTAATTTTAAACGTAAAGGAGAATGAAGTAGATGGCAAACCAACTTTTATTTGACGACGAGGCTCGGGACAAGCTTCTTGCCGGAGCCAGAAAATTAGGCAAGGCTGTTGCGACTACTCTTGGACCCAGGGGACAAAATGTTTTACTGTATATGAAAGATAGAGACCCGGTTATCACAAAAGACGGAGTATCCGTCGCTAGAGTTGTTACTTTAGATGACCCGATTGAGCAAGCCGGGGTCGATGTTATCAGACAAGCAGCGATTGAAACTAATAACGTCGCAGGCGATGGCACGACGACGGCTACGGTTCTATCGTGTGAGATATTAGAGAACGCCCGGAAGCTTATTGCCGCCGGCACCGCCCCACTAGAATTGAGGAGGGGGCTTGAAGATGCCTTAAAGGCTATTCTGGAGACGTTAGATGAAATGTCCCAGCCAATTAAGAGCGAAGAAGAAATTCGTCACGTCGCCACAGTGTCAGCCGGGGGCGACGAATCGCTAGGCAGTTTGGTGGCTGAGGCTGTTTTAGCCGCCGGCAAAGATGGTGCTGTTACTATTGAAGAGTCTAAGTCTTTACAAACAACACTGGATGTCGTTGAGGGGTTTCAATTTGATGGTGGCTATGTCTCCTCGCAGTTTGTGACAGATGAGAGAAGGGGCGCAGTTTGCTATAATGACCCCCTTTTCTTGGTCACGGATGCCAGTCTAGATGTGGTCGATGAAATGCTGCCGATCCTAGAAGTGGTTGCTCGTGATGGAAGACCTTTTGTTATCGTCGCAGAGGAAATTGAGGGGCAGCTTTTGGCGGCCTTAATAATGAATCGTATGCGAGGACAAATGAAGATAGCAGCCATCAAAGCCCCCAGGTATGGAGAAGAGCGAAGGAGTATGCTGGAGGATATTGCCGTCACTACTGGTGCAACGTTTGTGTCAAAAGACTCAGGAATTCGCTTAAGCAAAGTTGAACTCGGACACCTTGGCTCGGCAAAGAACATTGAAATTCTTAAAGGGCACACAACCATTGTTGATGGGTCTGGAGATGAAGAGGAAATAGATACCTTGATTGAGTCTCTCAAAGAGAGGGTCGAAGACAGCGATACCCTTCCGGAGGCGGAAAGAATCCAAAGGAGGATCACAAGGCTGGCTAGTGGAGTTTCAGTTCTTCGTGTCGGCGGGGCAACCGAAATCGAAATGACAGAGAGAAAGCACCGTGTTGAGGATGCCCTAGAGGCTGTCCGGTCAGCACAATTGGAGGGTATTGTTCCCGGTGCTGGCATGGCGCTAGCAACAGCCGGTGCATCAGGACTGAGGAAGGAAACCAAAGAGGTATGGAAGCGGCAAGCTGCAAAGGTTTTGTATTCGGCTTGTCAGGCACCCTATCGAAAGATACTTGAAAATGCGGGATACAAGCCAGATGTAGTATCTTCTCGCATAATAAGAGCAAGAGAACAAAACCCAGGGGTTAATTTTATAGGCGTCGACGTATCCACGGGCACCCTCGGTAACCTTATGTCTGCGGGCATTATTGACCCCACCAAGGTTACAAAGGCGGCTCTGCAAAATGCAGTGTCGGCCGCCGGAGCACTCCTAACAACTAATTGTGTTGTTTATCGAGAATCCGAAGAATAAACTAAATTTGAAAACTAGTTAATGAAACGAGTTTCAGGATCATATTATATTCGAGGTTCTGGAAATGCAAGATCTAAAATTACAAGAAGTTTTAATTTCTTTAGTTGAAAAACTATCGGTAATCGAGGACAAAGTTCTCAAGTCAGAAGCCCTGAACGGCGGATTTGATAAGCTGTCCGAAACAGTTAAAGATGTATCGACAGATGTTAAGTCAATTAAGAGCGCCATGTACGAGCCAGATAGGGGACTCTTCAGTCGTGTTAAAGAGCTAGAGATGGAATCGGCCCGTCGCATGGACTATATCATTGAGACCAAGCCTATCGTAGGGGAGCACCAAGAACTTGTTATTTGGAAGAAGCACGCCGAGAAAGAACTGGATCAGTTTGAAAAACTTCAGATAGAGTTTGAGAAACTCAAAGAGTGGAAGGTTGGAACTCAGAAAATAATCTGGCTTCTCGCCACCGCTGCCGGCGGCATGTGGATTAAACACTTTATGGACATGTTGATGAAGTGATATGTTTTCTTTACTTTTCGCGGTCATTTGTTTAGCCGGCGCGATTTATTACCGTAATCGCTGGAAAAAGTGCGAGACCGAAAAAGAAAACTTTAAAAAAAACCGCCCACTGTACGACGATTGGGGAGAATAAAATGAAAAACTGGAAACCTTTCTTTGTTGAGAACAGTAAAGTACCTGTTTGGTTATCACGCTTGGCACCAATAAACATCTGGGCTATCACCATATTTTTTTTGGTGTTCTGCCGTGGGGAAATGGATGAAGAAACCAAACGCCACGAAACAATACACTTTCAACAAACATTAGAGACAGGGGTAATCGGAATGATCATTCTGTACTTATGGGATTATATCCATGGATATATTAAATACAGCGACGGGGCAGCAGCCTACAAAAGAATCAGGGCAGAACAAGAAGCCTACGAGATGGCCGCTGATCCCGAATACCTCGCCAAGCGACCTCGTTTTTTGTGGATAAAGAAATATCATGTATGAATATAAAGCCACAGTCACCAAGGTTTATGACGGCGATACCATCACTGTCGACTTAGATCTAGGTTTTGGTATTGTGCTAAAGAAGCAGAAGATAAGATTGCTCGGAATCAATACCCCAGAAGTCAGAGGCAAGAGTAAATTCTATGGCATCATTTCCAGAGACGCTCTCCGAGAGAGGATTCTTGGCAAAGAAGTGGTAATCAAAACCTCCAAGGACAAGAAGGGCAAGTACGGCAGGTGGCTTGGTGAAGTTTTTGTGGGAGAAGAAAATATAAACCAGTGGCTAATCACTGAAGGTTATGCGAAAAAATATAAATAAAACTTGACCTAACCTAGATGTATGATACTATACATATGTAAGGGAGAGAGAAATGTTTTATAAGGTCGTTATCTACAAAGACTATGATGGTTCCAAGAAACTTGGACACATCCCCCCAACAAAAGACATTGTGAAAATGCTCAAAGAAGGTGGCTCATCCCACCTCGGAGATTCTAAGTAATGAGTTACTGGCACCAGATGTACGCCCGCCCCTCTCCCAACCCTCGTCTTGAGGTTAAGAACGGCGAGGCTCGCTTTGAGTCTTTGATGGCTAAGAAGCTGTCCGATAAGGACCGCAAGTTTGCTGAGTCTCTCAAGCGTCAGTTTGAGGATGGCGGTGTGCTCAGTGCCAAACAGATTGAATGCGTTGAACGTATGGAGCAAAAATACTCGCCTGAGACAGTCCTGAAGCGTGAGCGTTGGGTCCAGTCCTACAAGGCTGACCACCGCCCTACCGCTCTCATCGTCGCCAAGTACTATCGCACCACTCAATACTTCAGCGACCTGGCCAGCAAGATTTTGCTTGAAGAGGACTTTGTTCCAACCGAACGCCAGTTTGAGGCGATGACCAAAAACAAGTATGCTAAGAAGGCCATCGCTACTGCGACTGAGCCACCTGCCTTCCCGGTTGGCACGCTCTGCAAGGTGCGTGCGAGCTATAATCTGGTCCCCCATCGCCACCTTCACGACCAGTTTGCTTTGATTGTGAAAAACCACGCTACTGGGATCCATCCTTCATCGACCGTCCTTGTAAATGGGGAGACTGTCCGCATGGATGATCGATGCCTTAAGGGATCCACTAGCCGTCGGGGCAAAAAAAACAAGTAGAAATAATATTTTTAACACTTAGCGTTGAGTCGGGTATAATTGTACATAACCGGCTCGCTTAAGCGTACCTAAAGGAGAAAATATGGAAGCAAACGTAACAATTTCGGTGGATGTGGAAACCATCCCAAGGCTCATCGGGCACCTACTTTCTGAACAAGAACTTAGATTTGAGCCTTTGACTAGAAAAGTGTCTAGGGCCTGCCACATGGCAGAGGAGGGAAACATCTTTGAGGCTAAGGAAATGGTCACCGAGGCTAGGCAAACTTTATTGTCTATTGATGCGCGATTACAGCAGTGCGAGTCCCTCGTCAAGGGCATGGGAGATGCTCTAGCTGGTCCGCCATCGCAAGAAGGCACAGAAGAGAATAACAATTCTCAGACAATTGACAACCAGGCTCGAAATTTAAAAGATTTCTCTGCATTTTTAACCAAAATGACAGAGCAGGAAGAAGGAGACGATGAAGCTCAAGAAGGGTGACCTGACGTTCATCCCATCCGGTACAACCCTTGTAAGATTTTCGGACGAAGGCGTTGTTGGAGAATGGGCGACAGTTAAAGAGCCTGTCTCCGTGGCTGTCGCCGGGGGAAGCATCGGGCCCAACAAGGTTGAATACTACAATATTATTTACGACGGACAGTCTTGGCTAGCAAGACCCTGTGACTGTTATGAGGTTATTAGCAGATATGAAAATGGTTAAAGTAATAGAGGCATTTCTCTTCCGACCCAAGTCAGCAACGACTTTAAGTCGTAGAGAAATATCCGAAAACAATAGATATTCTCTGAGAGAAACTTATATCAATACAGATAAGATTGTCTCTATGAAGGGGTGGAAAAAGCCACAGGAGGCAGTCTTTCCGGAGGATCTAGATGATCGGCAGATATTCTCCTATCTTGAAATTGAGACCGGGATGCATAACAGGGGCATTGTTGTAATTGGATCCCCCGAGGATGTTCTTAAAAAATTCTATGAGAACAAAAATTAAAAACACTATTTTAAATTTGCACGACTATTTTGGTGCAAACAAGAGTATCTTTGATGGCGGCGGTGAAAACCCTTTTTTCGAAGGAGCCCTGTCCCGAAAATATAATCACGCAACAAGGTCTGACAACTTTGCGGTCAGGATGGTCTTCCTAAACAGCCTCACAAGAGGGGAAAAAGCTGCTGCGTCTCGCCTGGTAAAGAACGGCAAACCGCTTTGGTGTTACGCTGTTAAGTATGCTGGCGTCTGCCCCAAGACGGGCTATCGGCAGATATCCTTCGCCCTCTCGAAGAAAAGCAAGAAGCGTTTTTGCGTAGGAGAGCAGCACATCCTTGTGATCCCAAGCCGAGTGCGGATTTACCCTAAATTTTGGGACGCATACAAACAGAGGTGTTCAAATTTTGGGTCAGTATTTGCCTACACACCCATAATTTCAATGATGTGGTCCCAAAGCGAAGAGTTCCGGAATGGTGAGGACAAGGAGGTGTTCTTGGAGCGATTAGAATCAGACAACCCCCTAAAGATAGGCACCCTCATTCAGCCGCGGATGGGGCTTTTCAGCCCGTGGCCGAAACGGTCAGCTTTATTAGTTGGACTGAAAAGGAAATATATTCAGTGGTTGGCAGACGGAAATGACGTCCAAATTCCTGAATTTGAAGAGTGGTGTCGGAAATCGGATGCTGCCATTCTCCCCCCTGGAGTTATCATGTCCCGTAACTTTGTCGGTCCATCGCCCATCGGGCATAATATATATGGTAAAGAAAAACTCAGAGTTCAAATGGGGGGCGAGATCTTCGAAGACCTTCACCCAAATGAGATAGAGATTATTTTAGGAGAAAATTAATGAAATTTAAACTTTATACAAAAACTACTTGTCCCTACTGCCACGCCGCAGTTCGATTATTGGCAGAAAACAAAATGAGTTTCGAATGTCACTCTCTGGATGCACAGCCTGAGCTTCTGACCGAGGCGAAAGAAAAACATAACTGGGGCACTGTTCCCATGATCTTTGACGTTACTGGGGGGCAGGAGAAATTTATTGGCGGATTTACTGACCTTCAAGAGTATTTATTAAAAGGCAAACAGTTGCTAAAGGGTTAGTGAATATATGAAAAGAAGTATTGAGATAGATGAAAAAATATATAAAGTAGAGTTGCACCGCCCACCAGTAATCATAAGGGTAAATAAGTTCAACGAAGAGGCCGCTGAGAAATTCACAAAACAGATGGATGCGGCTCGAAACTCAGGACAACCGCTTATTCCAATCGTGATAGACTCATATGGAGGACAGGTGTATTCTCTAATGTCTATGATATCTGAGGTTAAAGCGTGCGATGTGCCTGTTGCAACTATCGTAGAAGGGAAAGCCATGTCCTGCGGCGCAGTGCTGTTTTCTTTCGGAACAGAGGGGTATAGGTTTATGGCACCCGACGCTACCGTCATGATCCATGATGTGAGTACAGGAACTTATGGGAAGGTAGAAGAAGTCAAGGCGGATGTAGCCGAGGCGGATCGACTAGACCAAAAGATATATAAAATGATGGCTCAAAACTGCGGAAAAAAGGATGACTACTTCAAAAAAATTGTCCATAAGAAGGGGCACTCTGATTGGTTCTTAGATGCGAGTGAATGCAAGAAGCACAACTTGTGCAACCAGATAAGAATACCAGATCTAAAAACAAAAATCGGTGTTGAGATTTCGTTGGAGTAGTGACAAAGCATGGCTCTTTATCTTTCGCTATTGTTTCTCCAAGGTCCAGACATATTTTTGGACCACGGACCATTTGATCATTTCGAGGCAAGCTCTAATTGGTCCATGGAACAGATCGAGATGGCAGATATTATAGTTAAAGAGTCTCACCTGCACAACATGGATCCATATTTCATGGTGGCTCTTGCAACGGTTGAAAGTGGGATCCGCAAAGGAGCGATCAACAAAAAAGCAAGGGATGTTGGACTCTTTCAGATAAATTACCGCTGGCACCGAGAATATTTCAAAATTACTAATTTTAAGGACTTTAAAATCAAATTGGTCGACCCCACCCTGAACACACGCTACGCCGTGAGGGTTCTGCGAAATATGGGGCGTTTCCGTGCCTGTAAAGGCAAAAACTTACCTGCGTGCTTCCATGCCGGTCCTGGCTGGAAGAAAAGTGCTCGAAAAGAGCAAATTTTAGCATATGTTTCACGAGTTTATAAATTTACGAAGAGCTTCAAAAGAAGATTTCCAGCCTGGAGGCAGAAGTGATGGCAGATGGAATAATGGTGATTTCTCTGGAAAACTTTATTTCCGGAACCAACGAATTGTTACAATACATGGATTTTGTCGGATCGATCATACAGCATGATCTCGGCGACATAGACACTGCCGCCGAGCACCCCTCGGAGATAACTTTGGCTCTGTGCGCAGCATATCTTGCAATCGATCAGCATTTGGGTTTTTTGAGGGAAAGCATAGCAGGCAATAAAATGTCTGAAAACGGCGATATTGTTGTTACTACTTCACAACTGCGAGAGATGAAGTCTCTGGCGGAAGCCACTGATCGCTCGTTTAAAGCCCTGAAGCAATTCAATATTGACGTAGGGGAGATTAACTAGCCATGCCAGATTTTATTCGACGACAACCGTGGATATTTTATGATTTTTTCATTGTATTTTTCTCGGCTTGTTTGGCTTACGATATCATTAACGAGTCGGTAACCGGCTTCACCTGGGGGTGGGGGGTTTGTTTAGTATATTATGTATATCGCCGGGCAATATTCAAAGAAGAGGTTAGACTCCTTAAGGGAGAGGCAGACGATGACGATTAAGAGAGCCGGACGGGTAGCACTCAATGGGGTCGTCGGACTGGCCTATCTTTTTCTGATTGGTGCATCAATGATTCGGGAAAGACTGACGGATGTGGAATAAACGCTGGCTGGGGGCGGGAAGCGCAGAAGTCGACTTGGAAGACAAAATTCGATTTTTTCTCAAGAAAGGATACAAAATATTTATTGGTACCGACAGCAAGGTCTATACGGACAACACTAAATTTGTCACAGTGGTCGGACTTAGGAATCCCATCGCTCGCAACGGGGTGGTCGTCTATAGACTCATAGAGAAGGGCTCAAGCTTCTACTCTTTGCACGATAGGTTGTTCGCAGAGGTATCAAAAAGCTTGCTAGTCGCTGAAGGAATTCGGGAGAAGCTAGAGGTCAGCCCCTCCATTCACATTGACATAAATCCTGATGAAAAATATAAATCAAATAGGTTTTACGATGAGTTGGTTGGCTTGGTTAAGGGCTGCGACTTCCCCGTTGAGGCTAAACACAGGTCTTGGGCTTCAGATATAGCAGACATGTACACATAAGAAGATACCGGCAATGATCCCTGGCGACTTAGTAAGGTTCAAACGATATGAAACAGATGAAGAGTGGAATGTCGGACTCCTCGTTGAATACCAGCCATGGATGAAGATAGCTGAAGTATTGTATGAGGGTGAATCATTGCGGCTGCACGCCCGGTTTGTTCAAATGTATAAGCAAGGAAAAAAAGGACTGAGACGTAAATCATGGACAACAAATTCTTAGAAGAACTCAACAGAGTCTCCAGGCTCGGCAAAGAGGACAGAGATGCCACAGTCAAAATGATGGTGATCATGGGGCTTGTGGTCAATTACTGGAAGAAACGATACCAGATAAGCTTGATTTTACACCCCCTGCTCTATCTCTTGGGTTTTTTAACTGCATATTATCTAAAATAAATACAAAAAAAGCTTTACAGTAAGATACAAACGTGATAGATTAAGTAAGAAGAAAAAAAGAAATGAAAAAGATCATCCACGTCAACCAGCACGTCATCAAGCGCAACACAAAGCACGGGACCGACGAGCCAGTTTTGACGGTAAAAACATATAAAGAAAATAAATATGCCCACGAGGCTATACTAAAGACAAAAGATGGGGTAGAGTTTGCTAAGGTGATATACAGTCCTCACAAACCGCTGAGTTGCGGGGCGAGAGTCTGGATTGAACTAGACACAAACAATACCGATGTTGAATTGATCGTCAGACAAGGAGAAAATACATGACGAAATCACAAGCAGAGCGGGACAGTTTTAAAGCTATCCCGCTCACAAATGAAGAAGCAAACAACAGGATGACGCTAAGAAAAGCTGTCCAAAAAGCGATCGGAAACGCAAAAGATCGCCCTTTGCCAAAGCACGAAAAGGGAAAGTTTGTTTTTGATAAGGAGGCAACAATCACAGAGGTGTGCGAGGATATCCGACAGTACGGGCTCGATCATCACTTAGCGATCAACAAGATCCCGATGGATTTGATTGATGACCCCAGTGGTGCTTCTGGTAACCAAGTTCGTGATAACCTGAAGATCGATGCACATGTGAGAGGGATTGTCCGGAGTATTGCAATTCGGATTAAAAACGGCATGGTGCTCAAAGATGCTCAAAAAACGGCAGTATTCTTAGAAGAGGCTGGCAATGGACGGTATCAAATCGTTGATGGCAACCACCGATTCTATGCTCTTCTGGCGCTGGATATTGATATCGTGCCTAAAGCAGTTTTGTATCCCAAGGGCTGGTTCACAAAGCAGGGACTTACAAAAACCATTTTTCAGGTCGATTGTAATCCTGTGGCTGAACAGCAAGGCATGAGGCTGAAAAAGGTTCGTGAAGCTATTTTGGAGAACTGGAACACCCCGTGGATTAACAGCGACAAAGAAAGAGCAATCGCCTGGGTCAAAGAAAGTAACTTGACTACTGCTGAGGATGACAGCATCGAAAAGATGGTTAATGGCATCGAAAGGCTTCTTAAGAAGCAGGCAAAACAGGAAGAAGTTGCAGCCGCAATGAAGGCGGCAACGCCGACAAAACCAAACTTTTTTGAATGGAATGGCGGCAACAATAAGCAAGATAAGAAAGCACAATTCCACACTCACACGTTTATTAAAGATAGCTGTGCGAGCCTGATTAAGGACTCCAACTATCTTTCCTTTGATTGCAGTGACGGGCCGATGAGAGACAAAATCATGGGTGGGTTTATAAGAACTTTGAATAGACAAGGGACGTCGCTCAAGGATATCATCGCAGGCGATATTGCAGGTCAGCCCCTGAAACGAAAAAAGAACATTGGTTTTTTCTCGGTTAAATCACCAAACTCTGGTGATATGAAAGGGCTTACCAAAAACCGCGCAAGCGGGTTGGCTGGAGTCCTCATGTTTGTTGATTCCGCTGGCTACCCCCTTGATAAGATTTATTTTCTGCCACAGGCAGCAGCGATAGAGGACTTGACAAAACCGATCTTAGCATGGACCAGAACAAACGGGCTCGTAAAGACGTTCGAAAAGAAATCAAACAAGGAGGACATTTAAATGTCTAACATCTTAGAGAAGTGGGAAGATCTTTGCGATCTCGTCGATAGTCTTGAACAAGATATCACAAAGAGTGCTGGAGGCAACAAAGCCGCCGGAACCCGTGCCCGTAAGGGGCTCCGTGCTATCAAGACCAGCGCAGCGGAGTTGGTTAAGCTGACTCTCGGGAAGGAATAGCTATGGACTCAACGAAAAGTTTTATTAAGGTATATGGCGTCACGCCTAGGGAGGCTGAAGATTTTGAATTCGACTACGACACAGAAACCAGCGATATCCTTCAGCAACTCGTGCCCAACAATGACGATTGGGGAGGGATCGGATGGATTGAATTTGAAGAGTATGAATACAATCCTCACCGCGAAACCATGCATCTGGTCCTAGAGACAAAGTGGGAGCCGCCCACCGTGTGGCTTCAAAATGCCAGTGGTGCCACTCATTATTTTAAAGATAAGCTAGTCACAATGGCTACTATCCAAAAGGATGAGACCTGTGCTACAGGTGTCGCAGTCAAGAATGGCGAAGCACTTCAGAACAAGATCATTTTTGAAATGACCTCTGAGGAAGTCGGCGCGTACTATGATGAGGACACTGGCGAGGGAATTGACCTGCTGGATAACAAGATATGGGATTCTATTGGACATTTCTTAAATGTCTGCGAACAATTTTACTTGGGAAAGGATTAAAAAATGACCCAAACAACAACTACCGCAACTGAGGGTTCCTACGTCGTGGTGCATTACAAAGGAACACTGAATGACGGAACGGAGTTTGACAACTCCAGAAAAAGAGGTGAGCCAATTTCTTTTACGCTTGGTACGGGGCAAATGATCCCCGGATTCGAGACGGCGCTCGACGGCATGACTACAGGAGAGACTAAAACCATTACTATCCCCTGTGATGAGGCTTACGGGGAAGCCGACGATGAAGCCTATGCCCTTCTAAATAAGTCCGACTTTCCAGAAGAGTTTCCTTTGGACATTGGCAACGCTGTGCCCTTGACCGGTCCCGGCGGACAGTCGATGATGGGTAAAGTTTTTGAGGTTCAGGGAGAGGCTGTCAAGATTGACTTAAATCACCCGCTGGCTGGCCAAGACCTAACGTTTGAGATTGACTTGTTGTCCGTAATCGATAACACGGAAACATTCGACATTGAAGATACTGACAGCTAGATTCTTATTCTTTCTAGCCAGAGTCTTCCAGAGCAGGGGGATGCCAATTGGACAATGGTTCCAAAGCAAGGGCATCCTCCTGCTCGCAGGCGTGAAGTCTCGCCGTGATTAGTCTGCTTTTAGCGGGGCTGATCGCAGCCCCTAGTCACTACGCCAAGAAGCCTTTGACTCACCGTCAGGTTCGGGCAAAAGCACACCAAATCGTACAACACTTAAAGAGGCAAGATCCTCGTGTTTTACGCTCGGTGATGCACTTCATGAAGTGGGTTCCCAAGTTCGAATACAAGCGGGAAAACTGTAAGAAAAATAATAAAGATGCACTCAAAGAGATTAACGACTGGGAGCTAGATATGTTATTGGACATGTCGGGAATCCCGAGGAAGAAGAGATGAAAACATTTTTAGTAACCGCAGCATTCGTAGTGATAGGGTTTATGTTTAGCAGGGCGATGTACAGTACTGCCAAATATTTCATAGAGTCTATCAAGAGGAAGGACGAAGAACGATGAAATATATTTTAATGATGCCATTAATGCTAGCGGGATGCTCCCACGCCCCCGTTGTTGAAAAGACTTGCTGCCAGCGCCTCAGCCTCCACCAAAAGCAAATGTCTCAGTTCAACCGATATTGTAAGGTTGCCCTCTTCTTAAGCAATAGCAAGGTTGCCTCCATCGGCAAGGGCGTAAAAGAAAATGCAGCAACTGCCGTAAAGGTGTGTAAGTTCGTCTTTGATGTAGAGACGGACGAGGAACTGGTAGCTGCCGGCGATGAGCAGGAATACTACCGAGTTCGAAGCTATATTATTCTGCCCGAGAATGAGATAGGCTGGAGAAAGACTCTCAATTGTGACCCACAGGAATACGCCTGCGAAGAATTTTGATTCTATAAGCTTGCTTTATTTCATACTCCATGTTAAGATAGTGGCATGAAGAAGAGAGATCCCGAGTACAGCTTCCTGCCAGGGCAGCTAGTTGAAGCGGCTACCGATCTATATCTAGCGGATCGGGTAAGACCAATACTACTTAATAAAGGCACCATAGGCACAGTAATGGCGCTCCCTCCCGAGAACAACTGGGCTCGGAATCGATGGAGAGTCTGCTTTGAGGGTGCTCATGATTGGTTTGTGACAGAGGATGAGATCACGTTGGTTATAACCGAGGCAAAAAGAAAAAATGATTAAATGGATAAAAGATAGGATAGGACATAAACTAGAACACATAAGCTTAAGCGCAATAAAGAAAACGTTTAAGCAGCATGGTTTAGCTCTAGCAGCAAAAAGGAGGAGCAATAAGTGACGATAGAATCCTTATACAAATGCACCAGCGTTGGCCCGGTCAATAATGGACTTAAGATAAACTGTGAGTTTAAAGCAAGGTTCGAGAGCAGCATGGATTATCACTGCCCGCTGTGCGGACAGAAGCTGCAAATAGTTTCGGATGGACCAAGCGTCAGCGAAGTGCTGCGCATGGGTGAGGCCCGCCATCGGGATAAACAGAAATGAAGACGAAGGTCTTTATCGATGCTGGGGCTAATTTAGGGCAGAGTATCAGGGCGTTCATAAAGAACTTCTCGGACGCAAAAGACTACAAGATCTTTTCTTTCGAGCCGGCAACAACAAAAAGAATTAAGTCAAAGCTAAAAGAAAAGATTAAGCAAAATAACAAGGAAGGATATCAAATAAAATATATCCCGAAAGCTGTCTGGACTCACGATGGTACGGTCAAGTTCTACGAGCAGGACAACGAGGGCTCAACAACGGAAGCCGCCAAGAAGAATATCGTCGCCCGCAAGCATAAAGTAAGAGAAGTCGACTGCGTAGATCTTGCCAAGTTTATCGATCAGTTTCCTGATGATTCCCACATTATTTTAAAGATGGATATTGAAGGTGGAGAGTATAGGGTGATGAAGCATCTGCATGAGACCGGCACGCTAAAAAAAGTTAATGAACTTTATATAGAACTGCACGCTTGCAAGATAAGCGACAAAACAATCCAGCACGACTATGATCTACTGGACATGCTAGCGGAACACAAGCTCGCTCCGGTAAGGTGGGACGGCAACAAGCCCGCACAAGTTTCCAGCACTAGGATCTATACAAGAGATCTCATTCGCCACGACTGGAAACGGTATGGCAGATTAAAAGAAGCAAAGAACCAATCCGGTAAGAAAGAATAATAATGAAAATAGGTGACTTAGTAAAGTTCGCATATGGAAGACTAGGAGCTTCTATTAGTGGCTATGGTTTAGTAGTAGATATAACAGAACCAGCAGACTATGGTAATGTAAAGATCGTTACTAGAAGATATAAGATATTACATAATGAAAACACCTATTGGATACCAGCTACATTCGTTGAGCCGGCTTAGGCAGCTTTTGTCTTTATTTGTCAGAGATTGTCTTGTTGTGTATGTTATCCTGTGAAAGACATCCGAATATATAATATATAGAGATACAGGAAAAAGAATAAGTTAAGGGAAGCGGTAGAAAGCGGTCAAAAGTCTGGCCGGTTAAATACATACTCTATGGACGTGTGTAAAGGACAATGTTTTGACACTACCGCCATAAGAATGGCGTTAAAAAAAGTTGGGGAAAAGTGAAATAAAAACTTGACGTATGATGAATCAGTGCTATTATACTAGTGGAGAGAGGGAGAGAAAATGTCTGTAGATTTCAAAACCTTTATCAGCCTGGCTCCTCATGTGAGTCAAGCCGGACTGCCAGTCATCCTACGGGGACGACACGGTGTCGGCAAAAGCCAGGTTGTTTATCAGATCGCTAAGAACATGGGGAAACCCGTGATCGAGCGTCGAGCCAGCCAGATGACCGAGGGTGACCTTGTTGGTCTGCCTAGCATCGATGGCGACCGTACCAGCTTCAACCCGCCAGATTGGTTCAAAGCGGCCTGCGAAGAGCCGGCTGTCTTGTTCCTTGACGAGGTTGATCGTGCGGTTCAAGAAGTCCGCCAAGGAATCTTCGAACTGACCGACAGTCGCAAGCTGAACGGTCATCACCTTCACCCCGAGACGGTAGTCTTCGCTGCGGTCAATGGCGGTGAGCACGGTGAGCAGTATCAAGTCAATGAGATGGATCCTGCGGAACTTGACCGCTACAGCGTTTGGGACATTGAGCCCACGGTGGAAGACTGGTTGTCCTGGGCAAAGAAGAATGTCGATGGCATCATTTGGGACTTCATCAACCAAAACCATAATCATCTTGAGCACAACGGTGAGTACGAACCCAACAAGGTTTATCCTAGCCGGCGCTCCTGGGATCGCTTGAGTCAGGTCCTCAGCAAGGCTGAGTTGCTTGAAGAAGCGGGACCGGAACTGTTCTCACTGTCTGTCAGCTTCGTCGGCTTCGAAGCGGCTGTCTCCTTCAACGACTTCGTTAAGAACTACGAACGAGTTGTGACCGTCGATCAGCTACTGTCTGGCGAGCGGGAAGAAGCCATCGCCAGCCTTGACCTCAACGGTCACTGCGCTCTAGTTGAGAAGCTGGAAGCTAGCGAACGCTGCAAGGAACTCTCGGAAGAAGAAAACGCCAACCTGGCTGAGTACTTCGTCGGCTTGCCCTCCGAGGCTGCCATGAAGCTTTGGGGAGTGATCTCCACGCAAGCCGGTCAGAACGTGGTCAGCTTCCACGGTGCCAAGTCCAAGTCCGGACGCAGCGTGGGTGACTTCCTCGGGGAAATCCTCAATCCAGAGGCATGATCTCTCTCGCCATCCCGAGTAAGGAGCAGAACCCAGCCAAGTGCTGGGTTTTGTTTTCTCGGCAAACAATAAAAAACTTGACACATACTGTATCCGTGGTATAAAAAGATAGGGAGAGAGATAGATGAGCTTTGACCTCAACAAACATCTTGCTTACCTGCTGCTTAAAGAGCCGTTCTTCGCTGCTCTTAGCCGGCGGATTGAAAAGCGGGCAGATCGAAGTATCCCCACTGCTGGGGTAATGCTCAACAAAGAGTGCCAACGCTTCGAGTTGATCTACAATCCAGAGTTCTTTGAGAGCCTGCCAGAGGCACACCGACTCGGTGTCCTCAAGCATGAGTTCTACCACTTGATCTTTGACCACGTTACCAGCCGGAAGCCAGAAGGCGTGCCGCACAAAGCGTGGAACATTGCTGCTGACCTAGCTATCAACAGCCACATCGCCGATGAACTGCCTGAGATGGCTTGTGTCCCTGGACGGGGACCCTTCGCCGATATGCCGCTTGGCAAGTCTGCCGAGTGGTACCTAGCCAACCTTCCGGAATCAGAAGGTAAAGAGGGCGAGGGTGAGGGTGAAGGCAGCGGGGAGCCCGGTGACGGGGAATCCGGTGAGGGCTGCAAGCCCGATCAAGGCAGCTTTGACGACCACTCCGGTTGGGAAGAGGCCACCAGCCCTGAAGCACAGATCGCCAAAGAGCGTATGAAAGATGCGCTCAAGAAGGCAGCACAAGAGGCTGCAAAGAAAAGCAACTGGGGCTCAGTCAGCGGGCAAGTAAGGCAAGAGATCCTGAAGCGCCTTGAGACCAAGGTAGATTGGAAGAAGGTACTACGGTACTTCATCAAGACCAGTCAGCGAGCTAACCGCTCCTCCAGCGTCAAGCGCATTAACCGGCGTTACGCCTACATCCACCCTGGCAAGCGTGTCAAGCGTCAAGCCAAGATCGCCATTGCCATTGATCAGTCAGGCAGTGTCAGCGACCACATGCTTGAAGCCTTCTTCGGGGAACTAAATAAACTTGCCAAGCTGGCAGAGTTCACGGTGATCCCCTTCGATACCGAGGTAGATGAAGATAAGGTCTATGTCTGGAAGAAGGGCAGCAACCAGAAGGCAGAGCGGGTCCTCTGCGGTGGTACCTGCTTTGACGCTCCCACCGACTATGTTAATAAGAATAGCTTTGATGGCGTCATTATCCTGACGGATATGGAAGCCCCCAAGCCTAAGAACTGCAAGGCACAGCGGATGTGGATGACGGACCAGCGTGGAGCCAACAATCCCTACTTCAAAACCCATGAGCGTGTGATCGCAATCGATGCCGAATAAATCCGGTAACAAATAAAAAGAATGTAAAGGAAGTGTAGTATGGAACTAACAGATAGGATAGTAAGCTACGAGCAAGGGGAGCTAACAGAAGAGGATACCATCAGCTTATTCCAAGAGCTAGTGGATACAGGGTTAGCGTGGAACCTGCAAGGACACTACGGAAGGACAGCCTACTGGCTTATCCATACCGGCGTCATCCAGTATAGCACAGCTACCAGCAGATAGCAAGCTTTTTCCCTGCTTGCCTAGGGGAGGGGGGTGTGTCCCCCATACCGGGAAGTAAGTCCCTAGGGGGGTAGTAGGGGTATTAGGGGCGCTAAGGACATTCACGATACGGGGCTAAATTTCCCAGAATTTTTCGCCAGTATTTTTTTCGAGATTAATATGAAAGAATATAATAAACAACTTAATCATTGGAAGGCTAAAACTTTCTTCCTAAGTGTGTTAAGATCAGAAGGTAGGAAACATATTATCTCGCTAGAAAGTGAAGAACAACTTGCAGAGCTATTAGCAGAGAGATTGATTCAAAAAGTCATTAAGGAGACAAAATGAAAAAGACAGATTCAGATTATCACGACTTATTAACCCATGAGGAAATGGAGGCCTCCCTAGCAAACGCCGACCCGCTTGGACTAAAGACAGTCGAAGTAGCAACCCGGTTTATGTTTGCTATGGAGTACTACCATAAAAAGATGAAGCTGCACATCATGCTGCACCCGCTGTACTTCGTAGCCGGCTTCTTGCTTGCTTACGCTACCCTTTAGGGGCACAGTAATGGATACAGAGCTTCCTTCGATGATTAAGCCGGGGTCTATCGTTACATGGTATCATCCCCTGCTTCACAGGGATATTGTTGGGTTAGTGTTGGACAAGCCATACATGCACCCGCCGCCAAACGCATCGCCAGACGACGAGATTTGGTTCTGCTCCGTTTTCGCGGAAGGGCAGAAAATCATTAAAGAATTGACTAAAGATGTGAAAGTCATTAAAACGGCAAACAAAAATATACATTGAAGCATAAGTAATATATGGTAAATTATACAGCAGGGTATTCGGGGTGCAGATTAAGGTAGCTTTCTTTAAAGGTAAAGGAGCATGGCACAACAAGGTTGTGCGCCAATACACGAACAGCCAATATTCCCACGCAGAGTTAATACTACCAGACGGCAAAACCGCCTTAAGCATAGTCCCATTTAGCCGGCAAGGTGTCCGGCACGAACCGTTCGACTATGATGAAGAGTGGGATTTTATTAGTATAGAGATAGATGAACACCAGCATGACCGGCTCATTAACTTTTATAATAAAACAAAGGGCGACGGCTACGATTGGTTCGGCATGATAGCCAGCAAATTCACGCCATTCCATGTTAAACGGATTGGTAGGTGGTATTGCTCGGAGTGGATAGCATATGCGCTGCGGCTTATCTGTGTTGTAGATAATGTATATGCCTATTCTGATTTAACCCCTCAGCGCCTCTACGAGCTTTTAAAAACTTATCGCTTAGAGCAGCAGGTACTGGCTGAGAAACACAATGAAACCCCCATGGTACCCCAGGATTCCCATACACCCCCCAAGCCGATTTTTAAGCCGGCATCTGCTGGTGTATATGTTAGTGAAGCAGAGCTTTAACTCGTAACGAGATTTTCCTAGACAAAGCCGGCTTATTCCCGTATAATATAACATAAGGATTATTAATGCACAATCTTAAGATCGGTGACTTGGTAGTACCCCGGAAGAAAGGCGGCATGATCGTCGAGCAGCGCACCGCAGCGGATTCCCTAGGTCGGCAGCTTAAAGCCGGCGAAGAACGCCACTTGGGGATTATTATGAGGAAACACAAGGATAACCAAGAGGATATGGTTGAGATGCCGCAATTTCTTGTACAAAGCCTGCGAGGAGGCGGCGAGCTTTGGTATTATGAATCCGATTTGGCACGCATTATAAAGCGGAAGGCGGCTGAAAATGAATGAACTATTTTCTATTGGGGACTTGGTAAGGTTTAAGCCAAAAAACATTAAGGGCTTCCGTCCTATAGAAGACCCGCGAGCCGAATCGATTATCTTAATCTCAAAGCTTCTGCCTGATAGCAAAAGATTTTTTTACGGTCTTGTCTGCTCTACCGGCGAAGAACACCTCTGGAACTATGATCAAGTTGAATTGATCTCCTCTGTTCAAAATGGCCATGAAAAAAAATAGACGAAAAGCAGAAAAAAAATTTCGCTGCGAAGATTGGCTTTGAGGAGAAAAAATTGGCGAGAATTCCTACACTGGATTTACACGGAGTTAAACACTATGAAGTATCAAATGTTGTGGCGAGGTTCATCGAAGATTGGCTTGGCAAGAATTTGTTTATTGATATTGTCACGGGCAATAGCGAACAGATGCTTTTTGAGGCGGTCAAGGTCGTCCAACAATATGGATTAGAATATATGACGGGCTTGCCGGCATATCAAGGAAAGGTTAGAGTGGTGATGTATGATGAGTATCATTGAAGGTTTATATTATCTTCTCATTTGGTTTGTATTAAGTTGCGGGTTTGCATTTGTTATAGCGTCCGCTTTTTTTGGTATTCCGGACAACGATGAAAATGATTTTAAAAGAAGGACAACTTCTTTGGATTAACGATATTTAATATATGGTGTAATATTATACTACACAAGAAAAGGTTGCGCAATGATTGAATCATCCTCGGGAACTCTATTCCCTCAACTCAAAATCGAATTAACTCACATTAAATACAAAATGTTCCCCGAGGCCAAACCCGGTCAAGCTCAAAATAAAAAGAACAAAACAGTTGAACAGGTCCTAAAGGAATCAAGACCGAAGAAGAGGGAAGATAAACTATTTGATTTTATTTTGGATCTAGATATTGCTTTAGGAAAAAAAGTTTATACTTTAAAAGGTCATGGGGTTGGAAAAAACGGGGACGACTGCTTGTGGATTCCTTTATCTAAGCTTGAAGGGTTTGATGCAATAGAAGCCTTTGGGGACAAAAAGGTGGGGTTAAAAATTGTTCCGGAAAACAACAAATATAAATCACTTGAAGTAGCTGGATCAAGCTTAAGCTCATTTAGAGAAATGGATCTAGATTTTCTTCCGTCAATTTATGGTCACGAAACCATAACAAGCGATAACAAAAAATATCTTTTAGTTCTTATTGAAGAAGTGGTGCAGGATCCGGAACAATCACTAGAAAAGAAAAACTTTAAATCAAAATACCTAACAGACGAAGACTTTTCTTGGCTTAAAAGCAACATCGCTTTAAACCCCGAGGTTTCTGATATCTTTACTACAGGGTTCTATAATGCAGAGTTAAACCCAGAGGATGAATGGTACAAGAAAAACAATTTTCATAATCTTAAAATCATTGACTTCCAGAGATTTGTAAAACATGAAGACCGTTACAGATTTCCAACAAACAAAACACCAGAAGAGATAGACGAAATATATCAAAACTCACTTAAGAAATATACTTCCATTCTAGACAGCAGCGGACTTCCAAAGTGGAAGGGAACCTTATATCAGGGTATGCGGTTCTCTAACGGATATGAAATAAAAGGATATTCTTCCGATTCAAAATACTATGACAGTTATCGGAAGCTGCCCTATATCCCACTGAACAAGGCAGACGGAAAAAAGGTTATTGATATTGGCTGTAATCAAGGGTTCTTTTCTTTTCAGGCAGCATTGCACGGTGCCAGGGAAGTAGTTGGGATTGACATTCAGGAAGAGGATATTGCTACAGCCAACGACATTAAAGATTGTATTGACCTTCCGGAAGAAACAAAAGTTAATTTTATAGTTGGCGATGCTGTGAAATATATTGAGTCACTGTCAAGGGAGGACGACATTGGATTAATAATTGCCAACTCTGTAATACATCAAATATTTCCTAACTTTAAAGGCGCATCAAATTTCCTACACAAAGTTTCGTGCATTAGTCCATATTTTGTTTTAGAGACTCCTGCCAACCACAAAAAGATGAACCTAAATATGAAGGAAATTTTCGGTGTTCTTAACTCCCACTTCTCGGTAGTTCGATGCCTTTATGTTTATGATGCTTATTCTTCTGGATATAGAGTTATATTTTCTTGCTCGCGAGATTCCGTAGGCGACGAAGCAAAGAACAAGAAATATCCAAGGCTAAAATATGAATCACCAGCCAGCTACCAAAACGAAATAAGAAAGTTTAACAAAAGGTAATTCTATGCAATACGAAAAATATTATGACTTATGTAAAAAAGAATATATAAAACACTTCCCAGAGAAAGAGGATATTTCAATATATTCGTCACCCGTTGAGTTTTACGAATCCATGGGTATGTCCGCCACTTTTAATAATACAGTCGCTTTCCTGTCAGGTGAGATAAAGAATGACCTAGACATGGTAGAAGATGATCTTATGCCAAAACACCCAAACATATTTAAATACAAAAATGAATTAGAGACCCTAGCCGAAGAATTAGTGCCAATGCTAGAAGAGACTAGATATGGGTGCTTTTTGTATGTCGATAAGATTTATATCTACAGAACTGCCGCAATAAAAAAAAGACAGTCATCTTATTTGTGGCACCACGATAACAACCCAGACGAGATCTTGAAGAATTGTATTTATCTAAATGAGGTAACAGAGAAAAATTCTCCATTCGAATATCTCATGAATAAGAACAGCGAACCGCATGTTAAAAAATCAACTAGGACCGGAAAGAATAATTGGGTCTCCGGTAACACTAGGATCGACGAAGAAGTAGAAAGACTCATCACCGATCACGGATACGTTCCCAATAAAGTTACCGGCAGCAGGGGGTTGATAACATCTTTTTTGAACAATGTGGCCCACCGGGCAAACCCGGCAATAGAAGGTTATAGAGATGTTATAAACATAAGAGTAAAGCCAACATTGGTGAAGCCACCAGAATATATAAATAAGAAGTGGACAACTAGTTTTGAGTCCTCTGGGGTAGTTAATAAAGATCCCCAAAAAGATTGGAGAACAGACATTGAATTATAAAGAAGAAAGACCATGGGGGTGTTTCGAAAATCTCCTTGATACCGAATATTGTAAAGTAAAAAGAATAACTGTAAATCCTAAACAAAGCCCAAGCTATCAGTATCATTATAAAAGATCAGAGGTCTGGACTATTGTTCAGGGTGAAGCGGTAGTAACTCTTGACGATAAAGAACAAACATATTCTGTCGGAGAGGTTGTAAGGATTCCTGTTCTTATAAAGCATAGGGTTCATAACCCAAGCGATACAGACCCTTTGATGTTCATAGAAGTGCAAACCGGCTCATACTTCGGAGAGGACGATATAGTCCGACTTCAGGATAGTTATGGCAGAGCATAAAGTATTAATAACTACTAGTGGTATTGGCAGTCGGCTAGGAAAGCTGACTCAATATACTAACAAATCCCTGGTTAGGGTTGGGGATAAGCCCCCCATATCTTATATTGTTGAAAAATACTCGGAAGACATAGAGTTTGTTATAACTTTGGGTCATTTTGGACAATATATCAAACAATACCTTGAACTGGTTTATCCTAATCGAAATTTTACCTTTGTAGAAATTGATAATTATAGAGATGCCGGGAGTAGTCTTGGTTATTCAATTGGTAAAGCAAAGCAACATCTTCAATGTCCTTTTATTTTTCATGTTTGTGATACGATACTGAATCAAGAAGACACGGTACCAGACGTCAAGCACAACTGGGCGGCCGCTGCACCCTCTGACGACGCTTCTCAATACCGTCAATACAGAACACTTACAACTAGCGGTGGCGTTATTGATAGGTTCAACGAAAAAGGGGAAATGAATTTTGACTATGCCTACATCGGGCTATGCGGTATTAAAGACTATAAAAAGTTTTGGGAGATATTAGACCGACGACTCGCAGAAGATCCCGAAAATTCTTCTTTGTCGGATGTGCACATCATCGATGAAATGAACAAAGAAAACCCGTTTAAAATTGTTAAGTTTGACGGGTGGTTAGATGTTGGAAACATAACAACCTTTAAGATGAGCAACGAGAAGTTAAAAAGCTCATATCATGTTTTACATAAAATGGATGAGTCAATCTATTTTGTTGATGACGCCGTAGTTAAGTTCTTCAACGATCCTAAGATCAACAGCAATCGAGTTGAGAGAGCAAAGTCTTTATACCCTATGGTCCCGAAGATTATTTCCTCCTCAGAGAATTATTATCTTTACGAAAAGGCTGAAGGCAGGCTATTTTCAGAATGCGTCACTGCGGCGACTTTCCGTGATTTTCTGTCTTGGGCAAAGGCATCTTTGTGGAAAGAAAAAAACATTAGCAATTTCAATAAGTTATGTGAAGACTTTTATATAAACAAAACAAAATCTAGGATTATCAAGTACCTAGGTGACAAAAAGGATATTACTTCTCTGATCAACGGACAAGAGATTCCGCCGGCATTTAAATTATTGTCAAGCATCAACACCTCGTGGCTGTGTGATGGCAAGCCCTCACAGTTTCACGGTGATTTTATATTAGACAATATTATAAAAACAGAAGACGGCTTTTGCTTGATCGACTGGAGACAAGACTTCGCCGGCAATCTAGAGGTTGGAGATGTTTATTACGACCTGGCAAAACTAAATCACAACTTAACCATAAACCATGGTATAATAGAAAGAGAGCTTTTTAATCATAAACCAGATAGGTGTCATGTTTTATGTTCCAGTACATTAATCGAGTGCCAGAATATATTACACGAGTTTATATTGAATGAAGGATATGATTTGCAGAAAGTAAAAGTGCTGACTGCTTTAATCTGGCTCAATATGTCGCCCTTGCATGATTATCCGTTTGGGGACTTTTTATTTAACTTTGGAAAATATAATTTAGCAAAACACCTAGGGGCATGTGAATAGATGCCGAAACTGTTTGTTGGACCAATGTCTAAAAACGTAGTAGATGGGGTTTTAGAATTTAAAGAAGAAACTGGTATCGACGTTGGGTTTATTCCGTCTCGGAGACAAATTGATTTTAACGGCGGGTACGTTAATGGTTGGGCGACTAAAAGTTTCTCAGAGTATGTTAATGGCAGGGCGACGATAGAGAGGGATCATGGAGGTCCGGAACAAGGAGAGGTTTCTGACGATGGGGGTCGATCATTTCAAGAAGACTTGAAATATTTTAATATTATTCACATTGACCCGTGGAAAAAACATCCCGCATACAAGGACGGGTTAGATCACACATTAAAATCTATAACAAGATTACATGCCCTTAATTCGTCTGCTGAATATGAAGTCGGAACAGAAGAAGCTATAAGGTCTTTTAGCGGAAAAGAGTTCGAAATGTTTTTAAGTGACCTGAAGGAACAGCTTGACGGGCCCGTTTTCTCAAAAATAAAATATGCGGTAGTGCAATCAGGGGTCGGACTAAATTTAGGAACCCAAATGAACACGGGGGACTTTTCGAAAAACAAATTAACAAACATGGTTAAAACATGTAAAATGTTTAATGTCCTATCAAAGGAACACAACGGGGATTATCTAAGCCGTAAGAATATTGATAAAAGATTCATGTGTGGATTAGACTCTATTAACATCGCCCCAGAGTTTGGGCAGGTAGAAACGTTTTGTCACTTAGAAAATTTAGCCAATAAAGATAAATGGTATGACATATGTTATAGATCTGGAAAGTGGAAAAAATGGGTGGATGAGGATTTTATACCAGAAGATAATAAAGAGACTCTTATAAAAATTTGTGGGCACTATACTTTGTCTGATCCTGAATTTCTGAGAATAAAAAACAATATTGATAGAACAGTTATAGATAAGGTAAAGGAAAGATTGGGGGAAATATTATTATGAAAACTATCGCCTTTGATTTAGACGATACCTTATGCACCCGAACTTCCGAAGACGGCGCTGTCGAAAAATATCTCACCTGCCAACCAATAAACCCAATGATAGATATTGTAAATGAGCTTTATGAAGAAGGTCATCAAATCATAATATATACCGCCAGGGGGATGACTAGTTTCCAAGGTGATGTAAAAAGAATTAACCAAGAATTATATTCCTTAACCATAAGACAATTAAAAGAGTGGGGCATAAATTTTCACAAACTAATTATGGGGAAGGCTCACTATGACTTATTGGTAGATGACAAAGTTATTAATTCACTAAGGGTTATATCAATAAATGATGTTAAGGAAATAATCAAATGAATAAGAGAATTTTATTGTTTTGGCCAAATACTTCTAACAGAGGTAGAATTCACATGGCTATTCCTATTTTGAGCGCCTTGGCTAAAAAGAGGGATTGGGAAGTAAAATATTTTGATACATCCTTTTATGAAAAAGGGCTTGATTCTGTTGTAGAGAAAGAGCAAACAGGAGCATTTAAACCCACAGAAGAAAATTCTCTGCCTGACTACAAACATCAATCAGAGTTAGTCGCTGACTTTCAAGAAATTATAGACGACTTCAGCCCAGACGTAATAGCTATTACTGGAATGACTAGCGACTTCCAATATATGATGACATTTTTTCCGGAGCTAAACATTCCAGAAGAAACCGTGATTGCCTTTGGCGGCACGCACTCGCTGCATCGGTCCAAAGAAATCCTAGACACTGGGTTGGTAGATATTTCTTGTTTCGGGCAGGGGGAATATATACTCCCAAAAATATTGGAAAGAGTAGAAAATGGGCACGAGCTTCATGGCATCCCAGGTACGGCTACACGAGACAAAGAAACTGGGAATATCAAGAGGAATCAAGTTGCCCCCGCACTCCACGCTGGCGATCTATGGAACTTTGAACCAGACTACTCTTTTTTCGACCAAAGATATTATACCTACCCGTTTGATGGGGATGTGGTGAATATGTTCTGGCTTGAAGTTGGTCGGGGCTGTCCCTTCTCATGTACATATTGCGAAGCGCCTCAATTGAGGAATCTCTACAAGGGTAAGGGAAAATATGTTATTTCCAGACCCATGGACGATATATTTGACACCATTAAGAAACTTCAAGAAAAATTTGACATCGATGTTTTTAATATTACTCATGAGTGTTTTCTGTCTCAAAGGAAAGCTTGGATTAAAGAATTTTGTGAAAGGTGGGGTAAAGAGGTCGGAAAAAGCTTCTTAATACAAACAAGGATGGAGACCGTAGATATTGAGAAACTTGATCTCCTGAGATTGTCGAATGCGCCAGTTATTCAGATTGGACAAGGGATTGAATCTGGAAATGAAAGAGTTCTTAAAGATGTTTGTAATAGAAGGATGAATATTGATCCGGTGATCGAATCTTATAAAATTATGAAAGAGAGAGGGTTCCGGACAAACGCATATTATATGATGGGGTTCCCTACCGAAACAAGGGAAGAAGTATTTGATTCTATAGAATTGTGTGGTAAGGTAAAATCTGATATTGATTCAATTAGTATTTTCCAACCATACCCAGGGTTGCCACTATATAACACATGTATGGAAAATGGCTGGATCACTGGAGATGAAATTTATCCAACATTTACTGAAAAATCGATCATCAACCAACCGTCTATAACACCAGAAGAGGTGTCCAAACTAAGAAGGGTTTTTCTTTTATATGCCAAACTACCAAAAGAGTTTTGGCCTGAAATAAAAAAATGTGAAGACGACTTCGAAGGAAACCAAGAGTTGTTCGAGAAGTTGGTTGATCTTAGGTGGAAGCTTCATGGAGAAGACACTTCCGCTGAGGATATTTTGACAGGGCTAAGAATTCAGCCCCTGTCCTCTTGTTAAAGGGAAACAAGTCATGGCTGCGCCAGGAGATAAATGGTATGACAACCTTCAGGAAAAGGTTGTGATTAACGGAAAAACATATTCCTTTTATTGTGACCATGCCTGTATCCATTGTTTTATCTGCCATGAAAATGCGCCAGAAAATTTTGAGACTTCGCCAGAGCGCGAAGATCATAGCAGGGTTTTCAAGCAGCCGGAAAATGAAGAAGAACTACAACTTTGCATGGATGCATTAGAGGGCTGTCCCGTAGAGGCGATTGGCTGTGATGGGCACATGTCAAAGGACGTAAAGCACGAAAGGGAATGAGGGGGATATATGAACCTTACAAATATAGTCTTAGAGTATTTTAAAGCTTTTGAGAGAAAAGAATTGGATACCTTGTCTAGTATGTTCCATGAAGACATTTGCCTAAAGGATTGGAATATTGACGTCACCGGCAAAGATAATGTAATTAACGCAAACGCTGTTATCTTCAACGCCATAGAAAAAATAACTGTTAATGTCAAGAAGATATACCTGTCTGAGAGAACAGTTATTGCTGAGTTGGAAATATTGGCTGATACTGAGCCACCACTTCCAGTAGTGGATATAATAACCTACCATCCGGAAGGTTTGGACTCTTTTCCAAAGATTGAGTCGATCACTGCGTATAGGGGAAGTTAAATGAGAGTGGCAATATGTTTCAGCGGACTGGTTGGGAGCACAAGGGGAAAAAGCCAAGAACTAAAGGGCGACCCCAGAAAGTGTTTTGAGATTAGTTCTGCTCTTTACAAAGAGCATATTCTTGATAAGAACGACGTAGATGTTTTTGTTCATTCTTGGTCGACTGATCTCGAAAAAGAAATTGTCGAGGCATACTCCCCGAAGAAACACCTTATAGAAAAACAAATTGTCTTCAACACGCCGGATTATGAAATCCTAGAAAAAACACCAGAGGTTCGAAAACAAACTCACTATAGTCTGTGGTACAGCCGAAAAAAGGTGGTGGAGCTAAAATCGGAATATGAAAAAGAGCACGGGTTTAAATATGACTGCGTAATGCTTGCCAGATTTGATTTAGCCTGGCAGACGGATCTTATATTCGAAGAATACGACCAGGACTTTTTTTGGACTCAAGCCTGGCCTAAAAAGGTATTAAATAGTAACATGTTGAAAGACGTCGAGTATTGGCAAATGAAAGATGAGCCGGAGTTTAAAGACGTAGAATGGAAAACCATTTGGTGGGGTTATCCCCATAATTCTGCTGGTCTTCTTGGGATGTGGTTTTTTTCCAATTCAAAAGCCATTGATGAGTTTGCTACGGTATATGATCATCTAGACGAGTACTCGAAACCCGGAAACTGTCCTCTGGACTCTTCGGGATATATGTCAGCCCACATGCAATGTCCATATCACTTAGAAAAACTAAAGATGCTAGATAAGCTTAAATTTTGCAAAAACTGGCACGATGACTGTCCCTCGGTCAGGCGGCTGTATTTTAAAGAGAGGTAGCTCTCAATACCATCTATTTAATATATGAAGAAATTAATGATAGAGTGGCGACGGTTTCTTTTAGAGGGCGAAGTGAAATTTAGCGGCATACTAAAAGTTAAGCCAGACCCTGCAATAATTGCAGAGTTAGAAAGACGACAAAAAAGCTTACCAGAAGAAGCAATTTTACTGGAAGCTAAACATCTTCATGTGACCTTGATCCATCAAGATTTTCTCAAGCCGTATGTTAAGCAACTTAAAACAATGGACTTTAGTGACGCTCCTCCAATTATTCTGGACACCGGATATATTGTTAAAACCGAAACCTCAGACAATAACCAAAAAAAGTCGTGGGCAGTTAATTTGGCTAATCAAAGCGAGATGAGAGATTATGTCACAGGCTTGATGAAGCAGGTGGGCGCTGAGGTTATAAACCCGGAACCAGAAAGAATATTTCATATCTCCATTGCCAACTTAACAGGGAACCCACACGACTCGGTGAAATAATGAAAGAATTAACCGGTGAAGAAATAGATTATATTATAGAATATACTGGCATGGATGTGGCTGTAAATTATTCTCTGAAAGAAACACCCGTGGTGCATTTCACTCGCAATAAAAACACTATTGCATTTGTAACAATGTTCTCCATTGAACTAAATAAATCAGCAGGAGCACGATCATGAAACTTAAATTATTGATGGAAAACTTTAAAAAGTTCTTAGAAGAAGAGGGCAGCGAAGACTACGCAGCGAGCCAGCGACCAGTATTACAGGACTTAATAAAGAAGGAATACAAAGATTTTGTAGCATCTTTACAGCAGAAAATTCAGGACCCGAAATTTCAAAAATTCCTAAAGATGGGAATTGAGAAATATGACGGCAACTCAGAGGATGATGAATTAACAGTTCAAGAGGTTGATATTCCAGTTAAGAACCTATTGCCCACTCAAAGTCAAATAGGACTCGCCGACTCGCTAGGCTGGACTAGCAAAAACAATCCAGAAGGAGCCGGAACAACTGCTGGGTTAGGTACCGGCACAGCAGATGTTGGCGGCAGAATTATAACTGCAAATGGAAGATTTATTGTTGATGGCCACCATCGTTGGTCACAGGTATATCTTCTTAACCCAGAAGCACAAATTCCGACCTATGATTTCAAAGTGGGGTTTAAAGGAAGAGGAGGTAGCGGCAAGTCTGCCCTTAAGCTAGCGCATTTAGCCATAGCGGCAGTTGATGAAAGTGTTCCTCTTCAGCCCGCTGATGCGGCCACGGATGTTTATGCTACAGGGGGAGATCCGGAAGCTATTAAAAAAATGCTAGACAACCCCAGAGTAGTTGGAGATAAAATGGCTACTGCGCTAGCAAAGGCTTGGGGCGCTGGATCGAGAGACGAAGTAATCGGAAAGCTAGCCGAACATGCGATCTCTCTTTATAAACGAACTAAAAAAGCTGCCAACACCGGACCAGAAAGAGGGTTGATGCCTCAGACTGGCGCTGTATCAGAACCCGAAGAGAAAATGAAAGCCATGGCTCAGGGCGCTGTCAATTGGAACCCGAAGGCATAACCCATGAAACTCTTAATGGAAAGTTGGAGAAAATTCTTGAAAGAAGATATTAAGCTCGATATCAAAAAAGGCGACGTTCTTCTTGGAGGTCGCTTTAAAAACAAAAGAATAATTGTTAAGGATATTGGTGTTGATGAGAACGGGCAACCAACTATCAACGGCAGACCTGCTTTGAACTTCCGGATTGAGAAGCTCCTGCCTGACAACAAGAAGAGCAAGAAGACACAGGACGAGGAAAAGAAGTGAGCCATAAACTCATCATGGAAAATTGGCGTAAGTTCCTGAAGGAAGGCATCACCGATGTTGTCTATCACTATACCAGCGGGATCACCAAAGCAGCCCAGATTCTTGAAGAGAATAAGTTTATGGCGTCCGGCGGATTTACCAAAGAGGTGGAGACTGAATTAGGTAAAGGTAAACTTTATTATTTTTCCACCGCAAGAACGCCAGTCAATGCTTACACCGGCAACTATCCACAAGGGGCCATCTTCAAGCTGGATGGTCGGGCTTTGGCCCAAAAATATAAAGGAGCCCCTGTTGATTATTGGGCGGACCCAAAACGGGGAAAGTCATCTAAACTAGCAGCCAACGTTGGACAGACTGGTGCTATTGAAGGCTTTGAAGCAGAAGATAGAATCCTTTTAGACGAACCCTATATTGATGATGCCGATACCTACATTGACGAGATACATTTTGCTATTCCGATTTATAAAAAGGAAAAGGATATGTTCTCAGGTAAAATAGAACGACGCCCCCGAGGTAGTATTGCCTGGTGGCAATTGGACGGATTACAACGAGGTGTGGCTGTGGCGGAACAAAGGGGCATCCCTTATTATATTCACATTGATCAAAGCACTTACCCACACGTTGAGGTCGGGAAGAAAAAAGCCTTCACTAAATTATCGGACTTTATGGTAGAATTAGAAAAGTCTGGTGTAAAAGTCGGCGATAAGCCCGGACCTCTTCGCACACCAGAAGAGCAAGCGGAATATGATAAGCTAGTTGGTGACAGAGTTAGCAAAGAGATAGGTGAAGATGACGTGTTTTTGTTTGTTCAAGCCGCCCAAGATATCCTCGCCGGCAAAGAGCAATTTGAGGGAGCCAACGTCCAAGGTAAAGTTGATTATTCAGACGAGAAAGAGCGCAACCGAAAAGGCACCGCATTCTTTCGGGCTTTGGCTGGCTCACCCAACGCCTATGGACGTTTTGTGCGAGACATTGACAACCCACTCCACAATGTTAGTTCCAATCCTGATGCCCGCAAGACCCTAGAGATGCTCGCCTCACTTATGCGGAGCACAAAACAAAAGACAATAAAGGATTTAGAGAACTATTTAAATCAGGTCTACAAAAAGA
>Ga0080013_1001487_pt1 | contig 30859 bp, 50 predicted proteins | sample ETNvirenome_6_85_FD_69236 | JGI IMG/M metagenome (GOLD analysis project Ga0080013, IMG submission 69236) | Marine viral communities from the Pacific Ocean - ETNP_6_85 (SPADES assembly) (version 2) | ecosystem: Environmental > Aquatic > Marine > Oceanic | place: Pacific Ocean | collected 2013-06-19 | reverse complement strand
TAGATGTATTTCTAAGATATTGAAAGTAAATAAAGTAAATATACCTTTAGAAATTATACAGAACAAACCTATCACATCTAAATTTACTATTGAGGATATGAAATCAGTAATGACTCAAGATGAAATTAGAGAAGAACTAGGATTACCTCCATTAGAAACAAACGAAGCAGTAGAAGAAGATGAATACACTCAAATGTCTAGTAATGATACACTTACAGAATGGATAGATGCTCATGGAGAAGATAATCCGGATGGAGATTGGGGTTTGATTTCTGATGAAATAGTAGATGGAGAACATGAGGATTTTGATTTTGAATCTGAATTGAACGAATTACATAAGATGGAATTTGCACAGACAGGAACAGCAAGACCGAATTCTATAGCAACTGCAATCGGAACAGATGGAAGGGAGGAAGAAGGAACTGATAGGGAGTCTAATTTATACAGAGTTAGGTACAGGTACTCAACTGCAATTTCTAGTAGTAACTCAAGAGAATTCTGTACTAAAATGTTGTCCGCTAATAAATTATACAGGAAAGATGATATTTTAATGATGGAAAATAATCCTAAAATCAATCCGGGGTGGGGCATAGGTGGAGCAGATACATACTCAATTTGGTTATACAAAGGAGGTGGAAATTGCGGACACTATTGGAGAAGGGAAATCTATTTTTATAAATTAGGACAATCTACTAGCACGAAAATAGAAGATGCTACTAGAATAATAACAACTACAGAAGCAAGAGCAAACGGATTCTACCCTGGAAGAAATGAGCCGGAAGTATCACGAGCGCCAAAGAATATGCCGAATAACGGGTTTGTAAATAAAAAATAAAACAATGAGAACAAAAGAAAAATTTTACGAGAACTTGAGTAAATTTCAAGTATCAGAAAAGAAAGTAGAAAGGTTTGAATTTAAAGACATTAAAACCTTAGACTCTTTAGATAGTAAAGCGGAAGGTATGATTAAAAAATTATATGATGCATATAACGACTATACAGAATTTCTTGATTTAGATGATGAAGAAATAAGTGTAGAACAATCTAAAGAAAGACTTGAGAAAGAAAAACAAAATATAAAAATGTATGAAGAAGATTTAAAACAGGCAAAAGAAGATTTGAATTTTGCTAAGCAAGAATTGAAATTTGCAAATGATGATTTTAAAACTGAAACAAAAACATTGAATACAAGTCAAAAAACTTTAGCTACTAGAAGAAAATTACACGAAAAAAATACAGCTAAATACAAAAAGGTAGTTTCAGATGCTAGAAAAATCGCTAATGATTTTAATACAAATATAAAAGCAGTAGATAAAGCAGCTCAAGCTCTAGGAGTAAGTGTGAATATAAGTGATTACAAAAGTACCTTAGATAAATTAGAAGGGGAAATTGTAGATGTTTAAAAACTAAGATATGAGTTATGTATTATTCATAAGTGAAAACAAAATCAAGGACTCTACAGCTCTTGGAGGGAATGTTGATAATGAATTTATCCTTCCGTATCTAAAAGTTGCACAGAAGAAGTATATAGAAACAAAATTAGGAACTGATTTGTTTGAAGCTTTACAAACTAAAATTACGGCGGGTTCTTTGTCCGGTGCGTATCAAACTCTTGTAGATGACTATATACAGGACTCTTTGGTACATTGGGGGTTTTATGAGTGCATACCTTTTTTACGTCTTAGAGTGTCTAATAATGGTATTGGCGTAAAGACTAGTGAGAATTTAGAAAGTATAACGCAAGAAGAAACGGATAAGTTGAGGGAAGAAGTGAGAAATACGGCTGAATTCTACACTGAAAGAATGATAGATTATATAACTCACAATACAGGTTCGTTTCCTGAATACTCTACAAATAGTGGAGCTGATGTTTCTCCGAATACAAATGCATATTATAGTGGAATGAATTTAGAAAGAGAAAGAAGAAGGGGAGGAGAAATAACTTTAGACGATTTTCTAACTCCTAGTATGTAATGAAAAATAATTATAAACCGAAGGCGAAAAATGAAGTAGCCTTGAAAACATATATCAAAGATGCCTCTAAAAAGAGTAACAAACGAGATAGGAGAAGTTGTAACAGTAAATGCAAGTGTTCTAGGAATAACAACATTCGCTGATTTTGAGCTTGCTTTAAAGATATTATTACTAATTTTGTCGATAGGTTATACTATAGCTAGATGGAGGACACATTGTGATAAAAATAGAAAGTGAAACAATATAAAAATTTTAAGAGTTCCGAATTTGATTCTCCCGACTTGGTGGGAAGTGGAGAAAACATGAAAGATGAATTCATGGAACTATTACAAGAATCAAGAACAATAGCTGATATTCCTTTTAGAATAACATCAGGATTCAGAACACAATCATATCACGATGATTTGGGAAGGAGAGGATATAAGACTTCAAAGAGTAGGTCGGCACATCAAGACGGATATGCGGCAGATATTTCCTGTAAAGATACTAAGACAAGATGGTTGATAATAAACTCCTTACTACTAGCAGGGTTCAATCGTATCGGTATCGCACAGAATTTCATTCATGTAGATAATCATCCGGATAAGAAACAGAATCGTATCTGGACTTACTAATACTAATCAAAAACAAATCAAATGAAGAATTGGCTAATCAATCAAATGTTTCAGAGTAAGAAATTTTGGTATGCAATAGGGAGTATCGTTATTCCAGCTATTGTAACTTACTTAGGAGTATCTCCTGAAACTGCTACAGAAATCTTTTATGCGGCTCTTACCTTAATTATAGGACAAGGGATTGCAGACATCAAAAAGTAATTGAGAGATAATCGTTATCGGTTAAGTCCTCAAGAAATTGAGGCTCTTAAAACTATGCGCGAACAGGAGGTTCGGAATGTCCTTGTCATTGGGGATTTGCACGAGCCTTTCTGTTTAGACGCTTACCTCAACTTCTGTTATCATAACTATGTAAAGTATAATTGTAATCAAGTTATCTTTATTGGAGATATAATTGATAATCACTATTCTTCATACCACGAAACTAATCCTGATGGAATGTCCGGAGGGAAAGAATTAGACCTTGCTGTAAATAAAATACAGAAGTGGTATAAAACATTTCCTACAGCTCATGTAATCATTGGAAATCATGATAGACTAATAATGCGTAAAGCACAGACTTCTGATATACCGAAAGCATGGATAAAATCTTATAAAGAAGTTCTAGGAGTTCCTGGGTGGGAATTTGTTGAACGATACGAACAAGACGGAGTTCAGTATATTCATGGAGAAGGAGGAACAGCAAGAACAAAATGTAGGGCGGATATGATGAATACCGTACAAGGACATCTTCATACACAGTGTTATACCGAACACTATGTCGGACAGAATTATCGTATCTTTGGAACACAAGTTGGATGCGGTATAAATTTTACAAGTTATGCGATGGCGTATGCTAAATACGGCAGAAAACCATCTATCGGATGTTCTGTTATATTGGAAAATGGAACAATTCCTATCAATATTTTAATGGATTTGTAGTAAATCTGTTTAAAAATCAAATTTTTTTATTTTTATTTTACTAGGTTAGAATGTAATTATTCTTAACACTTTGTTAATTATTTTGAAATAAAGTTGTTAAAAATTAGGCAGTGTAAAATATAAGTTTTATTTTTGTTCCATCAAACAAATTAAAATTATGAAAACTGAATTAAAAAACTGGATTAAGAACTACAACAAAACAACTTATGGAAAAGTTTATGGAAAAGTAGTTAAATTAAAAGATGTTCCTTATGGAAGTCCTATACATTTAATAACTAAAAAGAATACATTATATGTAAATTCAAATGGATATGTAAAAGATTTTGAAACTATGGATGAAGGACAAATTTACAATACTAATTCATTAAGTGGTATGGAGATAGATGAGAATACTGAAGTATTCTTGTGTGAGTAATACTGATGAGGCTTTAATAGCCGAAACAAGGGAATAACGAATAAGACAAACATTAAGAGTTGTACCGGTAAAATTTCCCTTGTCTATTACAATAATTAAAATTAAAACAATGACAACAATCAACAAAGAGTTTTTCAAGGGTATGAACCCTCACAGATTTTCCGAAGTTCAAAAGGAAATAAAACAACTTGAACAAATTGACAACTCCAATACAGATATGATTGACAGGCAGGAAACAATCAAAGAAATTTGTGGAAATGTAAAAGATGTTAATACAGAGATACTTTTTAATGTAATGACATATTGGGCTACACATTATGAGAACCTGTCTAAGAAGTTCTATAAAAACGAAATAGACGAAATTAAGATAGGTAATGACGGACACTATTGGAACGGAGCAGCAACTGACCATCAAAATTTTGCTAAAGAGTTAAGAAGCATGATGACTGAAATAATCAGACAGCAAATAAGTGAGAACAGAATTATCAACCTTAATAAACAAATGGGAATATGACAGAACACGAACAATTCGTAAAACAATATGAGGACTCACTTGGTAAAGGTATGATAGCAAGAGATTACTGCTACAAAGGTGGTTCAACACTTGTAAGGAAAACAGATGCATATACAAGTTATGATTATGTAGATGATAGAGATACTAGTCCATCAATTAGAGTTGTAGGAACACTCAAAGAAATTAAGAAACTACAAAAAGAATTTGAGGATAGGAACTCACATCTATATCTTGATGAGGTATATGAAGCTAATAAAAATGAATATAAACTAAAATACGAGCGTGAAGGAGCGTTCATTGTAAATTACTAATTATGAAAGAAAGGTTAGAATATATACATGATATAAATACATTCCAATGTTGTAATAATGAGGTGTATTTGAGGGGTGTAGATAATAAAGGGAAAGATATATTATTAGTATTCCCAGCTAATGAGATATTAGAATGGTTAGACATAGGATATATCAGAGAGAAAGTAATAGAACACTATTCAGAAATAAATAAAGAGGAAGCTGAAAATCTAAAGAGTAAGCAAAATTTAATAAATATAATAAAAGATGGAAATTAAAAAATCAACAGTAAAGCAGGTTCAATCAAATGGAACTTGGGATGGAAAATTTGGCGTAATGTATAAATACGAAGTCGAAATGACTAACGGAGATACAGGTCAGTATTTAAGCAAGTCAGATAGTCAAGAGAAATTTAAGCAAGGTATGGTCGTAGATTACGAATATACAGCAGGCGACTTTCCTAAAATCAAACCTCACTTCAATCAAGGCTACGACCAAAAATTTGGAAGTGGAGGTAGGAGTGCTAATCCTCAAACCGGAACAATAACTAATTCTAGGACAGGAGAGGTATTAGCAACTGATACACAAAGACAAATCATTAGACAAAGTTCAATTAGAACAGCGGCGGAACATTGTAAAGGAAGTTGTTCAATAGAGGATTTAATTGATAACGCTGAAATGATTTACAATTGGTGCGTAGATGGTTCAAAGCCTACAATTTCTAACGAGAAACCTTTTTAATATGAAAGTAAATTTAACAGACGAACAGGAAGTCAAAGACATATCAGAAATAGCTACTCAAATTTGTGGATTAGAAAGGGGTTCGTTATCTGAAAAATCTAGGGAATCTAAATTCTCCCTTCCTAGAACAGTAGTTTCCAATATAGCTAGAATAGATAAATGTATTCATTATAATGTTATTGCAAAAGTTTTGAATAGAGATAGGTGCAGTATATATCACTATCAGAAAATACATAACGATAATTACAGAACATGGAAAGAATACAGGGAATTGTTTAATCGTATCTATGAAGCTTACACAGAATTGAGGCAATCCAAAAAGAAGTTTGCAGATGTTCAAGAATTAAGGACTCACATCATTAGAGCTGGAGTTATATTCTCTGACAAACCAAGTGTATTCATAGATGTTAATACTGATATGTTTGCAACTTCTATAAATACGGATTACAAATACTTGTCGCATAATATGGAAATAGTTAGAATTGCAATGCAAGGATATGATATATTAAGTATTGAAATAAATTATCAAGATGAAACAGTTATTAAGTAGTTCAGCATATTTAGTAGTCAATAAAAGGTTAGCAAAGCGGGTAGGAATTCAAGCGGCAATCCTACTCGCAGACCTCATAAGTAAAGAACAATATTTTATAGATAACAATATGTTAGATAATGGATGGTTCTTTAATACCTCAGATAATATCCTTAAGGACACGACCTTGACACGATTCCAGCAAAATAAGGCAATTACACTATTGAAAGAAATAAAGTTCTTAGATTGCAAATTAAAGGGTATTCCAGCTACACTACATTTTAAGATACTTGAGGACAATATTTATAAATACTTTAAAACTAGTATTAAAGAAACTTTAAAACTTGATGACAAGAAACTTAAAACAAATAATACTAAAATAATAAATAATAATAATAAAGATATATCTATAAGAGAGCAAAAATTTGCTGAAGAAGTTTTCTTTAGTAATTTAAGCACAGAAGTCTGTAAGGAGTTTGTTGATTATTGGACTGAAACAAATAAGAGCGGAACTAAGATGAAATTTGAAATGGAAAAAACATTCTGTATCAAAAGAAGATTAGCTAGATGGCAAAAGAATGATAAAAAATGGAACACAAAGACATCTAAATTAGATTCTCAAATAGATAGTTATCAAAGTGCAAGATTAAAACTAATGAACAATGACTAGAATAAAAAAAGAACAGGTAAATAGATTTAAAAACAAAGGACAATACAATACACTTGATAAAAGTTTGTTTCATAAATGGTTAAAAGAAGAAGGTTACAGTAGAAAATTTCTAGCAATTGACCTAGAAAAAACTCCAATGACTATTGATAGGTATATGGATAATCCTGAACGATTATCTTTAAAACAAATCAAAATCATTTGTGAAGAAACTCAAGTAGATGCTAATTTTATCATGAACTTAATATATTAAAATGGATTTAAAAGAATACAATAAAAAGGTAAGACAAGAATATTACATAAATGTAGTAATATCAATAATAGCTTTTGTAATAATAGGTTATACAATATCTAAAATATTATGGTAAAGAAAAAATTATTAGTATGTACTTTTAGTGGAGGCAGAACTTCAGCATTCATGGGAAGATTCTTAAATGAATATGATAAATACAAAGAATATGATAAGGTTTTTATATTTGCAAATACAGGAAAAGAAAAAGAAGAAACCTTAGAATTTGTAAATAAATGTGATAAGGAATGGAATTTAAATGTAGTATGGTTAGAAGCAAAAATTAACAAAGAGAATGGAGTGGGAACAACTTATAAAATAGTAGATTTTGAAACTGCTAGCAGAAATGGAGAACCTTTTGAGGATATGTTAAAATCATACTCAATGCCGAATAATTTTGCGAGTAATTGTACAAGAGAGTTAAAACAATATCCGATAAATAAATATATTAAAAATCTAAATTATGATATAGTAATTACTGCAATGGGAATCAGATATGATGAAAGACATAGAAAGAGTAATAATGCAGAAAAAGAAAATATAGTATATCCTTTGTGTGATGATATTAAAGTTGATTCTCAATTCATAAGGAAGTTTTGGGATAATCAATGTTTTGATTTACAATTAAAAGATTATCAAGGGAATTGTGATTTATGTTTTAAAAAATCAGTCAGAAAGAGATTGACCATGATAAAAGAAAATCCTGAAGTTGCTGATTGGTGGAACGAAATGGAAAATAAATATAGCACTGATAAAATACCTAGATTTGATTTAAGAACTAATAAAAGTGTAAAAGATTTGATAAATGAATCAAAAAAACCTTTTAGGACTATTGAGGACTTACATGAATTAAGAAAAAAACAGGGGAGTCTATTTGATAGAGATATGGATTATGAAACAGATTGTTTCTGTAAAGCAAACTAATATGAAAATAAAAGAAATACATATACAGGAGCTTACTATAGCTTGTAATGATTTGTTATTCAAGACTCTAGTTGAGCTAGGACAAAGTAAAGATGAACAATGGTTGATTGCAATGAGTCATTCTCTTGCTAACGATTTGAAAGAGGACTTTAAGAACTTAGAGTTTCAAGATATTGTTCAAGCGTTCAGAGAAGGAGTTAGGAATACAGACAAGTTTGTTCTAAATGTTCAGACTTACTATTCTTGGATTAAAGCTCATAGACAACTAATTTGGAATGAAGCTAGTAAAGAACCTGAACGACAAGACAAAAGACTAAAATATAGAAGCCGCAAAGGAACGGGCTTGAAATCAATTACTAATATAAAACAAATAAAATGATAGCAATAATAACATTCGGAGTAGGATTTGCAATTGGTATGTATGTATCAAGTCAAATAGAAAACCACATAAATAATAGAACAAAATGAATCCAGTAAGCAAAGCTAGGATATTAGTAGATAATCTAACAGAAGATAAACTACTTCAAAATAAATTGTTAGAAATACTGACAAGAAATTTAACAGGGGAACAAATAAATAAATTATATGAAAACAATGACAGAATCAGAAGTAAAAAATCAGACTGATGCGGTTCTTTGGCACTTACAAAACAAAGGAAACATCACAAGTTGGGAAGCAATTAAAGAATACGGAGCTACCCGACTATCAGCAATTATCTTTAATCTAAGACATCGTGGATATACAATTGATAGTGTTCCATTGAAACTTACTAATCGTTTCGGAAAGACTACTACAATTGCAAAATATACATATGTAGAGGAATTTATACAATCAAAATTATTCTAATGAAAAAATCATTACCTAAATTAAAAAAAGAGTTGGACAAATGGTTCAGTCAGTACATAAGATTAAGACGAGCAGACGCCAATGGGTTGGTAGAATGTTTTACATGTTCAAAAAAAGACCATTGGAAAAAACAACAAGCCGGTCATTTTCAAAGTAGGAGGCACTTAGCGACTAGATGGGATGAAACGAATGTTCAAGTCCAGTGTGTCCGCTGCAACATGTTCAACCAAGGGGAACAATACACATTCGGAAAACTTTTAGATATTAGGATTAAAACAGGAACATCAGAAAAATTAGAATTGCTAGCAAAAAGAACTACAATGAAATTTATGAGAATAGATTATATTGAAATGATAGACAAATATAAGGAGAAAGTAAAGTTATTACTAAAAGATTGTGAATAACTTTTTTTGATAATACATTTTCGGAACGATAATCATCTTAATATTGTTCCACATGAAACCTATCTATATAAATAGAGAACATGAAGTAATCATAGAGTCCTATTTGGAAATGGTATTTGATACCATAAATGAACTAGTAATTGAACAAGACAAGGTAAAGGACTTTTTAGATATATCCGAGGTAATAATAGATTACCACAATCAATACAACGGCGTTAAAGAAATGGGAAACTTCCACGATTTCTTAATGATAATCCCTGTTAATTTTTCAACAATGGTATCGGGATTCCTTTGTGGATATGAGAAACCAATCAACGCATCAGCAGTTAGAATACACAGACATTTACTATCAAACTTCGGATTGAAAGTCATAGAAGATTTGAAAAAAATTGAACCGATACATGAATAAAATCTATTCTATAATTGGTGGATTGAGAGGTGTATTCATGGCGATAGCTAGTCAATATACAACTAAGAAATATGAGAGTGATGATGCGGTTCAGATATTGATGTTGTATTTCTTACAGATGAATCCTGAAAGTCTAAAAAAAATTTATGATAGACATGGTAAGGAAGGATTGATTAAGTATGGAGCAGTATCTCTAAGAAGAAGTTTTACAAGTCCTAGAAGTGAATTCTATTATAGGTATAAGAAATGTTATGAAAGGGAATTTCAAAGTAAATGGGATAATGTAAAAATTACAGACATCAGTGTAACTCAAGACTCAACAAAATTAGAAACATGGGAATACTTTGAAATGATAGACACTGAACTAGATAAGATGTATTGGTATGATGCAGAAATATACAAATTATATTACAGTCCTGATGGAGAAACTCTAGATAAGTTGGCAAAGAAAACAGGAATCAGTAGGAATAGTTTATTTACAACGATTGACAATATACGGAAACACCTTAAAAAAGTTCTAGGAGATGAGTAATTTCTTTGTAGATAAAAAAGTATATAAAGAACGATTAAACATTTGTAAGAAATGTCCTAGTTATTTTAAACCGACAGGAACTTGTAAAAGATGTGGATGTTTCATGAGGATTAAAGCTTCAATCGGAGTAATGGAATGTCCTGATAAATTTTGGGAGAAAGAAGGAGAAGTAAAAAGAATGGATAAAATACCTAGACATTTGGTAAAGGAAGCAAAAGATGTATGGGAAGGAATTAAAACAGGACAAGCAAAAGACATAGAAACTAAGAAACGAGCAATACAATTGTATAACATAGTGTATGGAGCAGGGTACAGACTTACATCAAATTGTAGTTCTTGCCTTAATTCAGTAAGAGAAGGAATAAAAAAAATAATAAATGGACAAAACAAAGAGTAAGCACTATTGGGAAACTGATAGGAATTTAGACCAATACGATGGGAAAACATTATCGGGAGGATTACAGAATGACAATAGAGTTCCTGAATATTACAAAGGGAAGAATGGATATGAAGCAAGGAAAGTATGCGACAACTTTGATTTGAGTTACCACATAGGAACGGCGGTTACATATTTGTTGAGGTCTAAAAGGAAACACGAAAGTCCAATAGAATGTTTAGAGAAAGCAATCAATCACATACAATTTGAAATAGAAAATTATGAAGAAAAAAGTAGGTCGTAAAAAGAAAGAAGTCTATAAAAGTATATTTGGAGATTATGATGATAGAAATTTAGATGAGAAAGTTATGAAGATGCCTGAAATTATTACTCAAGATATTGGGTGGGAATTACTAACGGGAATGAAAAGGACTTCGGAAAGTTTTGAGAAACAATACTTAGAACATAAAAAAACTACAAGATGAAATATACTAGTATAAAAAAAGTATTAAAAGGACAGATAGAAAATAATGTGAAAGCGTTATGGACTTTTGACAAAGAAACAAAATCCTTTACAATGATATACAAGAACTATTCAAATGATTTAAAAATATATACTCCTCAACAATTACTAGATGAAATTTCATTGCAAGAAGTGTAAAGAAACAAGAACAAAATAAAGGAACAGAATTACTTATTATGAATTATTAAATTATGGCAAGCACTAACTTAAAAATGTTACAAAAAACAGGAAACAACATCAAATCAGATGAGTGTTATACTCCAAATTCAGCTTTAATGCCTTTGATGGAATATCTTGATAAGAATAAAATTTATTATGATTGCACAAGTGGTATAAGCTCTAATGTTGTAAATTTCTTTAATAATAATGGATTTATCTGCAAAAATAGTTTTGATAGAGATTTCTTAACTGATAATTTTGATGATTATGATATTATTATAACAAACCCTCCTTATTCTAAAAAAGATAAATTCATTCAGAGATGTTATGAGATTGGGAAGCCTTTTGCTTTATTATTGCCAGTATCATCTTTACAAGGACAGAAAAGAGGAGAGATGTTTAGTAAAAATGGTATAGATATATTAGTATTAAATAAAAGGATAGATTTTACTGGAAAGGGGAGCCCTCATTTTGGAGTAGCTTGGTTTTGCTATAAAATACTTCCTGAAAGATTGATTTTCAAATAAATGCATAGAATTACTTATTATGAATTATTAAAAAAATATATATATGACATTAAACGAATTAAAAGAAAAAGCAATAACAGAAGCTTTAAAAAAAAATAAAGGTAACTCAGAAAAAGCGGCTTGGGATTTGAAAATTTCTGCAAGGAAAGTATATTCCTTTAAAGCAAAACAAGAACAAGACAAAGTAAATGAATTTTTAAAACGATGAAGTTTATTTGTAACGAATGTAATAAGACTAAAGATATTTACAAAGTTAAATTTACAGCGGTAGGTTCTAATTTAGTATGTAAAGATGCTTACTGCTGTAATGAGTATATGGAACAAATAATCACAGAAGAATACAAAGGTATGCCGGAAGTGAAAAGACCAGACAGTGATACAAATCATAGTAGTAGTTATGATTCGGATAAACTTTGGAAAGAAGCAAAGAAGAAAATAGCAAGTGGAGAACCTCCACAAAATAAAAACAATTAAAATCTCTTATAAAGCATGGACAAAACAATCAAAATCAATAAGTTAGTAGCAAACGAAAAGAATCCTAGAATCATAAAGGATAGTAAATTTAAGAAGTTAGTAGAAAGTATTAAGGAATTTCCTGAAATGTTAAAACTACGACCAATAGTAGTTGATGAAGATATGATAATACTTGGAGGGAATATGAGACACAAAGCTTCTATTGAAGCAGGACTCAAAGAAGTTCCTGTAAAAATTGCAAAAGGATTGACTCAAGAACAAAAGAATCAATTCATTATTAAAGACAATGTAGGATTTGGAGATTGGGATTGGGCTATGATAGCTAATGAATGGAATACAATTAAAATAACCGAGTGGGGATTAGATGTGTGGGAAAATCAAGATGACAGAAATGAATTAGATGCTGAGTTGGAATGGACTGATATGCCTGAATTTGACAATAAAGACTTAACTCCAAAAAGACAACTCATTATATCTTTTAGAAATGAAGATGATATAAAAACCTTTGCAAATCTTATAAAACAAAATATTACAGATAAGACTAAGAGCCTTTGGTACCCTGAAGCTGTAAAAGAAAAACAATTTGATAAGTTATATACAGATGAATCCTAAATATCCAATATATATAGTTTCAAAAGGTCGAGCTGATAGTAGATTAACCAGTAAAGCATTGGAAAAAATGAATGTTCCATATAGTATAGTCATAGAAGAACAAGAATATGATGATTATGCGGCTGTAATAGATTCTAAAAAAATTTTAATACTTGATAAAAAATACCAAGAAGAATATGATACACTTGATAATTTAGGTGATAGTAAATCTAAAGGACCAGGACCAGCAAGAAATTTTATATGGCAACATAGTATTGACAGTGGGTTTGATTATCATTGGGTGATGGACGATAATATAGAAAGATTTTTGAGAATGAATAACAATTTACAAATACCATTAGGTAATGGAGCAGGTTTTAGAGTTATGGAGGATTTTGTTGAGAGATATGAGAATGTAGTAATGGCAGGACCAAATTATTATATGTTCGTTCCGAGAAAAACAAAAGTTCCTCCCTTTGTAAAAAATACAAGAATATATAGTTGTAACCTAATAAAGAATGATTCTCCTTTTAAATGGAGAGGAAGGTATAATGAAGACACTATATTGAGTTTAGATATGTTAAAAGCTGGATATTGCACAATTCAATTCAATGCGTTCATGCAATTAAAAACCACGACACAGGTATTAAGAGGTGGAAACAGTAAAGAGTTTTATGACAAAGAAGGAACACTACCAAAATCACAAATGCAGGTTGATGTTCATCCAGATGTTTCAAAGATAATGTGGAGATTTAACAGAATACATCACTTTGTAGATTATACGCCCTTCAAGAAAACAAAACTAATTAAAAAGAAATCATACAAAGTTAAAAGTAAAATCAATAACTATGGTATGAAATTAAAACAAAATAATGGACAAAAGTAGGCACATAAAAAAGGAATCAATGATTAAGGCTCTTGAAGCATCTTTAGGAGTTGTAACAATAGCATGTAAGAAACTAGGATTACCAAGAAGTACATTCTACAAATGGATGAATGAGGATAAGAAGTTTTCAAAACAGGTAAAGGAAATAGAAAACATTGCTCTAGACTTTGCGGAAAGTCAATTACATAATCAAATAGAGGGAGGGAATACATCAGCTACAATATTCTATTTAAAGACAAAAGGAAAGAAACGAGGATATATAGAAAAATCAGAATTAGATATTACTAGTGGAGAAGAACCTATTAAGATAAATATCAAAATAGATGGAACTGATTATTAGTCCAAAATTTACTAAGACTCAAGGACAAGCAATAAAATACTTATTTGATAATACAACGAATGATTTGTTATTCGGTGGAGCAGCGGGTGGAGGTAAGTCTTATATTGGTTGTAGTTGGTTAATACTGATGTGTATAAAATATCCCGGAACTAGATATTTGATGGGAAGAAGTAAATTAGATAATCTTAAGAAAACAACTTTAAATACATTCTTTGAAATTTGTCAGCAATGGAATATCGTATCAGGAAAACATTTTAATTTCAATGCGGGTAGTAACATAATAAAGTTTTACAATGGTAGTGAGATAATGTTGAAGGATTTATTCCACTATCCAGCAGACCCGAATTACGATTCATTAGGTTCGTTAGAAATCACAGGTGCTTTTATAGATGAGGCAAATCAAATAACGGAGAAGGCAAAGAACATAGTAAATTCAAGAATAAGGTATAAGTTAGACACATACAATCTTATTCCTAAATTGTTATTGACTTGTAATCCATCTAAGAATTGGACATATACACAATATTATAGACCAGCAAAAGAAGGAAAGATAGAACCTCATAAAAAGTTTATACAAAGTCTAGTTGATGACAATCCTTTTATATCAGTACATTACAAAGGACAATTAGACAAGTTAGATGAAATATCAAAACAAAGATTATTGTATGGAAATTGGGAGTATGATGCAAATGAAGATAATCTAATAAACTATAATTCTATTCTGAACTTATTTACACAAAAAGGAGTTGAAGGGGAAAAATACATAACTTGTGATGTAGCTCGTTTTGGAACGGATAAGACAGTAATAATGTATTGGGAAGGGTTATCTATTAAAAAGATAAGAACATTCCTTAAAACGACTGTAACACAGGTTGTGGAACAAATTAAGGACTTACAAAGAACTGAGGGTGTAAATTTAAGAAATATAATCTGTGATGAAGATGGCGTCGGAGGGGGTGTAGTTGATATGTTAAATTGTAAGGGATTTTTAAATGGTGGGAAAGTTATCAATAAAGAAAACTATCAGAACTTAAAAACTCAATGTTACTATAAATTAGCAGACATGATAAACAAAGGACAGATAGGAATTACTACAAACGACATAACACAAAAGAATCATATCATAGAAGAATTGGAACAGGTTCGTTCTAAAGATATGGACAAAGATGGGAAACTAAAATTACTTCCAAAAGAAATTATCAAGACTATAATAGGGCGTTCTCCTGATTATTCAGATGCAATGATGATGAGAATGTTTTATGAAATAGATATGAACTACGGTAAGTATTTTGTTCAATAAACGATTTATAAATAAATTCTCTTATATAACATGAAAATCACTTTAGTAAAAGACGGAAAGTCTGTGAAAAGATATATACCTCAACATTGGGATGAACTCACAATGAAACAGTATATGGGGTGTATGAAAATCCTTAAGGACAACTCAATCAAAAAAGAACTTGAAAAGGTAGTTAAGATGTTGAGTGTAATTACAGAAATAGAAGAAGTAGATATATACAGGCTTCCTGTAAAAAACATCAATACACTTGGTTTGAAACTTACTAATTTTTTAGGAACGAAACCGAATGAAGAACTACAACATCTTGTAATGATAGATGATGTGGAATATGGATTTCACCCTAAATTATCAGACATGACTTTTGGGGAGTGGATAGATATTGACAATTATATAAATGCAGGAGTTGATGATAACCTACATAAGATTATGAGTGTTCTATATAGACCTGTAATAGCAAAACAAAAGAACGGAAAATATGCAATTGAACCTTATGAACCTTCGGAAGATAAACAAAACTTGATTAGAGATAATTTAACAGTAAAGGAATTCAATGGAGTTTCGGTTTTTTTTTCAAATTTAGGGAACGAGTTGTTGATGACTACGCTCAAATCTTCAATCCAGCAGTTGAAGGACAAGAAGAAGGAGGAGGGAATTTAATCAATTCAAAATGGGGGTGGTATGATGTATTGTTCCACTTATCAGGAGAAAGAATTGAAATGATAAATGAGGTAACAAAACTTAACATACATGAATGTTTTACATTCCTCTGTTATAAACAAGATGTAGCTCAAGTAAATAGTATAAATAAAGAATAATGACAGATTCAATCAGATACAAAACTTATGGAAATGTAGTAAATACATTGAAATGTATAGGAGAACAACATCTAGAAATAAAGACTACAACGACTGGGGATATTTGGGATATAGATTTGGAAAAGAACACGATGTTTCCTTTATACCATATCAATCCTATGACTGTTGATATTGGTTTGCAAACTAAGACATTCAACTTTCAGTTATTTGTAATGGATATTGTAGATGCAGATGGTGGAAACGAACAATATGTATTGAGTGATACTTTACAATTGTTAAATGATATAATATCAATATTAAAACATGGAGAAACAATGTATCAATATGATGCAGCAAATGGAGAAGAACCTAGATATTGGATAGGAGATGATTTCAGTTGCGAACCATTTACAGAAAGATTTGATAATCAAGTGAGCGGTTGGGTAATGGAGATAGCAATAGAAGTAGAAAACGAATTAAATTCATGTGATGTTCCAATAGATAATACCACGATATGCGTAAAATAATAGAAGAAATAAAACTAATATGGATAGAAGCTACATATCCTAGAAAATATAAGATAGGAAAATATGTAGTGATTGCAAAACCTTTTTCAATAACAATTAAAAAAAAATAGATGGCAGATTTAACGACAACGATTACAGAGAGTGTAACAGTAAATGGAGCAGTAAGAGGCTCTACTAATACAATAACTACGGCAGGAATAGTTGATACATTAGAAAGAACAATATCTTGTACTCACTCACAGACTACTACTATAGCAGAATTTGGAGCTACTCCACATGCAGCAGCAAGTAATATTGACTACGACAATGTAAAGTATTTAAGAGTAACAAATTTAGATGATACTAACGAATGTATGTTAGGAGTGGTAACAGGGGCTTCAAATTATCAAGTAAGACTAAGAGCGGGGGCTTCTCACGTTTTGTATAACGGTGACGACATAGCTATAGGTGAAGAAGACACTACACCAGCTTTTGCAGCTATAACAGGTAACTTAGCTTCTTTACAAATTAGACCGAGTACATCAAATGATATTCAGGTAGAATTATTCATAGCAAGTGTCTAAAATAGAATACAAAGCAGTTGAGAAATATTTAAAGTCGTATGGAAAGTTTATAGTCCGACAAGCAAAGAAGATTATAAAAAAGAAAAAAAAACAGTCTTCCGGAAAACTTATAAACTCACTGAAATTTAAGATTAAGAAACAAAGGGGAAAGTTCTCTTTTGAGTTTTTGATGGCTGACCATGGTAAGTTCATCAATTCAGGAGTAATAGGATTAGGGAAAGGAATACTACCTCCGAATTCTAAGGCGAAAAATGTTAGACCGAACAGAACCTTTATTGATGTTGATGGTAGAAGGAAAAGAAGTCCTTATAGATTCAAAAGTAAAAATGTAAAGAAAGGTGTTTTAGATAAATGGATAGTTCGTAGAGGGATAGCGCCTCGTGATGAAGATGGGAAGTTTATAAGTAGGAAAGGATTGGCGTTTATTATAGGAAGAGCAATTAAAGCAAAAGGAATACAAGGAATAAGTTTTTACTCACAACCAATATCATTCAGTAGAAACAAATTTAAAAAAGAGATGATGGATAAGTTTGGAGAAGATATATTAAATGTAATAAAATTATGAACATAACACAGAAACCGAAATACAATTTACTTCCAGCGGGAGAACAAATATTATATACAGTATATGACGCAAACGCTCTGACAAATTACAAAGTGAAATACATAGCAAGTTTGTATGTATATGAAGACACAGGAAATATTACTTTAGAAGCAACATTGAAAGCTACTCCGAATGCGGCAGGAGTTGGGATATTTGATTTCAGTCCTATATTAAGTTCTTATGTAAGTCCTGATTATGAGGGTGGTAAAGTTAGAGTCAATACAGGAACAAATTACTCACAAGCAAATAATACTCCATTCAATGTTCAGTATCATGATATACATAGAATAGATGAATTTGCAACTGCAAAGAATTCTATCAAATGGTATTCTGTTATTTTTACAATGGAGGGTTCTGCATCTCAAGTTGGAACAATCTCAAGTATTGGTGGAACTACTTCAACGAGTCCAATATTATTTTATAATGGAGTTCTTTATGATACTGATATTCTTAACAAAGGAACAGGAACAGCAGACATCGGATATAATTTAGGGTACGCTGGATTTATATTAAATGGAGATACAGATAAATTCTTAACGAATAGTCCAACGAAACAATACTTAAGAGAAAACGATTATCATACAGTAGGGTTCTTTAATAATTATGATTCAGACTTTACAGTAGGTGGAAGTGGAGCAACTTTACCGGCAGTGCATAAATTAAAAATACAATTCTATTATAATGGTTCAACGACAGGAAGTTTATTACAGATGGCATGTTCGGAAGCTAATGGAGGATTCAGAACTCCTTCAAGTGAATCATCAACGAAACTTATATTTGCAGGAGTTGGGATTGCTAATTTAACAGCATCGGGATTGACCATACCAGCAAATTGGGATTATTATACTGTATATGCAAGGAACGATAATAGTGAAACTATCTCACAAGATTATTCATTTTATAAACAGGAAGAAGATTGTAAAGGATTTGAAACAATTAGATTGACTTGGTTGAATAAATTCGGAGTATGGGATTATTACAATTTCAATAAAAAGTCAGTAAGGAATTTTAATAAAGAATCCGTTTCTTATGAACAGCAAAGCGGAACATGGAATGAGTCTGTATTTGCAATGAAAGGCTACAAAGGTGGAACAAGAAACTTTACAAATAAAGTATCTGAAAGAATACAATTAAATACAGATTACATAACAGAAGAAGAAGGAATTTGGCTAGAAGAACTATTTTTAAGTAATGATGTATTTATATTAGAACAACAATCAACAGACAATATCAATGAAGGTATTATAAGAAAGTATATGACTCCTGTAATAATTGATAGTGAAGAACATATTAGAAAGACTTTAGCAAATGACAGATTGATACAATACTCAATTAGTATCACGAAAAGTAAAAATAGAAATACACATACTAGATAATGAGCTTACAATTACACTTATATCCTCAAGACCATAACGGACAATATACATACGACAACTATGTAAATACTACAAATCTTGTAAGTGATTCTACATTTTGGTGGGCGAGTTATCTAATGGGAAGCACAGCGGTTACAAGTTCAACTCCATCAGAAACTGCAATGATTGCAGCTGTTCCGGCATACGCTTGGAAATCATATTACACGAATGGAGGTTCTTTTGATGCAACTGCAGCGGCATCAACAGGAAGTAGTCCGAACAATTTAACATTGACTTCAACAGGAACAGGGAAATCAGGAGTATATCAATTAGTAGATAATCTTATAGTAGGACTACAATATGATATTACAATAGAAGTAAATACAGCAGCGGTGGGAACAATATCTTGTAGAAATTTTGGTGGAGCATCAGTAGTAACAGGAGGCATACTTTACGATGTTATTGGTGGGAATGGTTATACACTATCACAATCTTTTGTGAATACTAATCCTATTACATCTACTTTTACTTTTACAGCAACCGGAACAGAACAGATACTTTGTGTAAATTGGGAAAGTGCAGGAAATACAACTATAAATATAAAGAAAGTAATTATCAAACAAAGTCCATCAACTCCTGTAATTACAAATATAGATGACGGACAAGAAATAGTTGATATGTATTCTCATGAAAATCTACCTCTTACTTTGAGTATTGATAATTTTAAGAATGTTGCAGAAAAGACTCAATCATATAGTAAGGCGTTCAAACTCCCAGCTACAAAACATAACAATAAGATATTCAATCACTTACATGAAGTAACGATAGCTACTCAAGGACAGAGTTCTGTATTTAATCCTTATAGAATTTCAAGAGCAATCCTAAAAGAAAACGGACATACAATTTTTGAAGGTGGATTGAAACTTATTGACATACAAAATATAGAAGGAGAAATATCATACAATGTAAATTTATTTTCATCAAGTATTTCTTTAAAAACAGCGGTAGGAAAAAAGACATTTGCAGACTTTCAAAATGGTTTTGATGAACTAGAACACGACTATAATAAAGACAATATAAAGGATAGTTGGATAGGGAAACTACCTATTACATTTTTGGGAGCTGGAAGTTTTGCAGGAGCGGTAAATGATACTGAAACAGATGTTTTAAAATATCCATTTTGTAGATGGAACGGAAACATCACTCAAGATGTAGGGGGTTCTACAAATAAATATCCTAGACTTACAGAATTATCAGATGCCTTTAGACCATGGATAAGAGTAAAGTATTTAGTAGATAGAATTATAGCTGAAGCAGGATTTCAATATCAATCAGATTTCATGGAAGGTATAGGGAATTATGCAGGAACATCTACACATCATGAACCGGATTTCAAAAGATTATTCATGGACTTTAATTGGGGAAATGATTTACATCCAGCTAATGTTCAAGGAACAGAAACAATAGAGTATATTCGTAATAATGATGCTTCAAATAATTCAGCGATAGGAAGTCATAAAAGGATAATCTGGAACAATAATGAAAGTAATCTAAATTCTCAAGGGTGGGTAAATTATGATGATGAGATAGTATGTGCAAATGACAATACTATTTATGATTTGGTATGGAATATAAATATACAGACATTTGGTGCAAGTGAATATCAAGTCAATCTTTGGAAAGATGATGGAACAAGTACTTTGAGTCAATGGTCATCATTCCATACAAGCACAGGAAATGATGTAGTAATGCATAGTGGAACAGCTACTATCCTTTGTGATGCGGGAGATAAATTATACTTTACATTCAAAAAACAATCAGGCTCAGTTATACAGGGAATCAATGCTACTCCTGGAACTCCTACATGTGATTTAACTTGTGGAATGATGGATGCAAAAATTAAAACTGAAACACTACTTACAAAAAGAAACAAAATAAAACAATGGGATTTCTTGAAAGACCTTTTTACAATGTTTAATCTAATAGTTCTTAAAGATAAGGATAATGATACTTTATTAAAGATAGAACCATACGATGATATTTTCATTGATAATTTAGCTACAACAAATATAACTCAACAGACTTATGATTGGACAGATAAAGTAGATTTATCAGAAATAAAATTGACGCCTTTAAAATTGAAACAAGAAGTATTTTTTAATTACAAGAAAGATGAGAAAGATTATGCTACAGGAGTGTATAATAGTTCAACAGGATATGTATTCGGAAATTATGAAATAGATGCAAGTTCATTTTCAGTATCATCAGGACAACAGAAATTAGAATTAAAGGTATTTGCATCAACATATTGTACTCCACTATTCGCTAACTTTAGTTCTACACTTACAGTTCCACAAATAATTACACAAAAAGATGATGGAACAATAGAAGGGATAGATAACAAACCTAGAATTCTATATGATATTACAGGAAATCAATCAGCAATTGCAGATTTACCGGATTTATCTTGGGGAACATATTATATTCCAGCGGGAGCAGGATTAGTAAGTGAAAATCAATCTAATGTATGTCTATTCGGACATGTAACAGAATATCCTACAACTTCAGATTCTAGGGATTTTAATTTTGGAGCTCATCAGATAATTTCAAGTATGGGAAATACTCCAGCAAAGAATCTATTTACAGAATATTGGAGTCCTTACTATGATGAGTTATACCATTCAGATACAAAGACAATGAAAATAAAAGTTTTACTGACTGCTTTAGAGATTAGTAAAATAAATTTTTATGATATTATACAAATAAAGAATAGACAATACAGAATAAATAAAATTGATTACAAGCCTAACCAATTATCTAATGTAGAACTTATACTTTTATCATAATGGACTATAAAAAAGGATTTAAAATAAAACCAAAAGAAATAAGAAAGAATGGAGTCGTTATTTTTACTGACGGAACGAACGATTCTATGCCGAATGAGATGTCTTGCTTAGCTTACGGGTATAAATACGAAGATGGTGTTTGTAGAGCGTTTATTCCATCTAAAATAACAGAAAAAAAACAAAGTAGTGAAAGCACGAACAAGATAGGAGGAACGAACACTATAAAACAGAGTACAAACTCACAAACGATAGGAAAAAATAACATTATAGAAAGGTCTGCAAACTCTTTGGTAGTTGGAGAAGCAAACGAAATAGAAAGTGAATCAAATAATGCGGTTGTATTTGGAAAGATGGGGAAAGCTACACATACAGGAGAGTTTTGTATTGGTGGAGGAGGGTTCAATAGTGAAGCAGGTCTATTACAATATTCAGTATTACAAGTATCAGGAAAAACAACAGCGGCTACAGATGAAATATTATACATAGATTATGATGATGACATAGGGAAAGAGATATTACTTCCGGCAAATAGTGTAACGACATACGAAATTTGGTTGAGTGGATTAGTTGTAGGAGGTTCAAGTGGAACGGCAGGAGATTACGAAACTTATGAATACCATGGAACAATGAGGACAGATAATGCAGGAGCGATTACTCATAATGCTAAAATTTCAAGACTCTTAGGAAGGACAGGTTCTTTAGGAACAAAGTCAATAGATATTTCGGTAGCTTATACTTTACGACTTCAAATAACAGGTCAAGCAAATGTGAATACAGCTTGGCACGCAGTAGTGAAATTACATACTAATAAAACAAACGCAGTAGAATTTTAAAAAGATGGCAAAAAAAGGAGAATTAGATTTAAAGTTTGTAGTAGATACAAGCAAACCTGTAACGAGTATGAAGGAATTACAGGACAGAGTGGAAACTTTAAGAAACACTATTGAGGGAGCGCCTCTTGGTTCTGCAGAATTTGAAAGATTAACCGCTCAATTACAGGAAGCCGGTTCTCAAGTAAAAGTCCTAGAAAAAAACATGGAAGGACTTGAACCTCAACAGAAAGCGGAAGCCTTCTTAAAGATGGGTGAGGGAATCGCCGGAGGATTTGCAGTAGCACAGGGTGCAATGGGATTGATGGGGATTGAGAATGAGAACCTAGAAAAGATACAAGTAAAAGTACAGTCAGCGATTGCAATTGCTACAGGAATAAGAATGATGTCTGAAGCGGCTTTGATGATGGCAACTGCAAAAAGAGTAGCAGTAGAAAAGATAGGATTGATAACTACAAAAGGAGCGGTAGTATGGAGTAAGGCAGCAGCCATCGGGAATGCTTTGTGGGCGGTAGGTCAAGGAGTTTTAACGTTAAGTATTGGAGGAACTTCAGCAGCTTTAGTAGCTTTGAGAGCGGCAATCATGGCGACAGGTATTGGGGCTTTAGCTTTATTGATTATAGGATTAGTAGTAGCAGTTGTTGCATGGGTAAGTTCTTCTGACAATGCAACGGCAGCACAGGAAAGGGAGGCAGCAGCTACAAGAGCGTCAAGAGATGCTCTAAAAGAAAAGACTGATGCAATGTTAGCTCTAGGGGAGTCCTACAAATCTCAATTAGAACATGAATTTGATTTACAAGATGCTGAAACTGAATCAGAAAAAAGACTTCTAATAGCAAAAAGAAGCTTACAAGAAAAGGAAGAGAATCTCAAGAGGCTCATGGAAGTTCAAAAGAAAAACAATGAATTACTAGCAGAACATGGACATGACGCCGCATGGTTGAAAAGAAATGAGTCGAAGATAAATTCAATGAATGATAAGATTGCAAAACAAATTGAATTTAATACAGTTCAGATGCAAGGTATCAGACAAATAGAACAAGAAGTAGCAGCTGAAGCGAAGGCAGATGCCGACAGAGCAGCAGCAAGAGCAAGAGGTAAAGCTAGGAGAGCACAGAGAGCAACTGATGCAGAAAGTTTAAGAAAACTAGAAAACGAATTATTACTTTTAGAAATAGAGGATTTAGAATTAAGAGAACAAACGAAAAGGGAACAGCAACTAGCAGATGAATTGAGAGATGCTGGAGAAATAAGAGATAAGAAAATAAGATTAGAAACTCTAAAAAATATTCAGGATATTTACGACCAAAATGAACTGAATAGACTTAAGAAATTAGAAGATGATAAACAGAAGATAATAGATGATGCAGCAGCAGAAGAAAAGAAAAAAGAAGAAGAAAGACAAATACAAAGAAATAAAGCTACAGATGATTATTTAGAAGAAATAAGAAGGAGTAACATGTCTGCAAGAGAAGTAGAACTAGAGGACGCTGAGAAACATTTTTTAGAGATGGGATTAGCTGAAGGATTAACTGATGGGGAAAAATTAAAGTTAAAACAAGATTACTTAGATTCTGTTGAACTTATAAACAATACACATGATGAAGCGGAAAGAGTAAAGGAGAACGAAAAACTAACTGCTACACTAAATACGATGCAAGTTACTCTTGATTCGTTTGCAGCAAACATGGACGCAAGACAATCGGAGTTAGATAACCAATTAGCTCGGGAGTTAGCAGTAGAAGGATTATCAGAAGAACAGAAACTTGATATTCAAGATGATTTTTTAGAAAAAAAGAAGAAACTTGATAAACGACAGAAAGCAATTGCAGCCTCACAAGCTATTATACAGACTTACATGGGAGCTACAGCAGCTTATACAAGTATGGCATCTATTCCGTATGTTGGTCCGGTTCTTGGAGGGATTGCAGCGGCGGCAGCTATTACATCAGGACTAGCTAATGTAAGACAAATCTACGCTCAAGATGTTGGAGATGGTGGTGGTGGTGGTGGAGGCGGTGGTGGTGGTTCAACTCCTTCTCCGAATACAACAGAATCTAAAGTAGCAACTACGGGAGCCTTTACATTAAGTGGAGCAGTAACCCCCGAACCTGTTAAGGCGTATGTAGTAACAGATGAGATGACAGATAGTCAAAGTCAATTAGAAGATATAAGACAACAATCAACGATATAAGGTATAACTATAAAAAGAATAAGAAACACTCTTACAAGTCTTAAAAAGAGTATTAAAACAAAATTAAATGGGAAAGAACAAACTTAAAAAAAGAAAGTCATATAAAATTACTGAATTGGTAATAAGTGATGAGAATGAGTCGTTAGCTATAGACGCTATCAGTCTTGTATCAGAACCCGCTATAGAAGTGGATTTTGTGTATTTCAACAAAGGGAAAAATAATTTAACTCTTGCAAAATTAGATGAGGAAAAAAGAATGTTAGTAAGTCCGGCTCTTATTCCGAATAAAAATATCTATCGTTATGATGCACAGAATGACCAGGACTACTATGTATATTTTTCTAAAGAAACTGTACGGAAGGCTTCTGAAATGTATCTGAAACATAACAATCATCACAAAGCTACCTATCAACATGAGGAAAGAGTTTCAGGAGTTCTAACAATAGAATCATGGATAAAAGAAGATGATAAATACGACAAGTCTTTAGCATACAATTTTGATTTACCTATCGGAACTTGGTTTGTAAAAATGAAAATAGAGAATAACGAAATGTGGGAAAGAATAAAGTCAGGAGAATTGAAAGGTCTATCCATTGAAGGCTACTTTGTTGATAAAATGGAAGCAATGAGTAAAAGAGAAGTTACAGATGAAAATATATTAGAAGCTCTAGCAGAAATTTTGAAAATCAAATAAATAAAAACTACTTCTCTTATATAACATCAATTGAACTAAAATACTAAAAAAAAATTTCATGGAATTAAAAAATCAAATCTTAAAAGCTCTAGGACTTTCTGAGGAAGTTAAATTAGAGTACCAAAACAAATTAGAAGATGGAACGATTATCGTTTCAAGTTCTGACGAATTAGCAGCGGGAGTAGATATTTCTATCTTAACAGAAGATGGCTCAACGATGCCTTTACCAGCTGGAGAATACACTACTGAAGATGGAACAGGATTTTCTGTAACTGAAGATGGAATAGTAGCAGAAATTTATACAGAAGAAACAGATGAGGGAGAAGAAGTTGAAGCAGCAGAGGAAGAAGAAGAAGAAGAAGAAATGGAAGATGAAGTAGCAGAAGTAATTACTGACGAAGTAGCAGGTGCTACAGAAGAAATTGCAGTAGCTATTGAAGAAGCGACAGGAGAAGAAGTTACTCCGGAAGTTGCTACAGCAGCGGCAGAAATTGCAGTTGCAATCGTGGAAGAAAAAATAGAAGAAGTTGCAATGAATAAACAACTTAAAGAATTAACTGAAGTATTGAAAACTGAATTATCTTCTTTAAAAGAAAGATTAGAAGAAGTTGAAAATACTCCGGCTACAAATCCTATCAATCATAATAAGTTTTCATCTAATGAAACAGTACATGAATTGACAAAATCTGATTACGAGAAACTTGGTTCGAAAGGAAGATTCTTATATAACTTAAGTAAAAGAAAATAATTTAAATAATAACTAAAAAAGAAAAAAGAAATGGGATATTCAATCACATCTAATTACGCTGGAGAGCACGCTGGACAATACATCGGAGCGGCAATGAGGTCAGCGAAATCATTAGACAACTTGACTGTATTAGAAAACATCAAGTTCAAAAGGAACATTACGAAGGTAGCTGGAGCATCTTTAATCAAGGACGCTACATGTGACTTCTCGGATTCAGGAACGCTTACTTTAACAGAGAGAGTTCTTAATCCAAAAGAATTACAAATCAATGTAGATTTATGTAAAAAAGACTTACTATCTGATTGGCAGGCGGCTCAAATGGGAGCAGGAGCATGGAACAGAGATATGAGTTCAGACTTTTCTGCATTTGTTGTTTCTCACTTATCAGATACAATTTCTGATTGGATAGAGCAAGTAATCTGGACAGGAAACGATTCAGACCCAGGAAGCGTTACAGGAATGCTTACTACAGGTGGAGTTGGAACAATTGACGCTGATACAGCAGTTGTAGAGGCAGACAATTCAGGTGGAGCAGGTGTTGCTCACTCAGCAACAAACATAGATGAGAATTTAGGTTTAATCTTAGCTTCAGTTCCTGTTACATTATATGGAAAAGAAGATTTATATATCTACATGGGAACAACTGCTTACAGATTATACATTGAGAATCAAGCAGCGGCAGGTTACCAAAACTTATACTCTATGAATGATGCTTTTATTCCTATGTATAACGGAGTGAAGATTGCTCACTGTCCTGGAATGCCGGCTAATCAAATGGTAGCAGCTCAAAAATCTAACTTATTCTTTGGAACTGACTTGGTTTCAGATTCAACAGAAATCAGAATGTTAGACATGTCTGCTCTTGATGGTTCAGACAATGTAAGAGTTGTAGCTAAATTTACAGCGGGAGTTCAGCACGCTCAAGGAGGTGACATCGTAAGACAAGACTAATAATAACTTAAAAATAAGAATATCATGGCATGCGAATTAACAAGAGGTAGAGGACTTGACTGTAAAGACATCATGGCGGGAGTAAAAAATATTTACTTTGCTCAACATGGTGATTTGACTGTTACTCATACGGCAGGTTCAGTATCACAGATAGCAGGTGCAAGTGGATATTCAGCAGGTTATTACAAATATCAGATTCCAAAAGGACAAGCGTCCATGACTGAAACTATAAATGCTTCGGTTGAGAACGGAACTGTATTTTATGATGGTGCTGTAAATCTAAAATTGCACAAATTAACAGTGAATGACAGAAACGAAATTAAATTACTAGCTCAAAATAGATTAGTAGTTTTCGTTGAGTTATATCAAACTACAGCTGGAAAGAATGATGTATGGGCTTTTGGTGTAGAAAATGGATGTGAATTAACAGCGGGAACAGCTAACTCAGGAGCGGCGTTCGGAGATATGAATGGTTATGATTTAACTTTCAGTTCTTCAGAAGCAAATCCTTGTCTTAGATTATCTGCTTATACTTCAGTTCCATTTGACCAATTTACATTGACTACGGTAGTTTCATCATAATCATTTACTGATTATATATATTTATTAAAGAAAGGGAGCGTAAAAACTCCCTTTTTTTTTAACTTTGTAAAAAAAATACTATGTATAAATTAAAAAAACAATATCAAGGACATATCGTTAGCACAGGGGGGTATTCAATAGCTCTAAACAATGTTCTTTCATCACAGGTGGAAACACTTGGTTTGGAAGATTACTTTGTTAAAACGACTAAAAACGAGTCTAAGACAGAAAGTAAGAAGAAAGAAAATAAATAAGGTTCTTTTCTCTTATATAACATGATACACGCAACTTACGGACAATCAATTACATCATATCTGAGCTTACTAGAAAGTAATATCAATACTTCTGTATCTGATAATAATCTTAGATGGATATTCAAATTTACAAACGACTTGACGAAAGATGTGAAATATGCGTATGGAACAATTGTTTCAAAAAATGATAGGTATATAAAACAGACATTTTCTCACAATGCTACAGAGAATATATTTTCAGGAGCTATCAATTTCAAACCTTACGGATATTGGAGTTATGAAGTTTATGAAGTTAGCTGGATTGGAACAGTAGGAGTAAATGATACGAACGCGCCGAATAGTGAAACGGAAGTTCTATCAGTAGATGATGATAACGGAATAGTTCAAGGGAAGGTTCATGAGGGGAAATTATATGTATCAGAAACAGAAGGTTCAGAACAGATAAAATACACTACTCACACAGAAAGTAGTGGAACAAATTATTTATATACAAATTAAAACATAAAAAAGATGGCAGATTCAACAAACGAATTACTCGGTTATCAATTAGGAAAAGGAGCAGTAACAATCATAGAAGATACAGATGCAATTGCAGCGGTTACAGATGTAAGTTATTATGCAATTCATTTTCCAGTAGAAACTACAGTAGCAGCAATAACTACAGGTTCAAATGTAACCGGTACAGATGCAGATTTAATTAGAACTTATGCGGCTGGAACTACATTGTTTCTTAACTTTACAGCGGTAACCTTATCAGGTACAGGATTAGCTTTAGCATACAAGAACGATACACTTTAATGAAATTAGGACTATCTAATACAGTAAGAAGTCAAGTATCTGGAGAATGGACGCCTGCAAATATATCTAGTTTATCCGCATGGTATAAGAACGATACAGATATACTAGAGGGGGTATCAGACCCTGCGGAAGATAATGACAGTGTAATACAATGGTCAGACCAATCAGGAAACGATAATCATTTGACAGCGCCGAACAATTATTTTACTTATGATTCAGCTAGTGGAGGAGTAGAAAGTGGAGATACTGAAAACGACAAACTACACATGGGTACTCAATTAAATTTTGATGCAGAGTTTGCAATGTATATGAGAGTTAAATTGACTACATTCAGTGCAGGTTCAACAGATTTATTTTTCTATGACAAAGATAGTGATACTCATGATTTCTTTAGAATACAAAGTACTACTGAAATTAGAGGAAAAATCAGTAATAGTTCAAAAATAGGTTACAGTACATCAGTATCAACAGGTACATACTACAATATAGGAATAGAAAGAGCGGAAGATAATAGAGTTTCTGTTTTCTTAAATAATTCATCACTTACACAAATCACTACGACAGGATATGAGGCAGGAGTAGTATCAGGAGTTTTAGATATTGATGCAATAGGAGGTCAGTTAGATGGTATTATAAAAGAAGTAATTATTTGTTCAGGAGATTTAAGTGCAAGTGATAGGACTAATTTAGAGGCGTATTTAAATAATATATAAATGAATAATATACTTTCAATAGACTTAGCTACACAGACAGCGCCTACGGTATCAGAACATGCAGGGAATAATTGGATAGAATACGGAACGGAAGATTGGTCTAATTTATATCCTCAATTTTTAATTGATTTATACTATAACAGTTCTACACATGCAGCGATTGTAAATGCAACAAGAGATATGATTGCAGGAGAGGGATTATTGATAGAAGAAAGTGAAGATGTAGAAGGGAATGCAAAGTTGCAACAATTCATAGATAACGCAAACGGAAGGGAATCTTTACATGATGTTATTAAGAAACTTGCTTTTGATTATAAACTTCAAGGAGGATTTGCTATCAATATCATTTGGAATAAAACTAGAACAGAAATTGCTGAAATACATCATATCCCTGTTGAGAGAGTTAGAGCAGGGAAACCGAATGAGTATGGAGTAGTTGATACTTACTATGTATCAGCAGATTGGGGAGATTTAAGAAAAAACAAACCTACTCCAATTCCAGCCTTTAATACAAACGACAGGACAAGTCCTAGTCAAATAATATACGATGGAGATTATAGTCCGAATATGGATATATATTTTACTCCGGATTACAGCGCGGCTTGTAATTGGGCTTTAATAGACCAGAAGGTGTCTGAATTCCATTTATCAAATATACAACATGGGTTCAGTGGTTCATACTTTGTAAATTTTGCTAATGGCGTTCCAACTCAAGAGGAAAGAATGCAAATAGAGAATTCTTTAATCAACAAATTTAGTGGAGCGGCAGCAAGTGGAAAAATAGTTTTGACATTTTCAGATGATGTGAGTAGAGTTCCACAAATTACTCCGATTGCTGTAAGTAATGCAGATAAACAATATCTCGCTTTACAAGAGTTATTAGTTCAGAACATTTTAACAGGTCATAGAGTTACTAGTCCGATGTTGATGGGAATTAAAAACGAATCAGGATTAGGTTCTAATGTAGATGAATTAAATTCTGCTTTTGAAGTATATCTAAATACAGTTGTAAAACCGTATCAGAATAAAATACTTAGATGTATTTCTAAGATACTAAAAGTAAATAAAGTAAATATACCTTTAGAAATTATACAGAACAAACCTATCACATCTAAATTTACTATTGAGGATATGAAATCAGTAATGACTCAAGATGAAATT
>Ga0080013_1001486_pt1 | contig 30873 bp, 24 predicted proteins | sample ETNvirenome_6_85_FD_69236 | JGI IMG/M metagenome (GOLD analysis project Ga0080013, IMG submission 69236) | Marine viral communities from the Pacific Ocean - ETNP_6_85 (SPADES assembly) (version 2) | ecosystem: Environmental > Aquatic > Marine > Oceanic | place: Pacific Ocean | collected 2013-06-19 | reverse complement strand
CTGCTAGGAGAGAGAGAGAGAGCCCGAGAAAATAAGTGGTACCATCGTCGATCGACCCATTAATAAAATTGATTAGTTTAAACTTTACCGGACTAATATTAAAACATGGCGAAAAAGAAAAAGCGGGCTAAAAATTCCAAAAATAAACGAGGGGTAGTTATTACTAAAAGGATCATCGCATTCAAGGATGAGATGCAAGAGTATGTACTTATGACGAAGATGTTGGGAGATAGGAGAATCATGGTTAGGCTACCTGACACAACAGAAAAACTTGCTATCATCCCTGGACGCTTTCGTAAGCGTTGTTGGATGAAAAAAGGAGATGTATTATTGGCAAGCTATCGAGAATTCCAAGATAATAAGATGGATATCGTACACAAATATACTCCAGATGAGGCAAGGCAACTAGTTGGCTATAAGGAAATACCACCGTTCTTCGTGGACGCTACTTCAGGAGCCAAGGAAATAGAAACTGAAATCGCTTTCGAGTATGAGGACGACACAGGTTTCAACTTTGATGACATTTAAGATTTGTGATACCTTTTTTGGTATTACAAAATGATTTTGGGAGCCTTTATGGTCACGCGCCATCAATCCGGAAATAGAATTAGGGGTTATACATGTGCAGATACGCATACATTCAGTGGGATGGCTCCTCGTTCTACATAGAATGAGGAATACAGGGTACCAACGTGTGACCTGAATGGTTATCGTCGAGCAATTGCTGCGAGTACCCTTACCAGTAGACATGAGTCTTTAAATTACCGTGTGATTGACATCTTTTGTAAAGCTTTATTTAAGATTGTCTCCGTCTTACCTTTCCGTTTAATGATATCGTATAACAGCAAATCACCACTAGTGGTGACTACTTTATCTGGGACGTCCTCGTCTTCGAGTTCTTGCCTTATATCAACATCGGGATCTACCAGAGCCATCAGGTAGACATCAACCACTCGATCCTTCTTTGGGAGATGCGCGTGTGATTTATACCTTATTGCCCTTCCTATTACTTGCTGTAGACTCGCATCATTCCATGGAGGATCCAACACCACTACACTTCGTACACCTTTCAAGTCCAATCCTTCCCCTCCGGCACTCGACACGATCAATACCTGGAACTTACCATTATTGAAGTCATTAATTACCCATTCTCGCTCCCTTTTCGAAGTCTTGCCAGTAAACGCCTTGAATGAAATACCGGCCTTCTTCAATGCTTGCGAAATAGGGTTAACTCCGAACTCCAGCCAATTGGAGTAGATCAATGCCTTACCTTTCTTAAGATATGGAACGGCTTTTTTGACTTTACTGCTGAAATACTCAGGACCGGCCATGTTTACAGCTCTTCGGTAGCCATTGTAAAACCTTTTTGGTTCTTTGAAGAATAATCCGGAAACTTTCTCGCTCGCCATTAGCTTCGTAAAGGCCTTGAGGTATGCCGGTGTCATCTTAACATACTTCATGTGATCTCTGCGTTTAGGGAAATCTTTCTCATCCTTTTTATTTACCACGTCCACTCTATCCTGTAGGAGACTTTTGAACGTTAGTAGATCATCTTCACTAGGCTCTGGCTTCTTACTCAAGTAGTCAGGCACTGCTCCATTCTTGAATTCTTTGCTGGTACCCACCACGTACCTCCCGTACAGCATGTTGATGAGGGGTATATAGTCGCGCATGTTATTGACGAATGGGGTGGCTGTGAGCAATAATACCTTGTCTGCTGTAAATGAGGACGCTTCTAGAGCTCGCGCAGTTGCCGTCATGGGGTTACGAGCGTTATGTGCTTCATCAACGATGAGTAGTTTATTCTTCAGACTGATAGGATTAAATGGCCAATCCTTCTTCCCTCGGTCCTTATCCTTCTTCACTTTGTTCAAATTTCTCCTTTTGGTCTCGTAAAGGAATTTCTCGAATGAATAGAACTTGTAATACTTGGCGATATCGAGCATCTTAACTCCGTATTTACGAAGTTCTTTCCTGAAATTAGCCTCAAGAGCTGCCGGTCCTACGAAGACTACCTTATTGCTCGGGTTATCGTCGAGATAACACTGAGATATGGTGACGGCCGTTAGCGTCTTTCCGGTACCAGTGCCATGTACAACCAATAGACCGTGATTATCCCTCATATAACGAACTACTTTCTGTTGGTGATCTTTGAGGGGTAGTTTGGACCTCGTAACGCAGTCTCTCTTATCTTTTTTAGGGTCTTTCCACCGCGGTTTGTCTTCGTAATCGGGACGTGGCTTAGTCTTCTTGTGTCGTTCTCTTTTGAATCCTGGTTTATTCTTGCATCTGTGAGTAACTGGATCACGCTCTTGGTGCGGAGGACAAGGTTTGTACTTTCCGGTACCAGCTCTTTCCCTCTTATATCCGGGTTTATTCCTGCATCTATTAGTTTTAGGATCGCGTACTTGATGGGGTAGACATGGCTTGACACATGTCCCTGTGGCCTCTAGACAATCTCTACCGGGAGGACACTTCACTCCCTCGCAGTTGCCGCCTTTCCTAGACTTCTTCCTAGACTTCGAGGTCTTCCTAGACTTCTTCCTAGACTTCGAGGTCTTCCTAGACTTCTTCTTAGACTTCGAGGTCTTCTTCGAGGCTTTATCAGAGATCAGTTTCTTGCCGATCTTGCCAGTCTTCTTCACGCACCTACCACTAGCAGGGTTACAAATCTTGTCTCCTGAGCATATCACTCCATCACACTTATCCGTCGCTTTCTTGGACTTTCTTAAACTCTTGCCGATCTTGCCAGTCTTCTTCACGCACCTACCGCTAGCAGGATTGCAAATCTTATCTCCTGAGCATATCACTCCATCGCATTTGCCTGTCTTCTTGTCTTTGCTAGACTTTCGTCTTGACTTGATTTTCTTCATGAGCTCTTTGGCTGCTTTCGATGAAATACGTTTACCTTTGTAGAAATAGTATGTGTGACCATTTTTACCTACTGTAACTTTGAATGTCATTATTTATTCTTTGCTCAAGATATTTTCAATTTCCTTGAGTCCAGTTCAGAGTGAATCTGAACGGAATCCCGCACTGCTGATAGAGAAAAGGACTTTTTGGGACGTTAAAGTTGGGGGACACGGAAGGTGGCAGAGTAGGTACTACATCTGAACTATTTACTATGCGATATACGCTTAATCTCTGATCAATGAGTGCGCAAAGGTATAAGACACTACTGCTCCGGGATAGATGCTTGTTAAGTCAACAGCGCAGAGTTACTTCTCCTTACATTCGGTAATAGCAGGTAAAACACCTTTCTTACGTGCTGCGGCTACCTGAGCATCGACTTTAGCCTCGATTCCCGAGGCACCACCCGAAGTCCCCCCACCCGTGGAAGAGAGGGCTCCCAACATGGGTCCCATCATGTTCATCATACCTCCCAGATCCGGCAAGGGAGTCTCGTCACCCTCACCACTCTTAGCTCCAGCATTAATACTACCCATCATAGTGCTGATGAGCTCCATGGGGTTTTCTCCATCTTTACCGAGTCCGGAAGCATCCCCACTCAGGGAGGTCACCATCGTCTGAACCGTTCCCATTAACTTTCCCAAGTCTAGAGAACCATCCTGTAGACCATTACCCATTCCACCGACAAGTTCAGCAAAAACACCAGACTTCATGATAGACGCTACAGCCTCCATTGGGTTAGCTTCGGGATCTACATGTTCCTCAACCTTGCCTATGATATCGGTGAGGAAATTGGCCTCGGTCGCAGGCGCGGACCCTTTCTCAGCGGCCGCCTTGAGAATCTGCCTTGCCTTGCCTGTGGGATCGACAAGAGCCGATATGGTAAGCAAGTGCTTCCAGATGATATCCGTTGTTTCCTTGTCCGCAGCAGCGAAGATATGAGTAATGTCGATATAGACACGCTCGGAGTAGGAGATCTTAGTTTCCACAAACTTGGAGACACTCCTTGTCTCAAATGCATCCCGATTAGCGGTACAGAAGAGCCTGAAAGCATCGATATGCTTGTGAATTGCTTTCTCATGCGAGAGAGTTGTCTTACTAATAAGATGTACATATAGTTTGAGAGGACGTTCATCCTTCCCGAACACTTCTTCCAGAGAAGTCGTAAAATTGGAAATAGCTTTGAAGGTAACCAAAGAAGTATCTACTTGTGCAGTTGCCATTATTTAGTAAATCCATGTATGATTTTAAATGTCTTTTTGAAATTGAGAAACGATTCAAAGGAACATGCTTTAGAAAAGAAATGAATACGGCTTCCCCTCACTGGTGTGACCATTGCGACACTCCTTTCAAGAATAAGGGATATCTAACTCAACACCAGACGCGATCTAAATCTTGTCGAAAATATAGGGACGTTCTATTTTGTTGCCAGCGGTGTAGGACCTTCCGAACTAAAGGTGTCCATAACCTACACTCCCATTTAGAAACCTGTACGGGCATACAGGAAACTACATCTGGTCAGAACCATACGACAAGAGATTTGAAGTCTCAACTGGCCGCAGAGAGAATCCGTAGCAGCATCTATTTAGCTCTGTTAGAATCTCACACTCATTTGAATGTTACGAGACTCATAGAAGAAAAAGAGGATGTAGTACATCTTTTTAACGTCACGTCAAAGACAAAGCTATTATTGCATGAGAGAGTGTCTTCGAAACGTCTCAGTATTGCACAAGAGAAGCCACGAGATCCTTCTCAGAGAAAACCGGAGCCACAGAAACAATCACGAAGTTACAGGCGTGCTCCTAGTTGTGTCGAGAGTAATCCCGAACCAACTATCCAAGCAAGGTCACTGGTTATTGACCAGATAGACAAGAGAAGCAAAGAGACCCTCAATCAGTTGGATGAGGATATGACCAGCGTTATCAGAGATGCTTGTCAAAAGCTAATTGTCCAGTTATCCTCCAGTAGGAAGTATACTAAGTTGTTGAGGAAATTAAAGGTAGAGAGAGCTAAATTGCTGGGAACGCTTAAGTTACAGGAATACATGCAAGTTGTGAAGGACCATGCTAAAGAGCTATTTGAGGTGTTAGGTCAGAAACAACAATCGGACAAAAAAATCCGAACTAATATCCTTATTTCCCTCACTCCACTCGATGCCCGCATCTTGAGATATCCAGGATACCATGAGACGCACATGGACGGCGAGTGCAGGGAAAAGCTAGAGGCCGTGATACGTCATGGACGTGTCTTCTCCAAAGAGTTCAAACCTTACGTTCTCCAAGATCTTAGTGACAAATTAACCACCTATAGTGTAGCGGTATTCCCTATAGAGAAATTGATCAGATGGGCGTTAATTAACCCATACGGGTTCTGGAACGTAGTTTACCTTTCATGGCCTAAATCTAGTGTCGAAGATCCTTATAGCTTCTATGTTCTCAGGAGGATCAATAGTAAGGGTAAGAGGTATTGGAACATGAACTGCCGCCTTGAGGACTTTACCTCTGACTTAATAGCATCTGTTCAGCCATATTTAATACAGATGTTCAGAGAGCTGTATTATGCGGTGTTTAGCGATAACGACTATCGCTCTAACGCTACTGAGTTGTCTTCTTTCGTGGCTGAGGATTGCGAGCAGCTAGCTCGTAACATCATCCTGATGTCTCAGCCAAGAAAATTGTGTATTAAGTTACGTAAACTACTCACAACGGAGTGTACCTATAAACACACATGTCAAGATCAGTTTAGCTTGCTAGGAGATGACCCTTTACAACGAAAAAGGTTCCAGAAGAAAGAGAGAATAGAAATGGTTGATACCGTAGGACAACTCTTTGATCAGATTACCGATGAACAGGCAGTTAATTTTTACAAAAGTAGGAACGTAGCTTAAAAAAACTTGCCTACAAAGAAAGGAATGAGTCTCAATCTTCGGAAAAGACCGGGTATTACGCTCGATGAAACTACTGGTAGCAAGCGACCTAGACTGGGTGATAAAAACCCTACTCCGCCTAGCACAAATCAAGAAACCGATAAAGAGGACCTTCTCGAAGAGCTAACCCCTCGAAGCGAGAACACAAATGACCTTCCATCCGAGAAAGTATCATCACGAGATGTTGAAGGGTCCGATGAGGAGTCAGACGAGGAATCTGATGAATATGAAGAAAGCGATGACGATCTAGATTACGAAGAGGAGATGGACAACCTGAGGGAGAAAGACCCTGATCTCCACGCATCTCTTCAAAAGGTACATGATGAAATCAAGAAGACAGAACCCAACGTGTATGCTCTTCTCAAAACACCCCTACGACTTGAGGACAGAGCTAAACTATGTCAGTTCTACGAGATATACAAGGCCATTGAACCCTGTACGCTCGAGTGGTTGGATGCTCGTATGAGATACAATGCGTTATTCAAAGAGTATCAACTTGGTTATAAGCAGCACGAAAAATTTACTCCGGCAGAACATGAGCGAATGAAAGAAGAGGAGAAGAAATTGAGCAGTTACAATCCTCAACTGACCATAAAGTATAAGATACTGAGCTTGGAGACGTCCCAAGAGAACAAGGCTGCTATCTACAGACGCTACGAAGACTTACAAGCACTAGACGGTAGCAGCGAAGAGTACAACAAACTCAAACACTGGCTCACCTGGGCAACTAGCGTTCCTCACGATAAAATTAAACGAGTGGAAGTCCCAGATATTACCCAGTTCATTATAGACGCATCGCGCAAACTGGACGAGGAGCTATTCGGTATGAAGAAGGTGAAGGAACAAATCTTGCTATTTTTGAGTGCTAAACTCACTAACCCATCTCTACGACGAGGTAACCTGGGATTGAAAGGTCCACCCGGAACAGGAAAAACACAGATAGCCCGTATGGTTGCTAAGCTCATGAACTGGGGGTTCGAACAGATCTCTTTCGGTGGTGTTGATAAGGCCGATTTCCTAAAGGGCCATGAGTACACATACGTAGGAGCACAACCCGGTGCCATTATTAAAGCACTAAGGAGAATGGGACACAAGAATGGTGTGATCTTCTTAGACGAGCTGGAAAAGGCCGCAGAACATCCGGACGTCAGAGCTGCTTTATTACACCTTGTTGATCAGTCTCAAAACCATGAGTTTAGGGACAACTTCCTTGGGGATATCACCACAGATCTTTCTCATATTTGGTACATAGCCTCCATGAACTCAGTTCCGCGCGATCAAGCCTTAGCAGATCGTTGGTGGATGATCGAAGTACCAGGATATACTCTCTCCGAGAAAGTACAGATCATGCAAGGATACTTACTACCAAAAGCCCTTAAGAATTCATCGAGGAATCCAAAGGATGTCACTATTGATATACACACTTGCCAGTATCTCATTCAGCGAGTCTGTAAGAATCAGGATAAGGGCGTACGCACCATTAAGAAGTCTATCATGGACATCATTAACAAGATTAGCTTTTTGGTTACCCATCAGGATGATAAAGGCGGGCTACCTTTCAGTACTACGTTCAAGATGAATAAGAAACTAAGTTACCCAGTGAAACTTACCACTAGTATCCTAGACAAGCTAGTGGCCAATCAAGAGTTGAACACCATGCTGAATATGATGTATCTCTAATAGTTTTGCAGGGATTATATTATATCTCTATTCAATAAATGAGTTACAACATTAATCCCTGCAAAGCTTGTTGGCAGAAATACAAGAATGGTGACTGCAACATCAATGAACTCAATGACTGCGTTGTCGACACGTCTACTGCGTTCAGTACATTCCCTAGCAACAATTCTTTGAGAGGTAATCTGAAAGGTCAAAATTGGCAAGATTGTATAGCCCAGAAATTAGCAGAGTTGCCGTATGTGGCCGGGAAGCCACGAAGCTTCTGTAACTTCCAGGTGAATACGGCACCACGATTTCTACAAATTCCGCACTATTACCCTGAGCTTTTGGAGAAGACTCAGGACCCTAAGAAGGCACTAAAAATGTGTCACCAGATGTGCCAAGGTGATAGACTATCGGAAACGTGTAAGGAGACGTGTAACTGTGATCACAGTGCCGTCGAGGATTTCTCTCCTAAGAAGGTGAGATTCGCTGACACATGCGGTGCCCGATGGTTAAACTCTGCTAGCGTCCCATCGTTCACTCCAGGAGGGTGCCTAAAATCTACTGTACTCAAAGAAAAATTCTCCCGCGAAGATGACAAACCAGAACCTCAAGGGCCTACATTCCGTGATGAAGCCAAAGCCCATCCTGTCGCTTTCTGGATACCATTCGTTATTATAGCTATACTCCTTGCGCTAGTACTAGTGGGTTTCGGTGTTGCGTTGTTCTCCCGAAATAAGTGAGTAATCTGAACTTATACTCCATATAGTATAAGTTTAATAATATTGGATCCCCCGTGTTCGTTCTTTCTAGCCACTATGCCGACAGCCAATAAAAAGCCAACATTAATCCATAACTGACTCACAGATTCCAAATTAATCCTGCTCCTAGAGCCAGAACTAGGGATGCGATTGCCAGGTAGAAGGAGTATCCATATCCATACTTTCCTGTTACGCCTCCCATGCTACCCGATGCCGACCCTTGGTAGACTTTATCTGCATAGAGCGCAATGCATGCTATCAACAAGATCACTCCTAGAGCAAATGACCCTGCTCCAATCAAGCGACAGTGCTGAAGCTCATTCACCGGGATAAAGTCGCACGCCAGAGATAGTGTTAAGAAGACTATGGCCGATATTGCCAGTCCCTGACAAGATTTTCTGGCTTTGTCAGCAGAAGATGTGTCATCCCCGAAATTGGAGCTGCAGCCCTTTCCGAGATCCTTCTGCCCGACAGAGCTATCGTGACAGACCTTGAATAATCCCATGTTGGCCGATCCTCCGGCCGATCCCGACGACACTGTCGCGATCTGCCAATCAGGAGTGGCGGTGGCGACTATTGCCAAAAGAATTGATAGAAGTAACAATGTTTTGCAAAGTATGTGGTGCATTTTATTCTATGGAAGATTAAAATTTACAACCGTCGCGAATTGGCGATTGGACCTCCTCATCTGTCAATAACTCACTCGGTCTTAAAGATATACGACGACCAACCATACTTCGCAATTTTCTGCATAGTCCTCATCATGCATCCCCAACTGGCCCCGCTGTGAGGGTTAAAGGTAAGTGCATCGGTGATCCGGTCCATGTTGGGGTGTGAACAAAACATAAAACCATTTTCTGGTTCGTAAGTAGACAGCCAGTCCCATAGGTCGAGTTTATCTACAGCCTTGTATCCATCTGCGCATGTCTCAGACCACATTTTCGCCCGCTCCTTCTTTTCCTCAGACCCACCCTTATTCTCCATGAAGCTGAAGTCACCGGGTACGTATATCTTAGTAGTTTCATTAGTTGCCATTCTATAATCATAGCCTCGTAGTGTTGACAGAAAATCATTTTCGTTTATCCCCGTTCTTGCCACTTACAATGACAAGCCACACACTCACAGAAGACTCCGGTACCCTCATCTCCACCTCTCACTTGACGATTGTAAGAGAAAACACGCTTGCTACCACATTTTTGGCATGTATGGACACCCTCTTCCACCTCGAATGGATTTTCGATAAACTCATTCTGCTCCGCGATTCTTTGGGCCATTGCATCGAAAGAGTGATGTTTCCAACTTAATTTTCCAGTCTTGATGCTTCTGTAGATCATCTTGATAGGCTTTCCGGCTTGCACGTCGGACAAGACTTGGTATATTGCGCACTTGTAATCGTGCTCTATGTCGCGGCCTACAGCGACTTTATCGTAGACAGCTCGCTCCAATATCGAGATATTCTTCTTATTATTGAGTACGGTAGCCAATGCGGCTACTCCTTGTGTTCTGAATCTCATTGTCGTTAAATCTTACTGTTCTTGGCAATTATTTTCATTTTCATTTAAGTCTCAACATTCTAGCCAGTCTAGCAACCTCGGTATCATATAGGAATGTAAGAGGAAAGTCAACGTCACCTATTGGACAGATAGGACCCATGAAAGGTTTAAAGTCAAGTATCTCCACCTCATCTCCTAGCGCCGCCCTAACCTGATCTTTGTACTTTGCACTGTCATCGACAAAGACCGCCCCTTCCACTATATGAGTCCTTTTCACGTACTCCATTATCTTGGAAATGGTGATCCCTTTATCCTCATTACCGTACTGACTAATCCCCGATACAGTATTAGGAGTAATAGCCCCGATACCATTAGTTTCAGAGAAACTCTGTAAGGCTTGGAATTTCACACGATTGTGACCTCTCGACACTAAATACCATAGACAATTCTCATCCTGAGTGAGAACAGCCAGTAGGACCATGATAGCAGCAGTAGAATAGGTCGTGCTACTGTTCTCTTCATCCTGGTACACTGGTAATAAAGAAGTCTTCTTGGTCTCCAACTTCCCGCACTGACAGATTAATGTTTCATCCAAGTCGAAGAACGCTACGCGTACTCTCTGGAACGGATCCTCTGACTTGTATCTTATTTCGTCAATACAGTCATCTTCGAGGAGTTTTTCGCGACAATCGTTCAAAATAGCCATCTTGTCATCGTCTCCTCCTTTATCCGGATGTAATTTAAGAGCAATTTTATGCCACGCTTTTCGCTCTCGTGTTATGTCCCATCCCTTTATTAAATCATACTGTTTCGCCACCGATAAACACGCTACGCACTCGTCCATATCCCACACTACACCGTACCTACGAAGATACATTGTTTTGGGTATCTGGTCTGGCACTTGGTTGTAGATGCTTTCGACAGTGTATTTATATTTCAATATTAGGAATATCAGAGCCTCTTTCAAGTCTGGGGGATGGTATATGTATTCCGATACTCCCTCTCGGTTAGCATCCACTAACATAATCTGCCCTCTTAGGTCTTCCCCCGCGGGAATAAGCTGTATACTATCTCCTCCAACAAAGTTTATTTCCATATACGGAGCATTTACAGCTCTTGTCACATGTCCCACCATTTTATTAGGCGGGATCGTTCCGAGCATCTTTAATTGGTTCTCGTACAGTTTAGCTGCTAGAAGAGATGCTCTTAATCCACGTAGTTGGTCTTGGTTAAGTTCCCTTGTTATATAGTAGTTAATCACTCTCCTCACAGCTTTCTTATTCGGCTCAGCCTTAATAACAGAATCGTGTTCAATAACAAAAGTGGCTATCTCATTGAAGTCATGTTGAATTCCCTCTGGGAGTTCGAGGAATTTATCGCGTCTATACCCTGTATCGCAGAAATCCCGTATCTGGAGTATAATTTCATCATCGGACATCTTTTTATTATAGATGAAGTAAAAATGAGATACCTATTTCTTAGTCTAAGACTCTGTACGCAGCTAATAAAGTATGACTATAGAACTAGTAATTGATAACAGGGAGCATCACCTCATTGCAGCTTTGGAAGGAGTATGCAAAGTTACGGTAGAGACCTTGGATATTGGCGACATACTATTCCGTGAAGGAGGTGAGACCATCCTCATTATTGAGCGAAAGACCATCGCCGATCTGAAGGCCAGCATATGTGATGGACGTGCCAGAGAGCAGAAGGCTCGATTACTCCATTGTGGGATACCCATACATCGTATCATGTATCTCATCGAAGGCAATATGGACATGCCTCTCAAAAAGAGGGTCAGTGGGATCCCAGTCTCCACACTCCTGGGAAGTCTGATCAATACTCAGCTCAGAGATGGTCTCAAGGTTTACAAGACCGCCTCTCTTCAAGAGACAGCTGTGTACGTTCAGAAACTCCTAGACAAACTCGTCAAGGACGGAGATAAATACTTCAAACAGGCTGAATGCATGTCTGCGAGTAAGTATTCAGCCACGCTGAAAAAAAAGAAGAAATCCAATATGACACCAGAAGTTTGGCTCATCAGTCAACTCTCGCTCATTCCCGGTATCACGGAGAAAGTTGCTGAGCAGATCGTAGCGAAGTACCCTACGGTCACTTCTCTTGTCCTAGAGTACCAGAGGACTCCTGATCACCTACGCAATAAGCTCCTAGCCGATCTAACTTTCACTCTGAAGACCGGAAAGCAGCGTAGAATCGGAGATAAGATCTCTACGAGGATTCGCGAATACTTCTGTTGTGAGTGTGCAGAAAAATAAAAATGAAACAATTAAGAAGATGTATACAATAATGCAAAAAATGCAGATAGAACAACTAGAACAAAAGGCTGATAACCTTATAGGGTCACACCCCCCTGAAGACATGTCAGCGAGAGCACGCGCCCCTTTTCCACAGAATACATACTCAGTTCAAGATTGGATTAAACGGGCAGTTAATAAGCTTGGATACATCCTCCATGGACCGGTTATCTTTCCTCATTTCCTTTCTCAGTTAAATGGTGCAAAGGCGACCCTGTCCTGTTATTGGAGCCAACAATCTGATAAATGGGCTGCTCGAGCGGTTATGGATCATGCTAATGTGGAGAAGGCAACCGATAAAAAGCGTCTGTCTCGTCGGCTAATCGATACTTTGAATGAACTGTTAGCTATGGACATCTTGGGATTCCAGGAGGAAGATTGTGTCGCCATGTGCGGAAAATGCAAGGAAGAACATAATTTTGCGCTGAGTGGAATTCATAATGTTATAGGTACTGGTGTCTTCTTCTTCACCGTTCCTAGTAGACATTGCTACCCAACTACCCCAAATGTGTGTCGGGAGGGGATGTGGGTAAGGCATCCCGCATACGCTAAGGCCCTCCACGAAGCACAGCCAACGTTGGCGATTGAAAATCAGTGGAATCACGGGTTGGGTTGGGAGCATTGGGAGGATGATGAAGAATATACGGTACCTCCTCCGGACAATCTCCCAGACGAAGATACGTACATCGCTGCGCTACGCATACAATATCTTCATGCTGCAAGAGTCATAGCTCGATTTATGAAATCAGTAAAAAAGACCGTCAAATAAGTACTATATACTATACTAATATTTCCTATAAAAATATATAGGAAATCATACCAAACTTTTTCAGACCTCAGACCTCATGAGCATTTTGATGAGTAGCGGAAAAAACAGAATTGGAAAATACGACGGAGTCCCACATTTTCACAAAAAATGGTAGCTGAAGCAGAAACTAAAGATAGTTCTAACACAAGGGGAGAGCTCCCAAATGTATTAGAATCATTGCCTCATCTTAGAAAGAATAGAGTTAAAGGAGTTCGATATCGAACTAGAGGAGGGAAAATGTGTATAGTTGTCGATGATATAGGCAATATTAAGTATCTTTGTAGTCACGAGAACTGTGATAAAACATTCGCCCAGTCAGGTAATCGGGATAGACACGAGAGGACGCATACGGGAAAAAAACCCTACACTTGTGACTATTGTGATAAAACATTCGCCTATTCAGGTAATCGGGATGCTCATGAAAGGACGCATACGGGAAAAAAACCCTACACTTGTGACTATTGTGATAAAACATTCGCCCAGTCAGGTACTCGGGATAGACATGAAAGGACGCATACGGGAGAAAAACCCTACACTTGTGACTATTGTGATAAAACATTCGCCCAGTCAGGTACTCGGGATGCTCATGAAAAACTTCATGAGATACAGATGTCTTATAAAATTGAATGTCCCTTTCAAGATAATGGACTGCAAAAAGCCAAGAAAGGGGATCTAAAATGCGCTGCGAAGATGAAGGATCAGAGAATGCTCGACGACCACATACAGAGGTGTCATACTAGAGAGGGTATCGCTAAGAAGTTTGATTCTGAACATAAACTTGCGATCTTTCTCGATCGCAATGACGTCTCTTATGATCGGGATACGGCTAATAGAATAAATTTCTCCGCATGTAAAGGTTTACTGGAGTCTAAAAGCAATGAACAAGGCGATGATATGCGTATTAGCGCTAAACCAGATTTTCATCTTCTCGAATATTCTTCATTGCTTAAAGCATTTCTGATGTTGGGAAATGATGAGTTTGCACATAGGAGCTATAAATGTGAATCAGAGAGGCTTTTCAAAATTACCGAAGCGCTAACTCGATTAAACCCTATTCCGATAATATTCATACGATTCAATCCCCATGCGTACTATGTGGATGACATATGTTATGATCCTCCACTGGAGCGATCCCATGAACAACTCCTAAACATTATTAAGTCTCTAGATCGCTCCACGATTAGCGAAGGGCTCAATACGATCTGGTTTAACTATGACACAATAGGTGGACGTCTTAAGATCTTTATGGATGCCGAGTTGCAGGAAGGAGAAAGGTATCAATCTACATACATAGCACACCTTGAAGAGACAACCATCTCAATAAATGATATAAGAATTGAACCACCACAGAGCGATGAAGAACAGAAGGGGGAATGTGTCTGTGGACAGTCAGATTGTGATGACTGTAACGGCAAGTAAATAAAAACTTTGATTTATACTCTCACGATCTCTGATAAACACTAACAATGTCTTTCATGTGCTCCTGTTGGTGGAAACACCCAGAATATGATGCTATACGAGATGGTCCTCCGCTCAAACTCTCCATTGAGGATGAGAAAGATTATCGCCTTACATCCCTATTAGGGAATTGGCATCACTACCTAGAATCTTGTCAGAAGTATCTCACGACTTCTGACTACTACCACTTTCCTACGCTATTCGGAGAGCTCCTGTACTCCAGAGACTTCGATACCTTCTTTGTCCATGCTAAAGAGAAACAAATCAGTTACTTCTTGTTATATTGAAACTCAAATCTCTCCTATATAATATATAGGAGAATTAGCGTTGATTAATCCACGCATCTGTAGTACGCCTTACCGTTATCTCGCCTGCAGATGACGAGACCGTCTTCTTCTAGCCTAGCAAGAAAATACATTGCGATCCATCCTCGTTGATTATTGCCCCGTGCATTGGCGCTCTCATGTATACCCAATGTGGTGCTTATTCTCGAACACTGCATCTCGCCCCGGGCTGTAAGCAATAGTCGTAGAGATTCCTTGATGGTCTGGCACCCTTCTGCGCACATGGCTGCTAGCTCTCGACAGATCACGTCGTCTTCGTCCTCAGATTCTTCCTCTCGAAGGCGTCTAGCAGCTTTCTGTTTCCTCAGTCTGCGGAGTCTGCGGAGTTTGCGTGCATCGATATCGGCTGTAATACGCTGTAAGGCGAACCTATTCATCATTACTATGAAAAACAGAGTCAGTAGCCCTACCCGTGTACATAGACTAAGACCAAAGGCAATATCGCTATCGTTCAGAGCCGTTATCTGGCTTGGTAACGAAGCGTTAATAGCAGCGATACGAGCCATAATTATAGGTATCAGTGTTTGAATCATTGTTGTTGCAGTGCAAATAAGTACTAGCTGTAATTTTTCAAATTTTATTTTGTACCTGCAAAGACCTTGCTTCCGGTACTGTAACAATATCTACGACCAGATGAAGGAAACCTTTCTACCACCTGAGAAGGTGGTTTGTCGGGAGCTTTAGGTGGAGCTTTAGGTGGAGCTTTAGGTGGAGCTTTAGGTGGAGCTTTAGGTGGAGCTTTAGGTGGAGCTTTAGGTGGATCAGGATCCCTACTCGGGGTATCAGGCTCCCTACGCGAAATTTGCCGGCGTCTTGGGATATTCTGAGTATTATGACGGTATCTACCATGGCGGTTCGATAGTCTTAGTTTAACTCGGTCATATCCTGAGCCAGGACTATATTTGTGTCGCATTACCTTTCTCTTACCACGTAGACTCCGATCATCTTCTTCGGGATCTAGCTCGATGTAGTTCTCAGGAGTGTGACAATCCCCGTTACCAAAATCCTTGGATTTAGCCCAGGGGGCTTTACAGCTTGCTCCCTGGCAGCGTTGCCAGTCAGTCTTTTTGCTGTATGGAGGGTAGTGTTCACGTCTTGCGATCAAAACAATTCCCAGAATTACCGCTCCAAGGAAAGGTATCCCGAGAATCAGTAGTATCGCCTTATCGCTTTTCTTCTTCATTTATTTTGGGCTCAACATATTAATTAGCAACAAAAGTTTCTAGACTAAGACTAAATGAGCAATAGTAAGCGTTCCAGCGTTACAAAATATTTTGTCATATTTGGGATATGCATCATCTTAGCTCTAGCTTGTTATGCCATCTACAAGCAATTTGAAGAGTATACTCTCAAAGACGATCCAAAGCTGAAAGAACTGAAAAAAGTGTTCGGTGACTTCTTCAATCAGGAGCGTTACTGGAAAGGGAAATTGTCAGCACTAAACAAGAGGAATATCATGAAGGAGACTGATTTATACCGCGGAGACAAAAGCTATACTATCAATAAAGAACGAGTGTACTTATGTCTGAAGGACGAAAATAACGAATATTACTCACTCAATATGCTCATCTATGTCTTAGCACATGAGTATAGCCATGTGATATGTGAATCTATTGGTCACACTGAGGAGTTTCATGCTATATTCGAAGAGCTCCTTGTGGAACTAGCAGATGCGGGAGTCTACAACCCTTCTCAACCAATTCTAGCTGATTACTGCCACCACGGAGACAATCTTAAGTAGTATAAAGGATTACAGATGAAGAAGAAATGGCAACTATGCAACAAGCCCATCCAGAATGGAAGAAAGAACATTCTCTGACCGCTCCTTCTGACCGGGATCGAGAGAATAGATGGCGTCCCGACCAAGGTGCGGCCGCCCTTACCGAAGAGGAAGTCAAATCTGCCGTCGAGACGCTGGACAATACGAGCTTTATCTCAAAGTTTCCACGTGTAGATCGCACATATGCCGACCCTCCGGTTCCTCTACAGACTTTTGGTCTGGTCTCCTTCACTCCAGCGAAAGGAGCTACTCCTAACTCGAGTGGAGTGTTCGGTTTTGCAAAGCTGAGAGGCAACTATGCCACCCAGCTGGAAGCGAAGCAACGGGCGGAGGCCATCATCCGCAATATCGACTCATATCACCAGATTTACCACACATACGTGGGAAGGCCTTTTCCCATTACAGCCAGTTCTAAGTACTCAGCAGAAACTGATGAGATCGATATCAGGAAGGAGATGACAGCTTCTGTATCTCAATCGATTAAAAGTAAAAAGCAGAAGGAACGCAAAGAAATAGAAGAGATCAAGCAGAGGGAAGAGGCCTTGTTGGCTGAATCGCGTCGAGATCCCGAAGATGTTGACCCTTATGATGAGTACATTACCCTGCGTGTTAAGAAAGCTCAGCTATCGTGGACCTATCTCGAGCATAATAAGAAGATGGCCGAAGTCAAGGATATCATCGTCAAGACCCGAGCTAGGTTGGAAGAGTTGGAAAAGGGAGATTCCGAGTTCAAGGAGAAATACTATGCCAAGTATGTGAAAGCCCGTGAAGATGTTGGTCTCACCATGGACGCCAAGGAAGCTGGTCAGAACTTTATGAAGTTCCTTGTCGAGGATGCAGTACTTCCGGGTATCGATGATGTCGACGCTAAGGAAGATGTCTCAACAGAGCCGACGATCGATAGCGTATAACTATGACTTATAATCAAGAGATTACAAGACTTTAACGACAATTCTTACATTTCATGAGATATATCACAGCAATTAGCGCACTAATCACCGTTACAGCTATACCTCCCCACAGCAATATTTTCTTCATCTTGGAGTGTCCTCCTTTCTTAGCACCCATCCCTGCTGCACCCACTCCTGCCAGAGCGGCAGGAATGGCCAGGCAGGCTCCGCAAAATTCTTCCTTTACATCACCTTCGTGATCATCTTTATTGAATTCTCTCATCTTTATCTATAGTCTAGAAAAAATTCCTAGTTTTAATGAAGGGCGCTGATGAATGGCCGCATACGGTTTCAACGAGTTCTTTGGAGTCACAAACTAGTTTTTTTTATTGTTGCCAAAGAGTAAATGATAGAAATTTCTAGGTCGCTAGGTATCAAGATCGCAATTGGGATTGTTGTTGCTATTGTGATAGTACTTATTATAGTACTGACATGCAGGAAATCGTCAACCAACAAATATCTGGATAAGTTGGCCACATACAGAACCAACGAGGAAACTGCTCCTCCTCTACAGAAAGGAGTACCAGTTAACGTATATGTTTCAGCGGCTATGTTCAATCTGGCTGACATACTTTATGGAGTTGGCCCGGGAGGTATTTCAGGAGGAATGGGACCCAGTTATGGCAGCATAGCGGCACAAGGAGAATTGTTATGCTTCTCTGATGAGGAAGAGAAAGAAATAAGACAATTATGTGACCTGGTTGGAGTACCATGGTACGGAATAGCAGGAGAGATCAAGAAAATGGGCTGGTACTCCTACACACCTATTAGAGATGGTCTAGATATAGATGCTCCCATGCGCACATTGTCTGATCCAGGTCTTACCGTTAAAGACTACGAGATTGAATATGAGGGAGCATTCTCTAATCGTCCTGTTCTCGCCTGTAAGTGGGACGGAGAGAGCATATTTAACCCAGCTAACATAGAACTACAAAACACTTTCTTTGGAGCAAGAATGCCGGGGGGTCTGCAAGGAGATTTCAAAGACTTGCCAGATGGCCAACGATTAGCTATGTACTCTACAGCTGGAGTACAATCCCTCGCTACTATGGTAGGTGCTCAGGATCTTTTCAATATGTATGGCTCTTGTAACGCGTGTGTTTTCAACTTTAACGGTATTCAATCAGACTCAGGAGCATTAGCTGAGATGGGACAATTAGGAGGACGTGGTGTTCCAATAACTATTCTTAAAGGGTCTCCTACTTTTGATTTTGGGAGTGCCAATAATCCAATGCCTATTATGGCTTCGACAACAGGACCTTTTACCTCCCCGGTACTTAGGGCCACACCAGGCGTCATAAATGCTCTTGGGACATCGGAAGGAGCATTGGACCATCTATACAACAGAGTTCAAAATATTATCAACTCCGACAACCCCATGGCATCAGGATCTTTCAATCATTATGCTCCATTACCTCCTCTCCAGGTTTTCTGGACCGATGTAGGATCGCGAGGATTCTTTCTGAAACATAAAAACAAGAACATTCCTACCGATAAGAATGGTATGATAGACGTGGAGGCGGATTACACCGACTTCTGGAGGAAACACTATGTGGGAGATCCTGAACCCACCAGTCAGCTTCAGATCATTAAAGCACTCGCGGACTCATTATACTTATGTCAACGTCTGCCAAAATATAAGGACCTAGATAAATTCTGGAAATAAAAAAGTTCTAAGAATAAAAAGAAATGAAAGTTTTCTGCATGACTAACTGTTGGACCAACTACGATATGGTCGCTTCTGCCATCATACAACAATGGATAAAGAAAGGTATCAAGACCAATGGTATCACTGACTACGAAATTAAGAGTTTTCTTGATACTCCATATCTTGGCTATTATGCGGTGGGAAGTGGTTTGGCCGCTTTTTCTGCTGCATATCAGTGTTACGGTGCCACCCCTACGGTACCAGGCACAGGAATATCCCAACAATTTGCCGTCTACATATGGATCATATCAATTGCGGCAGTCGTACTTGCTCATATACAATGGGCAGATGTAGTCTTTATCGAGAACGACTCTGTCACGACCTTGCCCATGATGGCAGAGGTAGCTAGTTTGGCTAGTTCGTTGGGAAAACAGATCGTTTACTGGCGAGATGATGATCGTCAGCAATGGGGAACGACAAACGACCCCATCTCTATAGGAGTGTTACCATCTGCGTATAAGTACATCTGGACCGCAGCAGCTAATCAAGCACAAGACTCTAAATTTAATGCTCAGCAAAGTAATAACAACCCTATAGGAGTAAGCGCGAAACAGGGAGCGAACACCAATATTTGCGCTCACTTCATGAGCCAAGGTACTGTACTCTCAGACAAATGGAGAACGATAGCGAGAGCGATTTACTTTGCTAAACAACATACCCAGGAAGATCATTCATTTCCTGGCTCACGTATGTCTGCCCTGGCACAAATAGGTAAAAATATTGTTAACTTTACTGAAGTAGTGAAGCCCGCAAATGCATACTACAAAGAAAACTTTGGTGTCGGGTGGATCCCTGCTCCTCCACCTGCATATGACCCAAAAATAGGTAACGTGACTCTCTACTACGATTGCTACAATGTTATATTAGCAAGTGTTGCCCCAAATTTACTAGATAAAGCTACCAAAGACGCAACGGGAGTCACAGATGTGGTGACTGGTTTTCCAGATGACGAAATTGAGTTCATTACTACTAGTGTCGGTATGTCTGGTGGTAAATGCCCTGACGGTTACGTCACTAGTTACTTCCCCGGGGATCCTAACTGTCCTAATGGTTGGTGTGGGTGTAGTGCAGCATCGCCTAAGAGCACTGATGTCAAATTCTCACGTGGTACTGTCCATCGGTCACGAACGTTAAATGTCGGATTGCCATTCTCGTCTAATTCGCGTTTAAATGCGGCATCATCAGGCATGCCAGTCCTATTGGGTGCTTTGGGACACCAGCTAAGCAACAAAGGTGTTACTGGACTTTCAGCAAGTCGACCATCGGTCCAGTCTGGACCAACACGTTTTCCGTCATATCCTGCACCCGACCGACCGGGTCCCTGAGAATGTATAACTCCGTTATTACGGTTATACATTATGAATTGATGTAAAAAAATCTCGTCAGATAACAAATAACGATGAATTGTCTACAACCACCATCTGATCCAAAAACTGTTAATGTTATTTCGGGTTTATCTGGGCCGTCATCTAAATGGAATGCTCTTCCCCTCAATAATCTTAATGATCTGTGGATGAAGAATATAGGGAATCTACAATCCGGAGACATCATGGTATGTGGAGGTGACTTCATACAGGCAGCATCCCCTGATGCATGTTTTTTAAAGAAAGGTCAGACAGATCCTAGTGGATCACTAACTGTGACTGCCGCCGAAGCCGCAAAATGGAATGTAAATTCTGACTATAACAGAAAATGTATTGGAGATGACCTAGATTCTTGTAAGAAAGGAATCTTTGGGAAGACTGGAGGACTGTCCCAGTGCATATGCCCATGTGGTGATCCTCTGAGTAGCTATCCATCTAATACAGACTTACTTAAGGCGTGTAGAGATGCTATGGCTAGAGGTGTAAAGATTGTGTTCATGGACGATATGTTCTTTCTAGCAAAGATATACCCCGATAACAAAAGGGGTCATGACTTTGTGTTCACCACACTACAACATTACTCAAACAGCCTTGATCCGACAAAGCAAGAATGCAAAGGAGGGGGGTTCTATTGGTACATGTATGGACAACAAGGTAAGGGGTCTTACGATAACGCATTCCTCAAAACTCATGCCAAAGTCACGAGTTTCTACTTCATAGGACCAACACACGACAAGAAATACTTCTCCTCAATCCAAGGGTCTTTCAATCCTTCTTATCCCATATCTCTGACATTTGAGACGGGAGTTAATGTAGTAGGACTTCTCGATAATGAGTTCATAAGGGCTTCAGCATATTTCCCTTTTGATGAACTTACACACGTCATTAGTTTCTCGTATAGTGTTCCTAGTTTAGATACAAGAAAGTACTATACAGGGAAAGGTACACCCCCGTGCCCTTCCAGTAGTGAATGGGCAGCGGGTAACACGTCACCAAACCATTGTAACATCCCCCCGTGTTGTACAGAGGAAATTCACGGGTTTCTTCAGCCATGGTTTAACATTGCCTATGCTCTTGGTATTACCGGATTTAATCCTAAAGGTGGGACGCCAGGGAAACCTCCACCTCCGGCAATATGGTGGACACAATTGCACGGTACCATCTGGGCATCTAGTGATGACCCTACAACTACAGGTTATTACCCAGTATTTGGTGATGACATATTTAACAAACCCATTACAATCCCTACAGTTCAATTCTGTGGATTAGACTTTACTAAGATCAAGTATGGAAAATCTATCAATGAGGCTAGAATCACTTTTACAGACTCTAATGTAGTGGTAAAGTTTGGAGCTTGTCCTACACAACTCATGGGAAGATACTACTTTGGACTTACCCTACTAAGTAATCTATTGGGAGACGCGAAGAAATATGTTAAGGTGGGGCTAATGCAGGATTTTCTGGACTATCCATGTGTAGGAAGTGGTTGCGGGAGTGCAACCAAATCGTCAAGTGATATAATTAGCCAGTTAGCAGGAACTTGGTTGTTGGGTCCCAGTACTCAACTTCCTACTCGTAACAATGGGAAGACAACTTACAGTCCCGGAGAAATGCTAAAGATGTTCAATAGTGGTATACCTCTATACCTCTTCCAGAAAAACAAGTGGCTTGACCCCAAAAAAATGTGTGCATTCAAATGCGATGCGACTACTGGGAAGTGCGCGACTAGCTCTCCGGACTCAAGCAAATCATTTCCTAATCAAACTAGTTGCTTCGATTCTAATGGAAAGGTCATTAAACAATGCTATGATAGTGCTACAACGTGCCAGAAAGCATGTACTAAGAAAGAAGGATACACCAGAGGTCCTGAATGCAGCGGTAAGGACTATCAGGACTATGTAACATCATGGACTCGGGGGTATAACAATTTCGGCACCTCTCCTTCTGGCGACATGATCACTCCTTGGCTTCAAGGTAAGTCAAATATCGCTGTATTCGATAAAAACATTATTTCCTGGGTTCCTGTAAGTAATCTTGGTACAAATTATACCGGTGTCAAAGGTCCACAGTCTAAACTCGGAACTGGTCGACTTGCTCCGGTAAGTTCGTCAAATCCATACCCGTTATTCACAGGTGTTTATTCACAGAATAAAGAGAAGCAAGGGGGATTACACTGGAAATTCTATATGAATGAGCAGAGTATGATATTCTCTACGCAGCATCCAACTAATCAGTTCTACACAAATAGTCATGTTCAGAGTACGTCTGACCCAAGTAACATCTATAAGGATACCAGTACCGCAATGGGTTATGACATTCAATGGGGACATTGTCCAAATATGATAGCATACTATGACCAGCTCTATAACTGGGTATGGGAAAATAGCGTGTGGAGATTTAACGGTCTTGATCCATCCAATCCATCAGCTCAAAAATTACTCCCTCCCTTGTGTTCTACTCCTTGTTGCAAAATTTCGGGAGCAAAACCAGTTAGTGGGGACGGGTCTTGCTACGCGGGTGGTAAGGGAGCCGGTACTGGAGGTTATAAATGTACGCCTGGAACTGGAAAGTGGAAAGGTCATAATTTTTGCGACGTTGATTACTCAAAAAATCCTCAATTCGCTAGTGAAGCAGAGTGTATGGCTGCAGCGAAGAATGGTTGCAAGCCATACACTGGAGGATGGAAATGTACTGCTGGTACGGGAAAAGGTAAAGGATCTTTCTATTGTGATCCCGATAGTTCTGATAACCCTCAATTCAAAACTTACCAGGAGTGTATAGCAGCCGCGAAAAAAGGTTGTGGGAAAACTCCCCCATCCCCGGCACCATCGGGTGGAACATCAGTCGGGAAGAAAGTACTACTTGGTGTAGGAATCTTGCTAGTCATTCTAGCAATAGGTGGAGCGATATGGTGGGTTATAAGTACACGTGGAAAGGGAGCAGTAGTGATACCAAGATCGCATCAACCACCTCGAGAGAGATCATCCCTGCATGACGCATTTCAGAGTTTCAAGGAGAAAGGTGGGTTGAAGTATACTGCTATAGCCCTACTGGTTGTAGTATTGCTTTCATTAATCATTGTCGCTATAGTGGTCATTCTAAAGGGAAAGGGTTCTCCTAAGGCCTATCTATCGAGGATCTACCCAGCAATGAGTAAGGACAGAAGGAGGGAGGATTACGACACACTCTTCAACTCTCTGGGACAGTACTTACAGTGCTGCCAAACAAACAATACATACCTTGACAAACATGGCAATCTTGTCGGAGATAAAATCTCAGGACCTTATGGTGAATCTCCCAATAAGATGCGATACATTGGAGGTATTGACAGATTCGGACCAGACAGTGCACCTCAAACAGGTAACCCATTCTACCCTCCAATTTGGAAAGGCTTCCCCTGTTGCACGGGAGACTACAAAATCCCTAGAATGCCAAAAGGTAAGTTCTTGGATTGGTATTCTTTACAGTACTTCAATACCCCAGTGATTGATGTGGATGACAAGGGTTGGGACTTTGAGGGGAGGAGTAAACCATCCAACAGACGTGGATCTCGAGCAGTCTCAACTCTAGGAAGTACATCTCCCGGTACTAACTTATTTGGAACAGTAGGAAAGAACAGCAAAGGAGAACAATCCGATGTGACTCCTGCGGATCCGATGGGGGTAAGTAAAGGGATTCCTTACGGGCAGGTTGCTGGTCCAGGGGCAGTATATGCAGGGTCATCATTCTTTTGCAAAGCTGGTTACAGTCCTAACGGACCTCAGTTTGATATCGATGCCAATGAATGGACAATGAGTGGATCCAAGAACTCGGGAACAAATTGGCTACATCAATATGTGACCCTTGATCAGATGAAACATTCCATAGACTTTAGTAATAATAAACCTTGGTTTAATGGATTCAAGGAAGGAGAGCACTTTGAGATTGGCCACACCCAAAGAGTACCAGGTTTCCCCAATAGTACAGGATATTGGGCTAACTATTTTGGGGGTGGAGGAACAGGACAATTTTTAAGAGTCGGGAAGACTCCCGTTGTTGGCGCGGACCAGGTAAGTGACCTTAAAACAGCCTTCCCATGTTCTATAGATGCATCTTTGTTCAAAGATCTTGAAGGGGCATGCCCACGCAACAAGATGCATATGCTCTTCACGCTTTTGTGGCAAGTCAGAAATACTAAAACACTCTCGTCTAAAGCTCCAAATGGAATAACCTCTGGGAGCGACCTATTGAAGCATTTTTACAACACGGATGACCCTTGGCTAATCACGTTCTGGTACGCGAACTGTGCTGCTCCAGGAAAAGCGGGAAGTGGTTTCACAGCCGCCTACAACACCGGCGTGTGGAATACAAAGCCATCTACTCAAGAGTGGCTGGAATTTATGAATGGTACTAGATCTTTCAGCGATTTTGCTCTTCCCTCTTATCAGGGGTATGCTCCTTATATGGTTCCCTTACCGGAGTTAGCGACCGAGTCGCAAGGTGAAACATTTGTCCAACCTAACTTATGGGGTATGGCCCCGGACATGTACCAGTTTTACTTTGGTGCAGGTGCACAAGGCCCTACACAAAAAGTTTCGGACAGGCAAGTTGGAGCTATGTTCATGGAGAGCATTAAAAAGCTAGGACCATACAATGTGAATACAGATGACAATATTAATCTAGTAAAGGATATGTATGGTAAATGGAGTTCCGACCAAAGTTACTCTACATCTGGTGCTAATTATGCTACCTTATGTGCATTCTTATTGCAAGCCGAATTCGGTGACACACCAGGCCTCAGTAAATATGTGACTCCTCCAAAATGGGTACAGGATAACGACCTTACATACAAGTACTTTATGAACACTACGGCTTCCTCTCTGGATCCTGCAGCTAACTACCTAGATTTCCTCTCTCAATTTCCGACAAAGGGCAAGCCAGGGATCGGAGCTCTTACATATGAGGGAGTTAAGTACTCGTTGGCTAAAGCCTTCATGTCTAACTGGTTATTTGACCGTGCGGGAAATGGAGTCAATTGGGACGAACCTATGAATTATTTCGGACAAGTTCTGAACTATGAGCTACTACAAATGCCTTGTAACACCAACCTTACCGGATTCTGGTCCTTTGAGGTAATACATATACGCAATCCAGACGATGCTTTCGCAAAATGGAATAAAGATCTGGGCATGACACTTCCAGATGGAGCGATGACATGGAAAGACACGATTACAAGTGAAAGACGGTGGCCTTACATCTCGAATGGGTCTGCTGGTGCGATAGACACAGGAGGTAAACCTAACTACTCGGCACCTGGGGTAGTAATATTTAACTCTCTCTTAGCCAGTAGTCTTTCCCAACGAGACCCTTTTGATGTCAATAATGACGCAAAAGCCTTGACCTGTAACAGTATAGCAGGATTCAAGTGTGACTCTATACCAGGAGTAAAGTGCATGGAAGAAAGTAAGATGGTCTGGAATGCCAGTAGAGGCACTCTACAGTCCTGGATGAAAGATCCCGATAACATCAATTACTCAGAAGGAACATGTACCATTGATTTGGACCGATGGCCTGGATACTCCATCGGAACAACCACTGGACGTACAAGTAGCGTGGTGATGGACAACAATGGCATGTGTCATGTTCCTTGGGCAGGACCATGCACTAGTCCGGTATCTGCTATAGGCATAGCGTCATTTGGTTGTCCCCAATTCCAAGGAGGGGGATTTGAGATGATGGGAAGTAGCTACTGCCAAAATCCCGGGGATAACAATCCTTCCCTTCCGTCTCTGTGGTCAAATACTCCAATGGCTGGCCATGCTTTGGGTAATAGTATCGTAGTACCTCGCGTGAATTAAAATGACTAATATTAATGGAAATTTTTCTTAATATCTTATTCTCCCATCTAATAAATGGAGTTAACTAGGAACACAAAAAAGTTGCTACTCATTATTGGAGTATGCGTCCTTTTAGCACTAGGAATTGGGGCTATATACATGTCGTCCAGACATAGAGGTCAAGGAAATGGTCCCTCGCCCGGACCTTCTCCTACCTCAAGTTGTACGCAGTGTGGCGACTGTAAGAACAAGAAAGACTGCACTGGACTCCGAGGTTGTACCTGGAATGGTAGCAAATGCTCAGGAAGTGCTCCTCCCACCTCAAGTTGTATGCAGTGTGGCGACTGTAAGAACAAGAAAGACTGCACTGGACTCCGAGGTTGTACCTGGAATGGTAGCAAATGTTCAGGAAGTGCCCCTCCCACCCCGGCAAGTGGGATACTTGGACTACCGTCTCCATTGAACACACATCCTAGTAGTACGGACTACTGGGATCCGCATAAGGGTCTAGATATTGCTAAGGCGGGAACTGACATATCATCATGTCTGCGAAGCTATTTCTCAATGTTGTATCCCGCAGTGGATGTCCGGTACTGGGCGAATTGCTCGGATCAACAACTGAGGACTGTGTATAATATGCTTGATTGGTACTACACTCCTTTTGTGATAGATCCAATGGTTCCGTTCATGAACGTAAGCAACGATAGCAAATCTTTAGCAGGTATGGGGGGACTTTCGAGTTTGAAGGCCATTGGTGGAGCAAGTCCTCTCCCAGAAGGTCAGAGATTAAGGCCTTTGATTGGTCCCTATGCGGCTACTTATATCCAGTTCTTCCCCATGGCCGGCTATGAGTCTGTACTCAATCTTCAATGCAATAACCCACGTATTTATGGCAATCCACAGCAAGATAATGCGTTGAAGCCGTGTCTTGGAGATAAATACGACTCTGGTTGGTGGGTAAATCCTAGCATCTCTCCGGATTTCATACCGGTAGCTATGAACGCAAACCCTAGCTGGAGAAACCAGCCAAGTTCATCTACTCCCCCTGACTTTGCCCCCAATACCTGCTCCACTTCCCCTGATTCATGTAAAACTTGGAGCGATCTTAGCGGATGGATAGGAGGAGGTGACCATATAGGAAGACCTCTAATGAGTACATATTTCATTCAACCTTATGGTATAGCTCGTCAAGGGTTTCCAAGCTACGCCTATGTCGAGACGGTTGATTTTACATCAGAAGCCGGGGGTCTTCAACAGGAAGCAAATATTGATGGAACTTGTACATATTCTACTCCTAATACGTCAGCTCTGAGCAGTTTCTGTCGCGATGCTAACTACCAACCAGGTTGTGGAGCGACTAAAAACGACTTTAAAACAGCTTGGAAGTATCAAGTGGCCAAGCCAGGGAAAGGAATAACTGGGCCTGCTTATGTGGGAACTGATGCTGGGAATGTAACAGGTTGGGGTGGACCAGTTAAAGAGTCGTTTACTTCCGACCCAAAGGGTTGCTCCCAGTTTACGAGTGGGTGGTCAGATACATGCCTTTGTATGGCCAGCAGTTCAGGAGTGGTTGATAACCCAAATGCGACCCCATCAAACTTTAATACCTGCTTAACCGATAATCTGGGATGTAGTCTACTCTACTACTTGACAGATGATCACAAGCCAATGCGAATAGATGGTTCTACTACTCCTCAAATGTCGCTGTATAAGAAGACATCGTCTGGAGACTTTCAGAAAGTTGTGTATCCACAAGCACAGTATTGTTCCCCTGGGAATCAATTATATTTGGCATCGAGGTATGGATGTAGTGGATCATGGTACAGAGACTTATTCTATCCAATCAAAGGTTATGGTAAATTCACGAATTTGGGTAGATCAGGCACATACTTTAACTACGTGCATGCTCTGATAGCGATATCCGACCGGACTAACTCTCATGGTCCTCAGCTCAGAAGACCTCTGAGTGCCGTTGCAGCTGAACACCCCACAAGTGGGTGTTGCTCTCCTGGATGGAAATGTATAGGATACCAAATTGCTTCACTATCCGGGAAAACCGATGCCACAGATCAAAGAGAATATCTCATGGGATATGTAACTGTTCCGCGTTCTGATAAATTCTCAGGTGACCGTGACCGTGACCTAGCTAATTACGAGAAGGCTATCATGAAGGGTGGAGGAGGTTGCCTTGATTGGTCTGGACCAGAAGGAGGAGGCCCAGGACAATGGAAATTTATTCCAGGTAAACCACAAGTAACATGGGAAGGGGGAAAACTAGGCTGTGGTCAGACCCGATGGATGAAGGGGGAGTTTGACCCATTCACTAAACAAACTCTTCAAACTGCAAATGAATGGATGAATCCTATGGACAGTGGAGAATTTGGAGAATTATACTTATGCGGTAAGTACTTTCGACAATATTACTGTCCTCCACAGTTAAAAATCAAGAACCCTAACCATCGTAAGTCCTTATCAGATCTTCAACCTAAATGGAATGCTGATCCTGATCTGATCAAGGCATTTTGTGGATCGGCTACCGGAACTGGTGCATGGGATAATAATGCCAATGACGATGCATCCCAGCAATTTGGCCTGGCTTGGTGTGCGGGAATGCAATGCTACGGAGATACTGGCATACATGACCAGAATTCTCCACCATTCGGGTTACTAGGTGTTACAGGGACGGCTGATAATTGTTTATATGACTTGATACAAGCTATGGGGTGGCAATCTATGGTAGTAAGTATGAAAGATAACATATGTGGGCAACCAGGAGCATGCGAATACCCTTATTACGATTCGGAGATCCTATTTTCTAGACGTAAGGTATGTACACTTCCTAGAACTATGCAGGACGGTTGTGGTCCATTAGGTCCTGTTATACCTCCATCAGATGACAAGTATTATGCGCCTTACAATATGCCTGCTAAACCTGGTATGGGGACCACCATTACTTGTCAGTTACAGGTGACACTTGACATAAGTGTGTGTATGGACCGGTATTTACTAGATAATTTTGTTCCCGCTTTTGTAGATAGGACGACAGCATCTGATACTTCTGCAACGAATAAGAATAAGACTATTTACAATGCTACACAGGTCACCCGCAAGAACTTTGCGCTATCTGGAGCCAGCACTTCAGTTCCTGCTCAACAAGCTAGAAAGATCTATAATCCACCTACGCATGTCAAATACTGCAGTATATGTCCTAACAATGTCGGTGGTAAAGGAGGAAACGGTTATCCTATGGAGGAAGGTTTGGGGTGGATGCAATTGTCTAATAAGTATGTTGGCGACGTTGGTAGTAACACTCAAGAATGGATACAAGTTCGTGACCAATTATATGGACCATGGGCAAGTACCAAACTACATAAGAAACAAGGATGCTACTCTGTAGACTCTTAAGAGACAAGTTTTTCATACTGAATAAGTATAAAAAATTAAGTGCCCGCTACGTGAGTCAACCTACATTAAACAACAAAGTGTTTATTGTAAATTACCATTGCCGGTGTGTAGCTCCACCGGGAAGAGAAGTTATAACACTTCCTTCAGACGTTTAATGGCTATATTTCTTGCACCATTAACATCACACTTAGAACAAGTAAAAACATATTTGTTGTTTAATGTGTAACTTTGTAGTTTAAATGATTTAACAGCTGTTACCCCTCTAGTAAAAGTATCCAATCTATCTTGTTGTTTGCATCCAAGCAGGTTACAACTTGAGTTTCGGAGCCATCTTACTCCATAACAGACCGCCTACTACGCCTGCCACAGCTCCTACGGTATGTCCCATGAGAGATGCCTTAGGATTCTGAATGCTAGGGCCAGCGATCATCACAACCAGTGACAATGCTACCATCCAGTCGAAACCCTTGTTAGTAACGAGCTCCCATGCTGCTACCCCGAAGAGAACTCCGGAGAAGCCTATACTGCACGGTAGATCTTTGAAGATTCTGTACATTGCCGCCTCTGCTAGAGTGTTGAACAAGAGTAGGAACACTATGAGTGCTGTAAATTTCTTGCCGCCCGTCGCGACCTCCACTCTTGACAGAGCATATAACGCAAAGAGATTTGAGAGCAAATGATATACATCAATGTGAACAAAATTACTGTAGAACAGTGACATAACATCTTTTCCGCACGGAATCTCCTTCAGCGCTGTGGTGGCGTACAGGGAGAAGATCACTATGATGCTCACGGCCAAGAACACGGAGACGGGGACGTCTTTAATCTGCGTTGGCTTATCCATTTATGATTAGAGCCAAAGGAATATTTCTTGTTTAATTACAAATAGTAAATGAACCATCGGTACAGAGTCATAATTGGCATAGGAGTTCTATATTATGGGTACTGGCGTCTGAAGGGGGAGGAGATTGGATGAGTATCGACTTGAATAAGCTATATTTACCAGATGGACTACAAAACTCTATCAACTTTGCAGGAACTTCAGGTAATGGGGAAAGCAGTAGAATAATTTAGAAAATAATATTATTTGATCTTCATCATCTCCCTCCTCCGTACTTTTTGTTTCGATGAGATACTTTTGTACGGAGCTAATCTTTTTCCTAATTTCTAAAA